>SMUY01004525.1_pt1 | contig 17771 bp, 11 predicted proteins | sample 2456441 | NCBI WGS metagenome assembly SMUY01 (sample SAMN11095931, study PRJNA526329) | marine sediment metagenome | biome: Marine sediment; feature: Surficial sediment; material: Deep marine sediment; isolation source: Hadal surficial sediment | place: Pacific Ocean | collected 2014-11 | depth...
CGCTGGGTCAAGCTCAACCCGGAGAAAGTGAAGGAGAACCCCAGGATCGGGGGAAGGTGGTGGTACGACGAGGTGAAGCGTGAAACCCTGGAGGGGATGAAGGCAGGCCGCTTGCAGGCCCCGACTTTACTTCTCTGGGCCCACAACGATCCACCTGGCCGTCACACCTTTGGGATCAGTCTTTACAACATCATCAGCGTCGTCGTCGATCGAACCCAGTTGCACGTGTTCAACCATTGCGGGCACTATGCCTTCCAGGAATATCCGCATGAGGTTACCGAGCAAATGGTCAGTTTTATAAAGGTGTAAAACCAGAACGGGTCTAGGGATCGTTAAAAGGGGCTTCCTTCAAAACTCTCAACAGACTTTGTCAGCCAGGCTGTGAACCCTTCCGGCTCCTGAGCCAGCTCACGAACCAGCTGACTCCAGGTAACCCATCTAAACTCATAGATGTGGTGCGGGTTTGGATTCAATTCGCCATCATACTTTCCCGCCAATAAAACACAGTATTCATTTTCACATCGGTTCTTGTCCCGCTCCAAATAGGTAAAGTCCAGCACTCTGTGCAAAGGCAACTCGATTCCCCACTCGGCTTTCAAACAACGGATTCCGCTTTCCTCGTAGGTCTCATCTCTGTCATCCAGGTGCAGCGGATGGGTGGCTCCTGTCAAATCCCAAAGATTATCGAAGAGGTCGTGTTTTCTCTTCTGAAGAAGTACTTCAGCTTTACTATTGTGAAGAAGAATGGCCGTCCCTCTGTGGCGAAGGCCATCGCCCGAATGGCAATCAATCCGGGAAGCGTAGCGGACGACATTGTCCTCATCATCCACCACAATTAAAGTTTGTGGCTTCTGCCCCCATCTCGCCCCCCCCTTCCCGAATGAGGTGGTTATACGTTTAGTTTGCACAGTTCAGTTGCCGCCGCTCTGCTCGAAGCACTTTGTTCGATCGTTTTGCGGGGAACAAATAGCACCACAATAGAAAATATAACAGTTCCAAGGGCAACTCATGCCAATTCACCGCCTCCCAGGGTCCAGATTTTTCTACATTGGCCAGAAACCTAGCCCGTATAATGCATAGGTTTTCGTCGCTGCAGTAGAGAATGTATGCATCATACGGGCTAAGGCTTGAAAAGGAACGGCAAAACCATGACACCAACACCAATAAGAGTGATGAACAAGACGTCAGATACAAGATAGGGGAGAGCACAAAGCGCAACGCCGCTAATCAGTGCAATTCCGTGCTTTTGTTTTCTGCCATAGATCAAGTACCCCAGGCCGATTGAACCAAAGATCAGACCCAAGAAAAGAGTTGTGGTGTTCACAATCTGGTTGATGTTCCGCCGTTTTTCCTAGCGCCTAACAATGTTGAGGATGATCAATATCGTGTCCTGGCTGACCGTATATGACACAAGAAGAAATAGGAGAAAATCCAGCCCCGTAGCTTACTTAACCTTGATGTCATAGGTTTTCAGTTTCCGGTGCAGGTGGGTCCGCTCCATTCCAATGGCTGCTGCGGTTCGAGAAATGTTCCCCCTGTTTTCCACCAACTGATCCACGAGAAACTGGCGTTCGAATTTCTCTCGAGCCTCCTGCCAGTTCAAAGACTTCCCCTGCTTGGCGCCCCGAGACGGTTTCATCATGGAGGAGGGAAGGTCGGAAAGGGTAACCACCTTTCCGGGAACCATGATGGCCAGACGCTCTATCGTATTCTTGAGCTCCCGGACGTTGCCGGGCCAGTGGTGCGATTCCAGTTTTGCCATAGCCTGGGAACGGACCCGCTTTTTGGGTTTTCCATAGCGTCGGCAGAAGCCCGTCATGAAGTGATCCACTAGTTCAGGGATGTCTTCCTTTCTCTCTCTTAGAGGAGGGACTTCAAAAGGGATGACGTTGAGGCGAAAGAACAGGTCCAGCCGGAAGTTCTCCTTCTCGATCTCTTGCTCGAGATTCTTGTTGGTGGCCGCGATCACGCGAACATCCACCTCAATGGCTTGATTGCTGCCGACGGGGTGAAATCTCTGCTCTTCCAGAACCCTGAGCACTTTAGCCTGGGTTTTCAAGCTCATGTCCCCGACTTCGTCCAAAAACAGAGTCCCGCGGTCGGCCAGTTCGAACTTCCCTTTCCGACTCTCCGTGGCCCCTGTGTAGGCTCCCTTGACACTCCCAAACAATTCGCTCTCGATCAGGTCATCAGGAATGGCCGCACAGTTGACTTCAACAAAGGGCTGGTTTTTGCGAGGACTGTTGAGATGAAGCAGTGTGGCCACCAGCTCCTTTCCGGTCCCATTCTCTCCGTAAATCAGAATTCTCCCCTCAGTGGGGGCGGCATACTCAATCTGTTGGCGCAGGGCTTTCATGGGGACCGAACTCCCGATCATCATGGTTTCCCGGCGGATAAAATTCTTCAGAGTCCTGTTTTCGTCCTCTAGATTCTTCTGCTTGAAGGCGTGGCGGAGGACCAGCATCACTTTTTCTAGAGAAAGGGGTTTTTCAATGAAGTCAAAAGCGCCCAGTTTGGTGGCCTGTACGGCTGTTTCTATGGTCCCATGTCCCGAAATGATGATCACGTATTGGCTGGGACGTCTACTTCGGATTTCCTTGAGTATGGCGATACCGTCTTTTCCCGGCAGCCAGATGTCGAGAAAAATCGTATCGTATTTGTTCTTCTTCAGTTTTTCCAGGCAGGCCTCTCCCGAGGATACCGCATCGGTCTGGTATCCCTCGTCCCGCAGAATTGCCTGAAGGGAGCTGCGGAGGTTTTCTTCGTCGTCAACAACGAGAAGTTTCCCTTTACTCATGCCGGCTTCGATGGTTTGTTCGCTTTCTTGTCAGTTTACGGGAAGTTCCATGATCAGTCGTGTTCCGGTGGGTTGATTGGGTTTTGCTCGCACAAACCCATTGTGCTCGGAGACAATTTGACGAACAATCACGAGTCCCAAACCAGTGCCTTTCTTCTTGGTGGAAAAATAGGGCAGGAAAAGATGCTCGTAATCTTCCGGCGAGATGCCGATCCCGTTATCTTGAAATTCAATGCTGACCGATTCACGGCCGTGATTAAAATGGGTCTGAATAAGAATGTACCGATCTGTCTGCGTTTCGGCAAGAGCATCGAGAGAGTTGTCAATCAAATTAATGAACGCGCGCTGCATCTGTTGAGGGTCGATTTTGATCGTGCCAACGTTGGGATCGAAGACCTTTCTGATCTGCACCTTTTCCGGGCCGCCTCCGTAAAGCGCCAGTGTTTGATCAATCAGTTGATGCAGCTGGACCTCGACCGGTTTGCAGATCGGGAGTCGAGCGAATCGCGAGAATTCCTCCACCAGCACCTTGAGTACATTCGCTTCGGCTACAATGATACGCATGGAATCTCCCAAAACCTTTTGAAACTGGAGAATCTCTGGCGAGGACGGATGGGCCAGGGCAATTTTTTCGAAGAGCTTTTCCACTCGCTCCGCCGAAAGTTGAATGGGAGTCAGGGGATTCTTGATCTCATGGGCCAGTCGTCGAGCTACTTCCTGCCAGGCGGCGAATTTTTCCGTCTTGATCAATTCCGTCAAATCATCCAGGACAATGAGATATTCACGCTCCTCTTGAAAAGGAACCGGATTGGCGGTGATGGTGGTGGCTAGGTGCAGTTGCCGTTCGCCTCGCTTGAAGGTCACCTCCTTGCTATAGGTGCCGTATAGGCGGGCGCGTTTCTTAATGGTCAGAAATTCTTCGTAGAGGTGGGGATCCACTACCTCGCGCAGGGATCGGTTCAAGGTATTTTCACGGTTCAGCTGTAGCGTCTTCAGCGCTGCTTCGTTGATGGCCCGAATGACATCGGACTCGTCAATGCTGATCACCCCGGTAGCGATATTATGAAGGATGGTCTCGATGTAGCGCCGGCGCTCATCCAGATGTACGTTGGTCTCCCTCAGTTCAGTATTGGCTCGGACCAGCTTCTGCCTGCTTTGTTTGATTTCCTCAGCCATCCGATTAAAAGAATCCACCAGGATTCCCAGCTCATCCACGGCGGTTACGTCGACACGGTGATCTAGATTACCTTCCGCCAATTCGCGAGAGCCCTCTGCTAAAGCCTCCAAAGGAACGGTTATCGTCTTGGCGATATAGGTTCCCAGCCACACAAAACCGAACACGACGGCCAGGGTGGCCAGGCCCAGTATGGAGAAATAGTTGAGTTCGAGCTGACTGACGCTTCCTTTGATGGCCTCGTATTTGTTGGAGGCGTCATTCACTTGGATGAGGTGAAAGACGACGCTCCGGGGGATGACGAAATGGACAAAGAGGGCACCCTCAACGGCGCCTGAGAGGCCTTGAATGGGAACGCCGACGACTCCTAAATCCTCGTCAACCCGGCGCTCTACACGGTAATATTCGTTACCTCGCAATACTTGCTGGATATCGGATTCAAGGGGCTGACCCTGAAGCCATTCCCCACTCTCATAAATGCTCTGCCGTTGGGGATCGAAGAGGGCTACCCCATCATAACCATACTCTCGAAGCAGGTCCTGGAAACGCTCGGTGGGCTCCAATGTTTGCGGTTCCACCTGGTGAGCCAGAAACTGAGAGGTGGAAAGCCGGAACACTTGGCTCTGTTCGTAGTAACTGCGAGAAATCGATTGTGAGGACTCCAAGAGTTGTTCTGTCGGAGAGCTGAACCACTGCCTCAGATTTTGGTTGATGAGTCCGAAAGCCAGGAAGGCCATGATCAGAGTGGGTAACAGTGAAAAGGCGATCAAGGTAACCACCAGCTTGGTCTTGAGACGGCTTCCTGGACGGTTCCTCTGATATTCGAAAAAGAGCTTGACGAGGTGGCGAGCCAAAAGGAAGAAGAGCACCAATACGATGACAAAATTCAGGGCCCAGGCTAATGCCCACAAATTGATGTTCCATACGAAGCTAGGGTTGCCTACCGATGAGGGGTTCAAGAAAATGACGCTGGCTAGAAAGGCCAGAATGACCCCGGTGAGCACTGCAGAAATCCAATAAATTTTTCGTAGAAGTTCCTGTTGCTTCATGAGTACCCAGTTGCCGATGACTGATCTGGTCGTGTATTTTAGCATTTTCCCGAGGAATTTAGCCCGGATTTCTCACACCTGCTGGTCACGAAGCGGTAAAAGGGCAGGCCTGAGTGCGTTGCGCCACGCGCGGGGGCACCCGCTTTCGGGTCGGGGGTACCCGCGCGCCTTGCGTGTCGCACAGTCAGGCCGGATCATTCCGCCGATGTAGTAGAGTGGGTGTCAGAAGTCCGGGCTAGGACTGCACCATGAGGAGGGTAGATCATCTTGCTGAGAATAGGAGTGGATACAGGGGGTACGTTTACCGACTTCGTGGTTTTGGAGGATAGCGAGGTCAGAGTTTTCAAGCTTCCCTCCACCCCGGACCATCCGGAGAAAGCGGTGCTGGAGGGACTTGCTCAAATCGTGGAAAATCGAGACGGCTTTCTGATCCAACACGGATCGACTGTTGCCACCAATGCTCTTTTGGAAAGAAAGGGCGCTAAAACACTGCTCATTACCAATGAAGGCTTTGAAGACATTCTGGAGATTGGCCGCCAGAATCGACCTCAACTCTATTCACTCTCTTCCTCTCGCCCCACGCCGCTGGTTGCCGCAAACTTTCGTCTGGGAGTCAAGGAACGCACGCTGTGCGACGGCAAATCACTCATAGCTCTGGAAAAGAGAAGCCTGGGCTGGCTTCAAAGAAAGGTACAACAACTGGCACCGGAGGCCATTGCAGTCGTCCTTCTGTACAGTTACCTCAATCCCAAGAGCGAAAAGCAAATCGCCGAGGCCCTGGAGTTCGCCCAGGTTCCCGTAGTTCTGTCTCACCAGGTTCTCCCTGAGTTCCGTGAATATGAACGTACTTCAGCCACCGTCATCAACGCCTACTTGACCACGCGCATGTCCAGGTATCTTTCCCGATTGAGCAGCCATTCTCTGATCCAGAAAGGGAAGCTAACCATTATGCAGTCCAATGGAGGATCGATCCCAGTAACCTCCGAGGGTGTGGATCCTCTTTGCACTCTTCTTTCGGGTCCTGCAGGCGGTGTGGTTGGAGCCTTTGAACTGTTGAAGGAAGCTGGTTATGAGAAGATCATTACCTTTGATATGGGTGGAACCTCCACCGATGTTTGTCTGTGCGAAGATCAGATCTTGACGACCAAAGAAACCACTCTCGATCACCAGCCCATCCCCCTTCAGATGATTGGAATCCACACGGTTGGAGCCGGAGGTGGATCGATGGCCAGGATCGATTCCGGTGGTCTGTTGCGAGTGGGTCCCCAAAGTGCCGGAGCAGACCCTGGACCTGTATGTTACGGCAAAGGAGGGGAGATAACGGTCACCGATGCCCATCTCTTTCTGGGGCGAATGGATCCGGATTACTTTTTGGGTGGAGACCTGAGGCTCTACCCGGAAAGAATCAGAGGCGCGCTGGAAGATTTAGCAGAGAAGCTGACCCAGCTGACCCGGAAGACCTGGGAAGCTGTGGATATTGCTGAGGGAATACTGGGAATTGTCAATACCCAGATGGAGGGCGCCATTCACTTGATTTCCCTTCAGAAAGGGTACGACACCCGGGATTTCACCTTAGTGAGTTTTGGAGGAGCGGGAGGACTTCATGCCTGCGAGTTGGCGCGAGCCTTGCTGATGCCGCGAGTCGTTGTCCCTCCCAATCCTGGAATGCTCTCAGCGCTGGGAATCCTCCGCGCCAATGTGGTGAAAGACACCTCTTTGACCGTGATCCTGCACTCGCAGGAGCCTGATTTGTTCACCCGTTTGAAGCAGGGATACCAACCTCTGGTGGAGAGTATCCGCCGCCAGCTCAGGCAGGAAGGCTTCCATGAGGAAGACCTTCGATTGGAACAGACCTTGGACGTTCGCTATGTAGGGCAGTCCTATGAGTTGAACCTTCCCATGAGCGACGATTTTGGTGAGCGCTTTCACAAGCTGCATCAACAATTCTATGGCTATTCAAATCCCCGGCTTCCCATGGAAATCGTCAACCTTAGAGTCCGGGGTTCCGGACGATTTCCTCGAGTGCCCATTCCCAGGTTTCCCCTGGAATCCGAGGAGCCTCCCCAGGATGCGATGATTCAGGAAAGACAGGTGTTCGTGGATGGCGGCCCGGTTTCCACCGCCTTTTACCTGCGCGAACGACTGCGCTCCGGGAACCGTCTTCAAGGACCAGCCATTATCCTGGAGTACGGTTCGACCACCTTTGTCCCGAGCGATTTCAAGGTTCATGTCGACGAATGGAGAAATCTGGTGATGGAACCGGTAGTGGAGATCTGACAACTGACAGCTGACAAAAGATTGAGGCGTTGTTCAACGGGCGAATTTGGGCACCAGTTCAGCTGCGAATTGTCAGCTGTCAGTTCTTTCCCTTTCCCGTCTCAGCAAGATTTGATAAAGCAGCACCCCGGCGGCCACCGAGAGATTCAAAGAGGAGACTTGTCCCTTCATGGGCAGGGAGACCAGAATGTCACAGTGCTCTCGAACCAACCTTCGCACTCCCTGGTGTTCTCCTCCTACCACCACGACCAGAGGTAGGCTCACATCGATCTGGTTCAGGCCGTCCTTCCCCTGAGCATCCAGACCCACCACCCAATAACCTCGTTTCTTCAATTTTCCCAAGGTCTGCACGACATTACCGATGGGCGAGATCTTCAGATGTAGAGCTGCTCCCGCACTGGATTTGACCACCGGCCCTGTGATCGCGCAGCTGCGCCGGTTAGAAAGGAACACCCCTCCCACGCCGGTCGCCTCGGCGGTGCGCAACAGAGCTCCCAGGTTACCAGGATCCTCCACCCCGTCGACCAGCAAAAGCAGAGCGGGCACCGCATCAAGAAGGGTCTCTGGGTCGGTGTAGCCGATCGAAGCGATCTCTGCCACGATTTCCTGATGATGAGAGGTGGAGGCCTTGTTGGCTACCACCCGAGCGGACTCGAAGCGAACGGGAATGTCCTGACTTCGTGCCTTATCAATGATCTTTTGCAGCCGGGGATTGGATTTTCCCCGTGTGATCCAGATGCGGTCCGGAATGCTGTCTTCCGATTGTAGAGCCTCAAGGACCGGGTTGATTCCGTAAATGATCATGGAGATGTCTAAGTGTCTCGTTCCATAAATACGGTAACGTTTGTGGCGAGCGCGACGGCGGCGAGTTCACGAAGCGACGACGACGCGATGTCAGTGTACATCACGGAGGAGGAGCGACAAAGAAATTGATGCCGTCCCGCCGCCACCCATCGGGCTGATGGAGGTTGCGGGTGATCTCTGTGTCGCTTGTCGTCGCCGATGTCCCTGCATCGCCTCCTCCTCGCTCCTTGATCTTCCCTCGCAAGCCCCATCAGCAAACATCATCGTATTTATGGAACAAGACACTAACGTTCCCTGGCGGGCGAAAAGCCAGTTATAGAGGGCCGTGCGCATGTTTCCGACGTGCCAATGGCCAGTTGGGCTGGGAGCAAAGCGGACTGGAACCGTCATGGGGCCAGTATACAATGGACTCTGCTGATCGGTATGTATGAACACGAGGAGGCACCTTGCCCAGATGATGCATAGTCCGGGCTAAGGAACAACTCCCTCATTAATCTTACTTGCGCTTGCTAGCGTCTCACTTTATTATGAATGCGATTATCAATGACGGTTTCCCGAACCAGGGATAGCTTTTACCAAGAGGAGGGGGGTATAGACTACTGGCTATGTTGTTAGGGTCTCGTTTAGCATCCAGGCGCTTTGTTCTCGCACTCTGGGCTGTTGTGCTCATTTTGGCTTCTCAATACGGAGTCGCTTCCTCCCTAGGTGGCGTCAGCGGGCGGATCCAGGACCCATCGGGCAAACCGCTGTCCAATATCCTGGTTGCCCTGCTCCACAAATCACCGGCGCCGGCGGCTTTGCCCATTCTGACACTCAGCGATGAGGCTGGTGAAATCCGTCTGAGTAACCTAGAAGCGGGGAACTACGAGTTACGGGTCAAGAGTTCACAATATCGAAGCCCCAACAGAAACCTGGTCCAGGTACTACCCGGTAAGACCACGGTCCTCAGCCTGGTTCTTCAACAGTTGTTCGGGAGGGGTTCTTTCGAAGAGGAGAACCAAAAGGTTAAAACCGTACTTCGCACCGCCGGCGATCAACGATTGATCTTTCGCCAACTTCCTGGAACGGCGGGCCCGGATTCCGTCAGCCGTCCAGTGGGAGCTTCCCTCGGGGAAGCAGTGGTTCAGGTTTACGGGAATGGAGTTTCAAGGGGCGCTTCTCCAGTTGGCCCCGGTGATGGGGCAGGGGGGACAACCACCCATTTCGCCCTGGTACAGTCGCTCGGGACCAGTAGCAAGTATATCCTGGCAGGGCAACTGAGTTCGGGAGCCGAAGACCTGTGGCGTTTGAGAAATTCTATCGAATTCCCCCTGAGTGATTCCCACACTTTCGGGCTGTTTGTGGGCTATGGGCGGGAGAACTTTGATCAACCTGGCTTATCCTCCTACCACAACCCTGCCACTTTGGGCAATGACCTGAATGACGCGGCCACTTTAGGATCCACCAGGGTTCTGAGTCTGGGTGTCCAGGAAAGGCTGCTTTTGGGCAACGTCCTTTCTATTCTGTGGGGCGTGGAGCTGAATCAGGTGACGGCAAACCGGCGCCAGACCTTCTTGAATCCGAATGCGGAACTCTCTTTCTCTCCCACCGAACGGACTAACTTTAAAGTGGTGATGGCCTCCAAACGAATGACCCACAGTGGGAGCATACTCCTGCCGGATGGAGAGATGTTGAACCTCCGGGAGGCCGTGTACTTTTCGCGGGTGGGTAATCAACTTACCGTGAGTACTCCACGCCACTACCGAGGCAGCATCACTCAGCAGGTGACGAAGAACACCGAGATCGAGTTTGCAGCTTATGAAAATAAACTCTTAGGGGAGACCACTCCATTTTTGGCCTACTCCAAGGATCAACCGGCCCGTCCAGGGTTCCAGTTGGCGGAGGAGCACGCGGTCAATCGAGGATATCGGATCATGGTCCGGCGACGTCTGGGAAACACGCTGAATACGACTGTTTCCTACATTCATGGAAAGGCGGCTGGACTCAGTCGGGATGCGACTCTGGTGTTTGATGAGTTTGCCCTGCACAAGGCGATTGAACCCAGGAACTACCACACCCTCAACGCTGAGATCGAAGCTTACATTCCCTTTTCCGGGACCCACCTGAATGCTTTAGTGAAGTTTGCCTCAAACGGACATCCCATCACCACCCTGGATGCCTTTGCAGACACCTACGAGACGGGTAACGAAGGAATTAATCTTTTCGTTCGTCAGGTGGTTCCGGTTCCCGGGGAATGGCTGGCTTTTCTGGGCATGGATTTCCTCTCATCCTACCGGATCGAAGCTCTTCTGGATATCCGCAACCTGACCAATGAGGATTTGGGTAAAATTCGCACAGAGATGGGGGATGTTTCTCTGGTGCGAAACCCAAGGACTATCCGCGGTGGGATCTCGGTGCGGTTCTAACCCTCACTGATCGGATCTTCCTTTTTCAATCCAAAGGGCAGGCCGGGATAATGCATAGGTCGGAAGGCTAACAAGTCACAGCGGGCGTGGTTTTCGCTGGCCAGGTTCAATATTTTGGATTTTAATTCATATAATTGAATCGGGATTCAACTTAATTGTTCCTGGATCCGTGAGGAGGTTACCGCTATCTGGTGTAAATGCAATGGTAATCGGGGCTCAGCCCTGTAATAATAGGGGTGTTGGCACCAAATTTGCCTGGGAACTATTGGTGTCTCTAAGGTATGTTATGCGTCAACCCCTCAGTTAGGTGTATTTGATGGCTTTCTTCAAGCACTCCAAGGTGGTTTTGGTCCTGCTGTTATCGGCTCTGGCCGTTTATATTGGACTCTTGAACCTACTGGACCGGTTGGAGTGGGAAACGCCGTCTGATGGCGTAAGCTGGATCCAGACAGATCGAGGAGTGGAGGTCAGATCCATAGAAATCTCCCCTCCCGCAACCGGGAGACCTCTGGAAAAAGGTGACCGCCTGGTGAGCATCAGTGGCATTCCGATTAGTAACCTGGATGAGTACATTGAGATTATAGAACTGCTGGCGGAAACTTCACCCCCAGCTAGTGGCGTAAGCTATTGGGTGGAAAAGGCGGACTCCGGAACCCGGATTTCCTATGTTCTTGACATTCGACTGAGCTCGAACGTTGATGTCACCGATTTCCTGCTTGGCCTGGTAGCTTTCGCTTACCTAGGTATAGGAGTCTTCATTTTCTTGTCCAACTGGAAGGCACAAGGTGCTTTTCACTTCTATCTCATTTGTCTGGTTGCCTTTTCGCTTTTCCTGTATCGCTATTCGGGACGTGTTGATGCCTTCGATCTCTTCATCTACTGGTTTTCAGTTGTTGCCCTCTTGCTCCTGCCTCCCCTGTTCCTGCACTTTTGTTGCTCCTTTCCCAAACCACTTTCGTTGTTGAGAAACGCGCCTTCGTCGAACTTTCTCTTTTACCTCCCGGCGCTCTGCCTGGCGGGACTTCATTTACTCTGGTTTTCTGGAAGTTTACAGCCCTTCGGCTGGCCCCGCGTCGAACGTCTGGGAAATCTCTTTGACCGGATTCACCTAACCCATTTCATTTGCTTCTTTCTGTTGGGAACCGGGGCTCTGGCCTATACTCGACGGGAGGCATTTTCTTCCATCCACCGTCTGCAAATGAGGTGGGTGACGTGGGGAACGTTGATCGGAATCCTGCCATTTGCTTGTTTTTACGCTCTGCCCTTCCTGCTTGGGCTGAGGATCTCTCCCTACATGGAAGTCTCTCTGCTTGGATTGATACTGGTGCCTTTGAGTTTCGGCTACGCCATCAACAAGCACCGGCTGACGGACGTTAAGGTGATTTTTAGAGAGGGGGCGGCTTACGTTATGGCCAGCTCAGCCTTGCTGGGCGTATACGTCGGTATCGTGTTGCTCATTGGCCGTGCCATCCAGGACTTTTCTCCTGAGTCAGGCTTTGTGCTTTTCGCCCTGGCGGCTCTCCTTGTGGCTTTCCTTTTCGCACCTTTAAAGAACAGGATCCAGACTCAGATTGACCGTTACTTTTATAAGGAGGAATATGATTATCGGCAGTCGCTGGCGGATTTTGGTCAGACACTGAGCTCAGAGATAAACCTTTCCTTCCTCACCGAGAGGATCTCAGACCGGATTCGCAAGACTCTTAACGTGGTTCCGGTGGCGCTTTTTCTGCGAGAGGAGTCACAGGCAGATGTATATCGCCTCCACCACGCCCAGGATCTGCCGGCCAGAAGGGAGCGTTTAAGTGTCCTGGAGGTTCCGGAGGAGATTTTTGACGACTTTGACCGCGAGTTGAATCCGTTGTTTCTGTTGTCGTCCCATCAGCAGGTTGACGGCATCCGAGAGTGCTTGGGGGTACATCACCTGCACTATCTGCAGCCGTTACGAGTGCATAATCGGATCATTGGGTTTTGGGCGTTGGGGAAGCGGCTTAATGGAGAGTTTCTCAGCAGTGAAGACCTGGACTTGATGGCTACTTTAGCCGGTTATGCCGCGATTGCCATTGATAATGCCTTGCTCTACCGGTCCCTGGAGGGCAAGACGAGTGAATTAGCTCAGCTCAAGGCCTATAGCGAAAACGTTGTCAAGAGCATCACCGTGGGCGTGCTTGCTGTGAGTCCAGAAGGGAAAATCACCGTTTGGAATACGGCCATGGACGCTATCTGTGGCCTGGAGCAGGTTGCGGTTTTGGGCAAAAATCTTTCCGAAGTCTTCCCTCCGGAGCTTGTTCGTACGTTGCGTAGTGTTGTGGAAGGCCCGAGATGGGATGTTGCCCAGACCAGCCGACTTTACAAGACTCACATTCAAATGCCAGACGGAAAAGGCCGGTTGGTGAACATCACACTGACGCCGTTTGTCTCACAGGAGGATGTCGTGGCGGGGACATTGCTGGTCTTTGACGACATTACCGAGAAGGTTCAGCTCGAGAACCAGCTTCTGCAGGCTGAAAAATTGAGTTCGATTGGATTACTGGCGGCGGGTATAGCCCATGAAATTAATACTCCGCTAACCGGCGTCTGCAGTTACACGCAGATGCTCCTGAAGGAAACCTCTCCCCAGGATCGGCGCTATGAGATGTTGAAGAAAATTGAGAAGCAGAGCTTTCGAGCTTCCAACATTGTAGAGAGTTTGCTGAATCTGGCGAGGGTTAGAGATTCAGACTTTCAAGAGGTGGATATCAATGGGCTCATGTTGGAAACTCTTTCCTTGCTGGATCACCAGTTTCGAAACACCCACATCGACGTCAAGCTCGATCTGGACCCGGTGCTTCCTTCCACCTTGGCTAACGGAGGAAAGCTTCAGCAGGTCTTCATGAACCTGTTTCTCAATGCCAAGGACTCCATGCCCGAAGGAGGTCAGTTATGGGTGAGGACCCACTGTGAGGATTCTCAGTTGGTGGTCAGAATCGAGGACACCGGCACGGGAATTTCAGATGAAGACATTAAGAGAATTTACGATCCCTTTTTTACAACCAAAGAACTTGGCAAAGGCACAGGCCTCGGTCTCTCCGTCTGCTATGGCATCATCCAGGAACATTCCGGCCGTATCAGTGTTGAGAGCCGTCCAGGTCTGGGTTCCTCCTTTCGAGTCCAGCTTCCACTCAAACGTCTTCACTGAACCATGTCCACTCAACCTTCTATCCTGGTTGTTGATGATGAAGAGATCATGCGCGAGGTCATCACAACCCTTCTCGAAGAAGAGGGCTACCGTGTGATTTCCTCCGCAACCGGTGAAGAGGGGATCGAACGGGTCAAGGAGGATGCTTCCGATCTCGTTCTCCTCGACCTGATGCTTCCCTCAATGAGTGGATTGGAGACTCTTGAGGAACTCATTCGCATCGATCCGGATATCGTGGTCGTCATGATTTCTGCCTATGCCTCAATCGAAAATGCCGTAAATGCCACCAAGTCTGGCGCTTTCGATTTCATCACCAAGCCGTTTAAGAATGAAGAACTGTTGTTGGTGGTCAAGAACGGCTTGAAAAAGCGGAGCTTGGAGATCGAAAACCGCCAGCTCAAAAGGACCCTCAAAGAGCGGTCCTCCTTTAAAAATATCGTGGGTAAAAGTGAGCCGATGCAGCAGGTTTTCGACCTGATCACTCAAGTGGCGCCCCGTCGAAGCACTGTGTTGATTGCGGGAGAAAGTGGAACGGGTAAGGAACTGGTAGCCCGAGCCATCCACAGCTGCAGCCCTCGTTCGAATCATGCCTTTGTCGCCGTCAACAGCGGCTCGATTCCCAGTGACTTGTTGGAAAGTGAACTTTTTGGTCATGTCAAAGGAGCCTTTACCGGTGCCATCGCCAGCAAGAAGGGACTGTTTGAAATCGCTGATGGGGGAACCATTTTCCTGGATGAAGTGGGAACCTTGCCCCTTGAAACTCAATCCAGGTTACTGCGCGTGATCCAGGAGCGAGAATTCCGCCAAGTGGGGGGCCTGAAAACTATCGTGGTGGATGTTCGCATCATCGCTGCCACCAACATCGATCTCAAGGAAGCCATGGAACAGCAGCGGTTTCGTGAGGATCTCTATTACCGCTTGAACGTGATCAGCATCAACCTTCCGCCGCTCCGCGAGCGCAGGAGGGATATTCCCCTTCTGGCCGAACACTTCATCCGCCAGTTCAGCAAGGAGAATGACCGCCCCGATTGCCACTTGGACCCGTCAACGCTGAAACTGCTCATGGAGTGCGATTGGCCGGGAAACGTTCGGGAACTTGAAAACGTGATGGAAAGGGCGGTCGTTCTGGCTCCCGATGAGGGTCGCATCACTGAGGAGTTACTTCCTCGCGAAGTGCTGGACTCGAGATCAATGGATCTTGGCAGTTTGAGTTCGCTCGAAAATGGTGCCACCTTGAAGAATCTCGTATTGGAGTACGAAAAGAAATTGATCATGACTGCTCTCCAGAAGGCCGACTGGAGTCAGAAAAAGGCCGCCAAGTTGCTGCGAATGAATCGCAGCACCCTCAACGAAAAACTCAAACGCCTTCACATCAAGATCCCGTGAGTTCCTGACGGGCTGGTGGTCCCCCGGTTTGACTTCGAACAAGAGCCAGCACTATCATGGATTCTTTGTGCACTAGCCGGGATTATGCATAAATTGTCTACTGCAGTGCCGCAATCATCCAGCGTGCTGCACCGACCGCGTTGTGCGACCCGCAAGCGGGTGCCCTCGCACGCCTTGTCATCGCAGTGCCTGCGGCCCTTGGTCACCAAAACCTATGCATAATCCCGGCAAGGCGATACTTTAGACCTCTTACTGACTCTAATAGGGTGTTGATGATCGACGCATCGTCCGCAGACGGGAGGAAAAATAAGTGCTAGATGGAACTTTTTTCATCTATTTCCGACAAGGCGGCCCACTCATGTGGCCGCTGCTTCTCTGTTCGATACTGGGCGTGTCCTTTATCATCGAAAGGGCCATCGCCTATTCTCGGATCAAGGGAGATACGGCGGAAATCTTTTCAAGCATCCGTGAGTCGCTTCTTGCCGGGGACTTGCGTGGCTCTGTCGAAACCTGCGAAGCGTTCGATCATCCAGTCGCCACTACTTTGAAGTCGGGACTTTTGCGTTTTGGAAAGTCTAACGACGAGATCGAAAAAGCCATGGAAAGCGTGGCTTTACATGAGCTGTCGAAATTGGAAAAGAGTCTCTGGTTGCTGGCAACCCTGGCCAATATCTCGCCTCTTTTAGGCTTTCTGGGAACCGTTACCGGCATGATCGCTTCTTTCGAAGCCTTGGCTGAAGTGGGATTGGGTAATCCGCAGGCCGTGGCCGGAGGAATTTCCGAGGCGCTGATCACGACTGCCACCGGCTTGTCCATCGCGCTGGTTGTCCAAGCTGCCTACAATTATTTCAACAATAGGATTTCTAACTTCGCTCTGGACATGGAAACCAGCTCGTCGATGCTCCTGGAAACCTTCAGCGAAATCGATGAAGGAGCAAAGCGGGAGAGGAGCGAGGGAGAGATCGGTGAAGAGCAGCCGCAGGTGATATGAACCCCCACCGTGTTCGTCGTATTGTTCCAGTCATTCCAACCGCCTCCATGGCGGATATTGCCTTTCTGCTGATCATTTTCTTCATGTTGACCACCACTTTCTCTCCGGAGAAGACCACTGTAGAGCTCCCACAATCGGAAATCCGCACCGAGGTGCCCAAAGATGCCGCAATTATCGCCATAACGGAGGAGGGAATCATTCGGTTCACCGATGGTGAACGGCCCTCTTTTGCTTTGGGCACGGCTGCGGAACTGGGCCCCCTCACTCGGGAAGTTGTTCGATGGCTCCCCGATAAGGAATTTGTCATCAAGGCCGATCGAATGGTTCGCTATGAGCTCATCGATGCCGTGTTGGAGCAGCTGCGTCTAAACGGGGCCAAGAGGGTCGGCTTGTTAACAGAGAGAAAAACCGGCGGGGGCGTTTAATGAAACTGAGGGACCGCCATCGAAGCGCCGCTGAGATTCCCACTTCCTCGATGGCCGATATCGCCTTTCTGCTGATCATTTTCTTTATGCTGACCGCTGTTTTTGCCACCACCGAGGGGCTGCGGTTTGATTTGCCCAAAGATGACCCCACTCAGCTTGATGTGCAACCCGAGGAAGCCATTCACATCAAGATCCTTGGGGAAGGACAGTATGTGGTGGACAAGACCCCGATGACACTGGAGGAAATGGGTGGCTACGTACGAATGAAGATGCAGCAGAATCCCGACAAACCGGTCATCATCCAGACCGAAGGGAATGTCTTGTACTTTGTGATGATTGATGTTTTTGATCTACTGAAGTATCTGCAAGTAGAGAACATATCCATTCCGACCCGAACCGAAATCGAACGCTGGAAGGCGTTTGGAATCTTTGAGTAAAACAGTGAACTTCAGGGCTCTTGCCATCCTGTTGTTGGCCGGGACGATTCCCTCTCTGATAGCTCAGGAAGGAGATTATCAGAAGGGACTTTCCTATTATAAGCAGGGACAATACCAGAAAACGATCGAGGAGTTTGAGAAGATCATCGAGGCTCACCCGGACTATGAAAGCGGCCACCGCATCTTGGGGGACTCCTATTTAAAGATCAAGGCTTATGACAAGGCCATTGAGGCCTTCCAGAACGCGCTGGAGCTTAAGGGTGATAACTACGTGACCCATTACGGATTGGCGCTTTCCTTCTTTAACGAGGGTCGGTATCGAGAGGCAATTGCTGCCCTGGACGAAGGCGAAGACCATGCCCGATCCCCTCGCGACCAGTACCAGATCTATCGGACGCGTGGCTCTGCTTACTACAATATCAGTGATTTCGAACGGGCCATCTCCGATCTGCAGAAGGCGGTCTCCATCCAGAGAGGAAATGCCAGCGATGTTCTGCAATTAGGAATTGCCTATTACCGGGTTGGGAACTACTTGGAAGCGGAGAAATATCTGCAGCAGGCACGGGTATTGGATCCACAGGCCTCTGGAGCGAAGCGCTACCTTTCCCGACTGCAGTTTCAGGGGGCTATTGAGGCCATCGAAGCCAAAAACTACACCCAAGCAGTGGCTCTTCTCGATGATTATGTCAAGGAGAATCCAGAGGATGGAGAGGCCCGGTTCAACCTGGGGTTAGCCCAGCTCTTTGCTCAGAACCTGGATGCTGCGGAGAGGGAGTTTTTGAAGTGTGTCGAGCTGATACCCGGGAATTGGGAGGTTTACGATCGGCTTGGCTACCTTTATGAAAGACAGA
>SMUY01068096.1_pt1 | contig 17766 bp, 22 predicted proteins | sample 2456441 | NCBI WGS metagenome assembly SMUY01 (sample SAMN11095931, study PRJNA526329) | marine sediment metagenome | biome: Marine sediment; feature: Surficial sediment; material: Deep marine sediment; isolation source: Hadal surficial sediment | place: Pacific Ocean | collected 2014-11 | depth...
GGTCCGGGTTCGCCGATTTGAAAAAGACGCCGCCCACCCCCAGTACTTTTGCCATTCTCGTCTTACCTCAATGTCACGTGCTGTTAATTTCCCCGGACATCATTCGCCGCCGGTCGGTCCATAGAATATTACCCAGGCCGCAAAGTCGTCAGTGAAATCCTCGAATCGATGAACTACGAATGCCGGAACGAACAGGGCGTCACCAGTTTGAAAAGGCTGACGGTCATTTTCGACGACAAAACAGCCCGATCCGGACTGTACGATATAGACCTCATCCCGGTCGTGAGGGTCCTGAGGATCGACACCGTCCGGTTTGTAATAACCGAGTTCGAGCGTACCGTGTTCCAGGAGAATTCCATACGCCTTGTCTTGGGATGCTGAGACCAGATCAAGTGCCTGGTCGACGGTGAATTGCCTATTCATTTTTTCTCCTGGTTATATTTATTTCAGTGCGCGGCGAAAGCGATCGCCGATACCGCGCAATCGTTCAATGGATTCGTTGGAGAAGACGAGGCGAACGAAGTTCGCGCATTGTACACCACCCCAGTTAATCATCGGTGTCGCCGCGACCTTGCCTTTTTTCAACAATAAGTCCGATGCCGTCGGCCCGTCCAATCCCAAAGGAGACACATCCACGAGGAATGACCAGCCCCCATGCGGCGGTATCACGGCGAATTCGGATAGTTCTTCGAGCAGCACATCGCGTCTCGCCTGAAGTTCCGCAACACTCGCAGCAATACCATCATCGGTGCCACTGATCGCAGCAGCTACCGCGCCCATGGCGATGCCGGTCTGGCAGACTACATTCGTGATGCTGACTCTTGCAACATCGGCGACGATTTCTGCGGGGCCGACGATCCAGCCAATGCGCCAGCCGATCATGCGGTACTCCTTTGAAGCTGATCCGACCGTGATCACTTTGCTGCGCATATTTGGAAATGACGCCGGATGAATAACGGTCCGTCCGTCGAAAAGAATACGTTCCATCGCGGCGTCATTGATAAGCCAGCAGTCCGCACGCTGACAAAAATCGATTATCGCCTGCCATTCATCAGCGCTGAACACAGCACCGCTTGGCATGGAGGGACTCATCAGCAGTGCTGCTTTGACGGGACCCGGATCGATCCTTCGCAGAGCATCCAGGTCAGGACGCCAGCCATCGGCCGAAGGCGCCATTGGCAGGAAACATGGAACGCCGCCCGCCAGTCGAACGCGGTTGATAAGACCAACGTAGGTCGGATCAGTCAGCAATACCTCATCGCCCGGTTCGAGCACCGCGAGGAGCGTATTGAGTATGCCGGAAAGTCCGCCGGCACTGATCAGGCATTCGGTCTTCGAGTCATAGTCCTGCCCGGATTGCCGGCCGACCAGCATCGAAGCTGCCTGCCGCAATGAATCCAGGCCGAAGAAAGGCAGGTAACTGTTGGCGTCATCGTCGTCTGCCGCGTCCTTGGTAGCCGCGATCGCAGAGGGCGGGGGTAAAATGTTCGTGTCGAGATTTTCGAGACGCAGCACATCCGCATCATCAAGGCTATCGGCAAGATCGCCCATCTGTTCCACGCCGATCCTGGTGATGTGCTCAAGTCGTGATACGGACATCAATTTCTCTCTTTGCCGGCCGGTTCAGGCTCGTCGTTTCCCGGGATCGCAATTCAGAACAGTGCACGAATCAAGAGAAGAAAACTGAGCGACGCCAGCGGTATGCCGAGGGGTGCCCCAATCACACTCAACGTGATGGTAACGCCCGCAATCATCAGGCCGATACCGAGCAAGGCGCTAACCAGGCGACCGATTAGGATCAGGACAAAAGTAAGCAGGCGCCATATTGAGTAGAACGGCCACAAGAGAATTGACATGTTACTTTGTGTCGAATCATTCATTTCTGGAACTCCTAATACGACAAAGTGACGCCAACCACTTCCAGATGATACCGCTATTCTGTCGCAGGGGCGGCTACAGCAGATGGTCCTGACCGGCTGCTTACAAAAATTGCTGCAATCCTGGCTAATCAGGAACAGGAACGTAAAAAATGTCTTTTCAATGCTATTCCTGCAAGGGGCCCAGCGGGCTTTCGGGACAATTATCCGGTTCCATCGAGAAAACGATGCCCGTAATTTTCCAACCGTCCTCAGTTTTCAGAAAATTGAAATTGTCGATTCCACAATGACTGAACTCACCATCGACGTACAGATCGTAGGGTGTCCACACGGCCGCCATGCGATCGTGAATCAGGACCTGCGGCTCCCAGAATCGCTCGACAAGTTTGCGGTCTCCTTGCGCAAGGCCATCAGCATATGCCCGATGCGTGGGGCGCACAATCAACAGTCCATCCGGGCCTTCGCGATAGCCGTAGAAGATCCCGTCAGGTGTCAACATCGATTTCATTCGCTCGACATCTCTTTCCGTCATTGCGTCAAAAAATGTCTGCACCATTTTTACGACGGTAGCCCTTTCCCCAGCTTCATTTGCGATTGCAGCAGTAAAACAAAACGGACCACATAAGATAAAAGCCGATAGAATTTCCTTCATTGCAATACGCTCCAGCGTTATTGTTGTTTCTTGTGTTGCCTGTCCTGCCACCAGAACATGATCATCAGGACCACTACGACGCCGATAAGAACGGCGATTGTTTCCGAGGCAGTCACGCTTGCACCGACCTGGATCGACTCGTAGATGCCGGCGCTATCCAGAACATAAACCGCCGCGATACCAGTTGCACCAAGTATCGGGATCAGCATCTGCAAGCCCTTGTAGGGTGACAGCGATTCTCGGCGGCGCCAGACAAGCCAGCCAAGGAAATTGGCAAGGGCAAATAAACCCAGGACTGCGATCGCTGCGTCCAGATTGGCAGGGATAGAAAGCAGGCCAGCGATCAGCATCCAGCAGCTACCGCCAACTTGACCACCGAGCCAGCCCCCACGATTCCAACTCAGCCGAACCGATTCGTTCATCAGATTATTCTCTGGAGTCAATCGTCTTCTGTCAAATCATCCCAGATGTGATGTGTGATTTGCCACACGCCATCCGCTGTTTTCTTGAGAATCGTCACGTACTTGCCATGATTCTTGTAGCTGCTGCCATCGTACTCAAAGCCCAGGCGAAAGATGCCGCGCACGTAGCCGAGATTTCCGGACCCGGAGATTTCGATCTCGGTCAATTCAAAATCTGTTACCTGTGTGAGCGGCGCATCGACCGGAAACCAGAACGCGCGAGCCGCATTCTGCCCTTCAAGATACGGGAGTCCCGAAGGCGACAACACGGGCTCATCGACGAACGTTGCCATGACAGTATCGGCATCATTCGTCAGCCAGGCGTCGGCGTAGGATCTTGCCGCTTCGCGCATGCGTACCAGATCCGCATCATCCAAGTCTTCAGCAAAGGCATTACTGAACAATGCGAAACCGATGACAGCAATCAGGAACGATGATTTTGTAATTGTCATTTCCGAAGCTCCTTTCTGATGACCAGCTTCAGGCCAGACCAGGTATCGTCGACTGTGCAAACCTTTACGTCGACCAGTCCGAGCGGTAGCGCCACTTTGCGAATTACGTTCTCCGGCCGTGGTGATACAAGAGCAAGGTAGTTATCCGGCGCACCGCTGATCCTGACCCGGCTTCCCTCTCTAAAGCCCAGCTTCTTTGCCAGTGGTGTGCCGCTGTATCCCGCCACTTCAATCACCAAACGGCGACTTGCCAGTCGGCGATCGGCATACTATGCCCGGCAGCACAGGGCCAAATCTTTGAAGGTAGCCATTCAGAGACCTGAAAACGCATAATGCACGTGCTTAAACCATCCTACATCCAGCCCAGTTCTTTCATTGCCCATGGTGCATTCCAGACCTTTATCATTTTTTCGACTTTGTCATCGCTGTCCATTGTCAGGAAATAGACGTAGTGCGAATGAGTCTCCTTGTTGGTCGGCGGCACAGGACCGCCCTCGCCAGTGTGCGTTGCATGATAGGTTGCGAAGAACATCGCGGTCCTGGTGTCTTCGTCATAGCCTGACGTATGCAGGTCATAGGTAGCCCCCGGGACAGTGACATTGCCAAACCCGGCCATCCAGTCACAGTAAGCCTGCACTGTCGTCAGATCTGCGAGAGGCTCGCTTTGTGCGACGAATGAAGCCCCGTTTGCTACATAATCCTTGCAACCTTCCCAGCCTGCGGGTGTCTCACAGGCATCAAAGAACTTCCTGGCGTTTTCAAAAGCTGACATGACTTCTCCTTTCTCTTGTTTTTGATTACTTGTTCTCGAAATATCGCTCATAGACTTTGTTCATGACTTTGTCAGGAATTTTCAGTCCCTCAATCAGCGCAGCAAGCAGTTTCATTTCTGCCGCGTCCTTTTGATTATCCGCTGAAATTACGCTCAGAACCATCAGCATCAGATCTTCTTTCTGGGCGGGAGCCAGATTGTCGTTTACAGTGACCATGATCTCGTCGAGTTCGGTATGGGCGGAGAGTTCGTCCGAAGCCCGGGCAATCATATTCAATGCCTCGCCCGGCATGAGCTGAAATCGATTACGTAGCAATTCCACTATGCGCAAAGACTCGTCGAGTGAAATGCCACCGTCGCTCTTCGCAACCAGCGCCAGTAACGACGCGATCAATGTCTGTGCTTCATGATCGACCGTAACGCTATCCAAGCCGATCCTGATTCCGGATTTTGAATAAATCAGGTCCGCCAGCGACATGTTAAGGATGACCCGAGTAGCCGGATTCCCCGGCGCTGTCGCCGCCCTCGTAGGCGTCCAGCTCAATAACATTTCGATCAGGGTCCCGGATAAATATCGCGGACATATCTCCAAAACTGAACGACCCGGTAATTTTTATGCCGTTTTCGGACATAAAGTTCCTGGCGTGGTCCAGCGAAGTCACCGTAAGGGCCACGTGAGTTATGCCCGTATGTTTTTCGTCCACATCCATCAGGATATTTGAGTCCCCGGGTGTATTGGCAGGCCCAAGCAGGTTCAGCACCACGCCGGATGGGTGCTTCAGGATAATCGGGTGGCCGTCCTCATACCCGGCATCGGTAATAAATGCGAAACCCAGGAGCTCGTAAAACGCGACTGACCGCGTTTTATCCTTGATTCGAATACCGATGTGATTGACGTTTTTAATGTTAAGCATTTTTTGTCCTCAGGAATCCCACTGCTCTTTACAGATCGGGATTTCGAGCCGTTCGTCGATTTCCTGAATCTCCAACCAGCGCTGGATGACGCCTGACGGCCTGACGTACCGGCATATGAGTGGCAGGCGCGTGTGCGGCGCACGATGCAAGGCGCGTGACAATCATGCCCCCCGACCAGTGCAGCGATTTGTCAGGCGTCAGTTGATGCCACATAGGATATACATTCATCAACATACCCGGCGATTTGCATATTACCGAGATCTCGAATATCTGGAATCAAGATATAGCCTCGCTTTATCGGCGAACTTTCGAAATAGCGCAAGGGAATAGCACAACCCTTAGAAATAAGGTCTTCGCATCGAGTCTCAGGAAGCTTAAAAGCGAATCCCTTCGGAGTGAGGGATGCGCAGATTTTCTTTCCTACATACAGAGCGGCGCCGCTAAAAAAGTGCTTACAGACGAGATTATGGGCATTCGGATCGATTGCATGAATCAATTCTTCTAATTGATCGAGATACGGTTGGGCCATTGCGATTGAGGATCTGGCGTCTAATTAAGAATTCCGCCCCAAAATTGCGGTGTTTGTTGCGGACAATAGTGGGTAAAAACCTGGTTTGTCATGAGTAAGTGCCTGTTCCTCCAAAGAGTTAGAGGAAGGATAGCAGTCGTTTCCACGGAAGGATATGACGTCCGGCATTTGAATCGAGCATTCGCCAAAATTCCAAATCCCTGCCGATTTCCGGGATAATGCACGCACTTCTTGCTGTTGATGGAGCGGTTCTCATGGGCAAAGTTACTGCGCGGCACATATTGGTTGATACCGAAGAGAAATGTCAGACGCTGAAAGACGAGATTTCGGGTGGTGCCGATTTCGCCGACCTGGCGAAGGAGCATTCATCGTGCCCGTCAGGGCAACAGGGTGGTGACCTGGGCGAGTTCGGACCTGGAATGATGGTGAAGGAATTCGACGAAGTAGTATTTACCGCCGACCTGAATTCAGTACAGGGTCCTGTGCAGACACAGTTTGGCTACCACTTGCTCGAAGTAACCAGTCGTACTGACTGAAACCGATGCTTGTCTAAGCGACGTCCATCGATTCAGGATCCTCGCCGTCCAGGTCGTGGAGTTTGACCGGTAGTTTGCGAATGCGTTTGCCGGTCGCATCAAAAATTGCGTTGACCAGCGCCGGTGCGATGGCGGGAGTGCCAGGCTCGCCGGCGCCGCCAATTTTTTCGCCACTATTGATGATATAAGTCTCGATGTCGGGTGATTCGTTCATGCGCAACATCGGGTAGTCGTGAAAGTTGCTCTGCGCAACGGCGCCACGATGTATAGAGATCTCGCTGTATAACGCTGCGGTCAATCCGTAAACGATGCCACTTTCCATTTGCGCTCTGATGCCGTCAGGGTGTATCGCGAAACCCGCGTCAACCGCACAGATAGCCCGGCGTGGCCGTACTTTGCCCTCGTTGACTTCAACCTCGACCACCTGTGCGACGATTGTCCCAAAAGACCTGTGGATAGCGATGCCGCCTCCCCAATTCTCGGGCAGCGGTGCACCCCAGTTGGACTTTTCTGCTGCAAGGTCAAGGACCTTGCGGAATCGTGGAGATTTCTCAAGCAGGTCGTGACGATATTGATACGGATCTTGCCCGGCCTCGAATGCAAGCTCATCGATAAACGATTCCGTGAAAAACGCGTGCAGCGAGTGATCGACGCTACGCCAGAATCCCCAGGGTACATGGGTCTGTGATTCTGTGAAGTGTATGAACTGGTTGGCGATGCCGTATGGAATGTAGGGCGCTTCCTTCGGGTCGTGCTTCTCTACATATTGATTGACCCATGCTGTTGGTTTTCCCGAGCTATCAAGCGCTGCTTTGAAGCGGCTCAAGCTAGCCTGGCGATAATGGTCGTGGCGCATATCCTCTTCACGCGACCAGATCAGCTTTACGGGATAGTGCACCTCACTGGCAAGACGGGCCGCCTGGATCACGTAGTCGGGGAAGGCGCGACGTCCGAAGCCGCCGCCAAGGTACTGGTTATGCAGCACGACGTCCTCCAGGTCCATGTCCAGAACGCCTGCCACCTCGACTGCAAAGCCGAGCGGGTTTTGTGTGCCCGTCCAGAGTTCGCAGATGTCGTCATGAACCCATGCCGTGCAATTCATCGGTTCCATTGTGGCGTGTGAAAGGTACGGAACGCGATACTCAGCTTCAACAGTTCGCACGGCAGTTGCCATTGCCGCATCAACGTCACCGATCTCGAAGTCGACGATCTCGTCGCCCTTCGCAATTGCGGCATCCATGTCGCTTGCGAATTGGCCGAAAATCTCACTCTGCTCAACGGATGCGTTGCCGCTTTCCTCAAACACGACCTCAAGTTTATCCAGGGCCTGTTTGGCCTGCCAGTAGCCGTCGGCGATAACAGCAACTGCAGTGTCGAGATTGACTACCTTGCGCAGCCCCGGCATATCCTGAATGGATGCTTCGTCCACGGATTTAACGTTTGTGCCGAACACCGGCGAGGCCTTCACGGTGGCGTATTTCATGCCCGGCAATTGCGCGTCGATGCCGAATGATGCGCTGCCATCGACTTTGGCCGGCACATCGAATTTTTGTACGTCCGTGCCAATGATCGTGAATTCATCCGGCGATTTAAGTGTTGGCTTTACGGGCTGTGACAGTTCGGCTGCCTGGCGCGCGAAGTCCGCATAAGGCGCACTGCGGTCACTGTTCCCGTGAATGATGTGGCTATTCTTCGCCGTCAACTCCTCGAGCGGAACATTCCAGGTTTCTGCCGCGGCCTGCAGCAGTACGGCTTTTGCGGCGGCACCGGCGACACGCATGGCGTATTGGCCGGTCATCGGTACAGATGTGCTGCCGCCAGTGATCTGCAGGCTCATCATTTGGGTCGCGGTCAGAAAGATGCCGTCAATCGTATCCACAAGGAACGCCGGGAAGTCCACATCGCCTACCGTATAGCCTTTGGCCAGCGCGTAGTTGGCGTACTCGGTGCGCGCCGGCGCTTCGATCATAGAGACGTAATTCCAGTCGGCGTCCATCTCGTCGGCCAGCATCATGGCCAACGTCGTGTGCACGCCCTGGCCCATTTCGGCGTGCGGGATGATCGCCGTCACTGTGTTGTCCGGCGAAATCTTGACCCAGACATTGAATACCGTTTCATTTTCACCGGCGATGAGTGGCGCAACTTCGCCAGCGCGATTGCCAGGACGAATCGCGACGCCAATGACAACTGCACCGCTGGCGAGAACACCGGTGGTAATGAAAGCACGTCTGGTCCACTTACCCATTGTGAGAATCCTCCGTGCCGGAGGTGCTTGCAAGGGTTGTTGCTGCACGTTTGATGCCGCGACGGATGCGCGAATAGGTGCCGCAACGGCAAATATTGCCACTCATCGCAGAATCGATGTCATCATCGCCTGGTGCGGGATTATCCTCGAGTAGCGCAACCGCGGTCATGATCTGACCTGACTGGCAGTAGCCGCATTGCGGAACCTGCTCGTCGATCCATGCTTGTTGTACGGGGTGCAGGCCCTTCTCCCCACGGCCAATGCCCTCGATGGTTGTGATTTGTTGATTGGCCGCCGCCTGAACCGGCGTTACGCAAGAACGGACTGGCTGGCCATTGAGATGCACCGTACAGGCGCCACACTGGCCGATACCACAACCGAATTTGGTGCCGGTCAGTCCGGCTTGCTCGCGTATGACCCATAGGAGTGGTGTGCTCGGGTCAACAGCCAGCTCGTGAGTCTGGCCGTTAATGTGCAGTGTAATCATTTGAAAAATTCCTGATGTGCGCCGCTGTATTTGAGGCAAGGGGTAGTGCAGGCAGTTCATCCACATACCTGTGAATACCCTACTTGATGGCCCCGATCACGGCAACCGAATCGGAGATTTTGATCCCTCCGCTCAAATTCGCCGAAATCGGGCTAAAATGTCTTCGCGGTCCAACGAGGAAGCAGCGTACCTTGCTAAAAAGAACACTAAATAGCGTGCAAGGCATTATCGTTTTCGGCGCCTGTGCCATCAATACGATTTTTTGGGTCACGCCATTGATGGTGTTCGCCATCTTCAAGCTGCTGATACCAATCACGGGTTTTCGCGGGCTTATGACACGCTGGATTATGGCGATGGGTGAAAACTGGGTGAGCTGTAATGCAGCACTCTTTGGCCTCGTCAATGCCACGTGCTGGGACGTGCGTGGACTTGAAGAACTGAGCACCGATGACTGGTATCTCATCATTGCCAATCACCAGACCTGGACCGATATCGTCGCACTGCAAACGGTGCTGAATCGCCGCATACCGTTCCTCAAGTTTTTCATCAAACAGGAGTTGATCTGGTTCCCGTTCCTCGGCATGGCCTGGTGGGGACTGGATATGCCCTTCATGAAGCGCTATTCGAAGTCGTATCTAGCGAAAAACCCGCACAAGAAGGGCAAGGATCTTGAGGCGACCAGGAGCGCTTGTGAAAAGTTTCGCAACACGCCGACATCAGTTATTAACTTTATCGAAGGCACGCGATTCACGTCGGAAAAGAAAGTAAAACGAGCATCGCCTTTCGAGAATCTTCTACCGCCGCGTGCCGGCGGTCTCGCGTTAGCGCTGGATTCAATGGGTTCGATGTTCAACTCGATACTCGACATCACAATCGTATATCCAGATGGAACACCAGGATTCTGGGCGATGTGTTGTGGCAAATTTGGTCACATCATTATCGAAATCAAGAAGCGGCCGGTGGAACAATGGATGGTGGAGGGTGACTACGTCAATGATCGGGAATTTCGGCGCGAATTTCACCAATGGCTGACGCAGGTTTGGCAGGAGAAGGACGAAAGGATTGCAGCTATTCGCCAGGCGGCGCACTGATCGCGGCTGCGAAATATCAAACTCGGGCTGCCAACTGGCGTAAACTGCTGACCGGGCCTTCAGCAGCAGGAATTCAGTATGTTGAGCAGTCGCCACTACGACACGGTTACATTCGATGTCAGGGAAAATGCAACGATGCTGTTTTTCGCGCGGACCTCAGCCGCGGGCGATATCGAGGACTACCTTTTATTGATGCGCGCCGATGGCGAGGATCTCGACGAGTCAATTTATATTGAGATAAACGAAAATCAGTTTGCAGGTCACGACCTGATTCAGGAGGCGAGGATGACCGGCAACATGCTGACGCTCGAACTTCGGGAGCCGGTCGCTGAACTGGATGGTGCGTCTGAAATAGTGCTCACCTACGATGATTCTCCTGATAACCGCAGCAGCATCAAGTCTGGTGCATTTCGCGTGCTTGGCAACACACTGGCGGGCGGTCACGCCTGAACTTTTTGTTTTCGTGCTCGAAATTCGCCCAAACTGCGAAAACTGTGATTGTGACCTTGCCTTCGATTCACCGGAGGCGATGATCTGCACGTTCGAATGTACGTTTTGCCGGAATTGCGTTAATGATGTCTACGGAGGAGTTTGTCCGAACTGCGGGGGCAATTTTCAGCCGCGTCCCGTCAGGTCAGCGAGTGTCCTCGAAAAATATCCGCCTTCCGCCAAGCGGGTAACGCGGGACTGACGTGCGGCATGTTGGAGTGGAGCGTCTACATGTTGCGCTGCGGAGACGGTAGTCTCTATACCGGTATCGCAACCAATGTATCACGACGCATCGGCGAACATGAACAGGGAAAGCGTGGCGCCAAATATCTTCGCGGCCGCGGGCCGTTCGAACTCGTCTATGAACGAGCAGTGGGCGATCGTAGCGTCGCCACGAGGATCGAATATCGTATCAAGCAGTTGCCGAAAGTGGAGAAAGCTGACCAGCGGCAATTAAGCTCGCGAATCGACGAGCTATTGAAAGAGTTACTGGAGCCGATCTCATAGATCCGCCTGTACGCGAAGCGGGCTCTGCGGCATGCGCCGGGCTCCGATGGGCTTAATACAGCGGGATTGGCTGCCCGAACGGTGGTAGTTCGAGCGTGATTTCCGCACCGTTCTCTGCGACTATTTCGTCGATCCAGCCTGCGGTGATTACGATATTGTCAAGGAAATCTGCGACCAGGCGGACTTCGCCGAATGGTGCTGTGAAATCGTCGTGATGGATGGCAATGACTCGTGTTGCACCTGTAACCAGCACGGTTTCGTTCCAGAGCTTCGTCACATATTCCTTGCCAAGGCCAACGAGGCCCGCTATTCCCAGCATGACTACATCCGCGGATTCACCGTCCAGTTTTCCTTCGATATAACCCCCACTGCCCTGAATCAGGGTCGTGCCGCGCGGGTGCCCGATGAATACCGACCAGACCACACCTTCCTTCCAGTCGTTCACAGATGCCGGTTGCTCGAGCGGCGCGTCGATTGTTCCAGGAAACCAGGGCCCTTCACCGCCGGGCATGATCGGCGCATGCCTGGATGCCAGCAGCCTGATCGTAAAATCGCCAAACTGGCGCGTCTCTCCGTCGGCAAGAATCTGATACTGGTCAACCGGTACCTTCGCACCGCGCGCAATATTGGCGGTCGATTCGGAGCCGAGAATTACGGCACTCGTGCGGTTCGCTACATGGCCGACATCCATTGCATGATCGAAATGTGAATGCACTGGTACAATTGCTGTCAGCCGATCCATTCTGAATTCAGCCAGCGCGTAGTTAATCGTCGCCAGATCGGAAGAGACCCGCAGAAACAAAGCAATTTCAAAGGGATTCAGGCGCGTAAAATTGCCATCAATCAAAACCTGGGTTTCGCGGTCATCAAACAGCAATGTAGAAGTGCCCAGCCACGTTACCGTGACCCTGTCAGTCGGCTCAGAAACCACCTCTGCAGTCGGCCAGCCAATATCGTCAATCGAGTGACGGCTCTGCCAAAACCAGACAGAAACGAGAACAGCGATGATCGCCAATGCGAGCAGCACAAGCGCGATATATCGAGTCCATCGAAGCACTACGTTCATGCCGGATTGCTGCCATTATTCATGCGAACGCCTGCCGTTACTGCCCGGCAGCAAGTCGCGCAAGATGCCCGGCCAGCGGTGCGAGGTAGTTGCCCAATGCGTAACCGATAAGTGCCATTAATACCGAAACCGGGACCAGGCTCGGACGGTGGAATGCAGCGACAATTGGTGCCGAGGCGGCGGCACCTATATTTGCAGCCGATGCAATTGCAACACTGTGCACGTCGACCCGGAACAGCTTTGCTCCTGCGAGGCAGAATGCGCCATGTATGAAGATCCAGATGAATGCACCAAGCAGGAATGCCGGCGCCTGGCCGAATCCCTCGATCGTGGCCCTGGCGCCCATGCCGGCAACAAAAATGTAAATCAGCGCAGTGCCCATCACGGTCGCATTGGGCAGCCTCGATAGCGGTGTCGTGGACAACGACAGTGCAATCGTCGTAATCAATAATATCCGCCATGTCGATTCCGACAACACGACTTGCATATCCGGTGCAATACCCATCATCGCGTCAAATAATACGGGTGCCAGCGCGGCCGCTATCCAGGTGACTCCAATCGCCAGCGCACCCAGGTATATGTAATCACGCATCTGCGGTGCCTTTTCCTCCTCGTGGACAAGGGCTGCAGCCGAATCCATCATGCGGATTCTATCCTCCGGTACCTTTGCCCAGGCGTTGAAGCGATCTGCAAAGTTTCTTGATGCGAGGAGAATGGGTAACCAGACAATGTAAACCACGTTATCTGCCAGCACTGCCAGGCCGAATTGCTCAGGCGGCGTGTTCAGCATTTCGCTGGTGGCGGCCATGTTGCCGGTTCCGCCGATCCAGCTTCCTGCTAACGCACCAAATCCGGTCCATGCGTCCGGCGCCAGCCATCGATGCACAATCAAATAGGAAATAACGCATCCGGCAACCACTCCGGCGGTTCCCATAAGCATGACGAGGATACCCTTGCCCATTATTTTTACAGTCGCAGGAACATTCACCTTGATTAACATCAATACAATGAACGCTGGTAGCGCATAACTGCTTAATCCGGAATAGACCGGAGAACTCGCCGGAATCACGTCCAGGTTGTTCAGGAAAACCGGTGTGGCATAAATGAAGATCAGCGGCGGGATGTACTGGAACAGTTTCAAACCGGAAACCTGCTCGACGTAAAACCAGAAAGCGGCGACGGCGCAGAGGACGGCAAGTACTCCCCCAGGTGAACTGATCAGTATATCGGACATAATTGTGCGCCATGATGGAAGTCTGGCAGCGATTATATCCGAATCGTTCGCGACTGCCCGCAATGCAAATGGGCAATTGTCCGTAGGAGACCGCTCCCAATCCGCTTGAAGCGATAAATATCGTCGTGACGAATGGTGCCGGTTGATCTTTAGTGACGAAAGTCAGGTGTGCGCTATCGCCCGCTGCGGTGCACGATGGAAATTCAGGAAAAGCTCAATTGCGCCCGAAAGTCTTTGCGAGTCTCTTCATCCGTCAGAGCTGCAGATTTGACCGTAAGCCAAACGGCATCCCAATCTGCGATCTTGCAAGGGCCAAATACGAATTTGGCAATGTAGCTGTTCAGCTTACGCACATGGATTACGTTTTTGGCCAAAGGAGTCGTGAACTGTACAGTGCCGGTAAACACAACCAGGTTGGCAACCGGCACATCGGGAACAACATTTTGCAGCGCTTTGGTGCGGCCTTCGTTTTGAATTAGCGGATTCAGGAATTTCCGGCGGCTAACGCCGTCCACATTTGACCATTGCGGTTCGTCCGTGCCGCCAAATACGATGCCATTGTAGTGTTTGGTTCGAATGCACAGGATGCCGCCAGATGTCAGAATCGCATAATCGATATGTGTCAGGCCACCGTAGGCGCCTGGGAGGATGAAATCCTCCAGCAAATCGGGAGACCTTGCGTTCAGAATCTTGTGTATCCGCCGTTTGCCGATTTTCTCCGTAATGATCCTGGTGACACGTGAAGCGGATGCTCTGAACATCAGCGTCAGGAGTAGTGCTCCGGCAATTGCGATAATGAACAGGCCGATTCCCGTGTTGCTGAGGCCTGTAACGACTGCGGCATCGGCTGTCCCATCCGCAGCGACGGACGCCGAAACATTCAAGATGGCTGCAGAAGAAAACGTATAGGGGAGAAGTCGACGAATCATTAGTCGAGACTAAGTCCGGGAAGGATAGGACGCATCGTATTCCGTCACGTTTTCGATATCCACCAGCTTGTCGGTCGCCAGGACTGTGAACTGGTCGAAATGCATCAGCGTCAATCAGACTTTGGTGGGTAGGCCAGGTAGTAGCCGTCGACTTTTGCGATTCTCACCTCAGCATCGTAGGTTTTTTCGAGGTTTTCTTCAGTCAGGATCTCCTCCTTCGGGCCGTCGGCTACGATCCGGCCCTCGCGCAGAAGTATGATGCGCTGAATATCCGGGGGGATTTCATTCAGCAGGTGTGTCACCAGCACGATGTTCTTGCCGCTGGCGATCTGGCGCCTGATGCGAGCCAGGTAGTCGAAGCTGGCGGACAGATCGAGCCCGGCCGTCGGTTCGTCAAGGATCAGTGTATCCGGGTTGTGCACGAGTGCACGCCCCAGTAAGCAACGGCGCTGCTGACCCGTCGACATTTTGCGCAAGGGCGTAGCGGCTAATGACTCGATTCCCAGCTCGCGCATGATGCTTGCCGCCTGTTCTTTTTGTTCGCTCGTTATCTGCCGGGATAATTGTCCATAGATACCAACGCTCGACAGGTAACCGGACAACACGACATTCAGACCAGTCGTTGAGTTGCGATAGTGCATTTGTAGATCGTGTGAAACGATGCCGATATGCGATCGCAATTCCCAGACGTTCCAGGTTTCGCGGCCGAGGATGCGAACCCACGAATCATCCTGACGGACCGGATATATTTCCCGGTTGATGACCTTTAGTAATGTTGTCTTGCCTGAACCGTTTGGCCCGAGAATCGCAGCCTGCTCGTGCTGGCCGATGCTGACGCTGAAGTTCTCAAAGACGCGCGTATCTCCACGATAGATTGTCGCGTTGTGAATATCGATGAGCGGTGCGTCAGTCATTCTGTCAACGCCGGCTAAATCTCATGACGGAGATGCAGCGGTATCCAGTCCTTGTGTGCTTCATACGCGGGGCGCGGGTCGCGCGGCTGATAATCCTCAAGGCGTTCGGCCAGCCACTGGAACCATTCGAACGCAGCTTCATCACCCAGTTCATCGCGGAGTGCGATCGCCCAGTTTTCAAGTTTACGCCACAAGATGATGACACTGCTGCCGACCAGATTGTTGACGATCACGAACGGCACGATCCGCTGAAATGTCATCACGCCGATGTTCTCCATTGTTGAGCTGATCAGCATCACAGCATCCTCCAGATTCGCCTGCTTCGACCGTATTTCCGCTGCGCTCAAACCGTCCGGAAGGTGAAGGACAATTTGGTATGCTTGCGTAAACTTGGGGTTACCGAAGAACCGGAACAACTCGATTGCTGCAAGTTCGCGACGCTGCTGCCTGATTTGCCGCATTTGCAACACTGCAAAGTACAAGCCGCCAATAACGATGATGACGCCCAGAATTTCAGCCATGTTGGCCAGCGTGGAGAGAATGTTCATTACGATAAATCCCTTGTTATGGTTGATGCAATATAACTCGTAAATACCTGAATGAACGCAGACCCGGTCAAACCTGCGCGAGGCGCCACTTGCCCTTCCTGAACACGACCACGGCCATTGCCGTGAGTATGGTCTCGGCAATCACGATTGCCAGGAATACGCCGTTCGGGCCAAGCTCTGCCGCTGTCGCCAGCCAGTAGGCTAGGGGAATCTGAAGCAGCCAGAAGCATATGAAATTCATCACAGACGGCGTTGTCGTATCGCCGGCACCGTTTAATGCCTGGATGATTATCATGCCAACCGCGTACATCGGGTAACCCACTCCCAGGATTCTGAGACAACTCGTGCCGTAGCGAATAACCTCGGGTTCGGTCGAGAACAGCGAAACAATCTGCGGTGCCAGTACGATCATCACGATGCCGAAGGCGGTCATAAAAATCGCATTGTATTTTGATGCCCGCCAGACCGATTGCTCGGCCCGCTCCGCTTTTTCGGCGCCGAGATTCTGACCCACCAGTGTTGCGGCCGCGTTGCCGAGACCCCATGCGGGTAGCAGCGCGAATTCGATGAGGCGCAACGCGACCGTATAGGCTGCGATTGATGCACTGCCGTACATCGCGACAACCCGCATGATCACAATCCAGCTCGATGTGGATATCAGAAACTGGCCGATGCCGCCCACTGAAATCCTGATCATTCTCAGCATAAGCCGCGGTGCCGGCACCAGGTGGCTGAGCTGGAATGACAGGCGCCCTTTGCCACCGAACAGGGTGTAGATCAGGTAGATCACGCCAATGCCACGCCCGATCGTAGTTGCAACTGCAGCGCCAGTGACGCCCAGCTCCGGGAACGGGCCGAGTCCGAAAATCAGGCACGGATCCAGGACAATGTTGATTGCGTTGGCCAGCGTGAGAGAACGCAAGGCTACCGGCGCATCGCCCGCCCCGCGGAACGCTGCATTCAACAGAAACAGGTAAAGAATGCTGGCTGACCCACCGAGCAGTATTGCTATGAAACCCTGGCCCTCTGCTATGACATCCTCGCTGGCACCCATCATGCGCAGCAGATCTGCAGCGTAAATTACGCCGCAGACGCCAATGACAGTGGCAAAGGCGCCGCCGACCCAAATTGCCTGCCCGGTGACCTGCGCGGCCGCGTTCCGGTCCTGCGCACCGATGCGACGTGACACCATTGCCGTGACACCCATACCAAGACCAATGGCGACGGCGTAAATTACGGTAACCAGCGCCTCTGTCAGACCGACAACGGCAATTGCGTTGGTGCCGAGACGGGATACAAAGGCTATGTCGACAACTGCAAACACGGCTTCCATTGCCATCTCGAGCATCATCGGGATTGCGAGCAGGCCGAGCGCACGGCCGATCGGGCCGACGGTAAAGTCGGTCTCGTTGTCGCTTATTGATTCGTAGACGAACGCGCGTGCGCGTTGCCAAAAAGTCCTTTCCTGTTTTGTGATTTCGTAAGTCATTTCATATTTCTTCCTTGGTCACCGTACAGACGCGTATTGGCCAGGTACAGCGAAGTGATCCGGATGCACCGCGCCGGATACTCAGAATCAGAAGGAAATATCGGCTAGGTGTGCGTGTCAGGTCGTGGCGGAACGGCAGCTGAAATACTACCGGCAATGACGAAGACACAGACGAGCCTGACCACAGCGGCAAGAGTTTTTATTAATTTTGTGGTTTTCATGAACGGCTCGATTACAGGCGTGGCCTGTTTTGACTTACGGGCGCCATGCTAACCCAACAGTATGGAAAGTCAACGAGCGTGGTTTCAGCCGGAGTCCGCGGTCGGAGCGTCGGACGCAGTCTGTTGTTGTTCCCAGGCATCGACCAGATAGCGGTTGTCATGTTGCCAGGGATGAAAGTCCTTCCGAAAAAACCGGACCCAGGGTATGAAGACGCGGCGTAATATGCCTGGCTTGATAAAGAGGTAATTGAAGCCGCTGGCCCACTCACGAAGGCTCCACAGCTTGCCGTCTTTCTGCAGCATGATGCAGAGGTTGCGCATCGTATCCTTCAGAAAAAAGAAGGTGTTGAGA
>SMUY01162871.1_pt1 | contig 17754 bp, 11 predicted proteins | sample 2456441 | NCBI WGS metagenome assembly SMUY01 (sample SAMN11095931, study PRJNA526329) | marine sediment metagenome | biome: Marine sediment; feature: Surficial sediment; material: Deep marine sediment; isolation source: Hadal surficial sediment | place: Pacific Ocean | collected 2014-11 | depth...
GCCGCTCATCAAGAACACGCTGGCCAAGGACCCGACGTCCTCCGAGGCCGAGGCGTTGGAGCAGATCTACTCGCTCCTGCGTCCCGGCGAGGCGCCCAACCTGGAGACCGCGCGTGAGGCGCTCAAGCGCCTGTTCTTCAACCCGAAGCGCTACGATCTCGGCCGGGTAGGTCGTTACAAGATCAACCAGAGGCTGAAGACGTCCTCGCCGCCCAACCACACGGTGCTGACGGAAGAAGATTTCATCGCCATCATCAGCTATCTGATCCAGTTGAGCGACGGCCGCGGGCACACGGACGACATCGACCACCTCGGCAATCGTCGGATTCGGTCGGTGGGCGAGCTGATCGCCAATCAGTTCTCCGTGGGGCTCTCGCGTATGGCGCGGCTGGTCAAGGAGCGCATGAGCATCAACAGCGATCCCGAGAAGATCTCGCTGGACGACCTGGTCAACGCCCGGACGGTCTCGGCCGTGATCCAGGCATTCTTCGGCTCCTCGCAGTTGTCGCAGTTCATGGATCAGACCAACCCGCTGGCCGAGATGACCAACAAGCGCCGGCTGTCAGCGCTGGGTCCGGGCGGCCTGACGCGGGAGCGCGCCGGCTTCGAAGTACGTGACGTGCACTACTCGCAGTATGGCAGAATGTGTCCCATCGAGACGCCTGAAGGGCCCAACATCGGCCTCATTACATCGCTCTCGACCTACGCCCGGATCAACGACCTCGGTTTCATCGAGACACCGTACCGTGTCGTCAAGAACGGGGTCGTTACCAAAGAGATCCACTGGTTGTCGGCCAGCGACGAGGAAGACGTCAACGTGGCTCAGGCCAACGCCGAGCTGGACCCGGACAGCACGTTCACCGAAGACCTGGTGCTGTGCCGCCGGGGTGACGACTACCCGCTGCTCAAGCCGTCCCGGATCGACTACATGGACGTGGCGCCGGAACAGTTGGTCTCCATTGCCGCGGCCCTGATTCCCTTTCTCGAGCACGACGACGCCAACCGCGCGCTGATGGGTTCCAACATGCAGCGGCAGTCGGTGCCGTTGCTGTTCCCCCAAGCCCCGCTGGTGGGCACCGGACTGGAAGAAAAAGTGGCGCGCGACTCCGGCGCCGTGATCGTCGCTCGCCGCGGCGGCACGGTCACCCGGGTGACGGCCTCCGAGATCATCATCGACGCCGGGGGCGACCTGTCCAAGGACGACGCGCCGCTCGCGAGGCTGACGCAGCACGACCGCTATCGGGTCCGCAAGTTCTGGCGCACCAACCAGGACACCGCCATCAACCAGCGGCCGCTGGTGCAGGTGGGCGACAAGGTCGAGGCCGAGCAGATCATCGCCGACGGCCCCGCCACGGAGTACGGCGAGCTGGCGTTGGGCAGCAACGTGCTGGTGGCGTTCATGCCGTGGTACGGGCACAACTTCGAGGACGCCATCGTCCTGTCGGAGCGGCTGGTCAAGGACGACGTCTACAGCTCCATCCATATTCAGGAGTTGGAGCTGCACGTGCGCGACACCAAGCGCGGCAAGGAAGAGATCACTCGCGAAATCCCCAACGTCTCCGACGAGGCGTTGGTCGATCTCGATGAGCGGGGCATCGTGCGCATCGGCGCCCACGTCAAGTCGGGCGACATCCTGGTCGGTAAGATTACGCCCAAGGGAGAAACCGAGCTGTCGCCGGAAGAGAAACTGCTCACCGCGATCTTCGGTGAAAAGGCCAAGGACGTGAAGGACTCGTCCCTCAAGGTGCCGCCCAGCATGAAGGGTGTCGTGATCGACGTCCTGATCTTCAGCCGAATCGAAGATCAGGTGGTCGAGAAGGATCGTGGCGAACGCATTGGTGAGGTGCGCCGTGTCGAGAACGACGAGAAGGGGCGGATCAACCAGGCCATGAGGGAGGAGATCGAACACCTGCTGGTCGGACAGGAAGTGGCCATGATGCTCAAGGCCGGGACGGTCGAGGCCTTCCTCGAGCCGGGCACCAAGCTGACGCCGGCCAAGATGGCGGAGATCGACCTCAACGAGGTAGACCTCAAGACGCTGCGTGTGGTCAAGGCGGCGGCCAACGACCGGCTGCGGGCCACGATCGACGCGGCCGCCATCGAGCGCGCCAAGATCGAAGAGAAGTCCGAGGACCAGATCGACAAGATCCTCCAGCCGGATGAGTTGCCCCCGGGCGTCATCCAGCTGGTGAAGGTCTACGTGGCAGAGAAGCGCAAGGTGTCCGTCGGCGACAAGATGGCCGGCCGCCACGGGAACAAGGGCATCGTGGCCCGTATAGTCCCCGAGGAGGACATGCCGTACCTCCCCGATGGAACTCCGGTCGACATCGTGCTCAATCCATTGGGTGTCCCCAGTCGGATGAACGTGGGACAGATTCTCGAGACGCACCTTGGCTGGTGCGCCAGTATCCTCGGTTTCGAGGCCAAGACCCCCGTCTTCCGGGGCGCCAACGAGGCCGAACTTGGCACCCTCCTTCGGTTGGCCGGGTTGCGCTGGGCCGGGCAGTCTCTCGGGCTCCGGTGTCAGGCGCCCGAGACCGACGAGGCGACGATCAACGCGGTGGTGGACGACCTCAAGCGTGTGGCACCGCGTGGGGAAGCCAGCACCATGGAGGAGGTCAGTCTCGAGCTGCTGGGTTCGCGTGGGGTGAGCGCCGAATCGCGTGCCCTCTACAAGGCGACCCGCGCCTTCGTCAAGGCAGCCACCGAGGAGCTGATCGAGCGAGCGAGGAGCCAGCGCGTCCAGGAGACGGCGGCGTTCCGGGCGCTGATCGAGGACGAGGACCGTCCCAGCCAGAAGGGCGACGCCAAGGCGCTCAAGGCCATGGCCAAGGCCGAGGCGGCCACGGACGAGGAAATCATCGAGGCCATGAACAAGCCGGCACTGGCCCAGTTGCTGACGGACAAGGACGCCTCGCTGGGGCCGGCCGTCGAGGAACTGCTGGCCATCGCCGGCCTCACGCCGTTCGGCAAGGCCCGGTTGCGGGATGGCCGCACGGGCGAGGAGTTTGACAGCGACGTCACCGTGGGCCAGATCTACATGCTCAAGCTGAGCCACTTGGTGGACGACAAGATCCACGCACGGTCCATAGGCCCATACTCGCTGGTGACACAGCAACCGCTGGCGGGCAAGGCCCAGTTCGGCGGCCAGCGCTTCGGGGAGATGGAGGTGTGGGCGCTCGAGGCTTACGGCGCAGCGCATACGCTGCAGGAGATGCTCACCGTCAAGTCGGACGACGTAAGCGGACGCAGCAAGGTGTATGAGGCGATCGTCAAAGGGAACAACATGTCCGAACCGGGCACCCCCGAGTCCTTCAACGTGCTGGTGAAGGAACTGCAGGCCTTGGGGCTCAAGGTGGTCCTTGGGACGACCCCAGACGGCGACGAGTAGAGGAAACAATGATTGATTTTCGCAGCGGACGGGAGCCCAAGAGCTCCAACTTCGACTTTATCACTATCCGGATTGCCTCGCCCGAGGAGATCAGGGGCCCCCGCGACCGCAAGGAACGCGAGCGGCGCGAACTGCAGGGCCAGCGTAGCTGGTGGTCCTGGGGCGAGGTGGTCAAGCCGGAGACGATCAACTATCGCTCCTTCAAGCCCGAGAAGGACGGCTTGTTCTGCGAGAAGATCTTCGGTCCGGTCAAGGACTGGGAATGCCACTGCGGCAAGTACAAACGCATCCGCTATCGGGGTGTTATTTGCGACCGCTGTGGCGTGGAGGTCACGCTCAGCAAGGTGCGCCGCGAACGGATGGGGCACATCGAGCTCAGCGTGCCGGTGGCGCACATCTGGTTCTTCAAGACGTTGCCGTCGCCGATGGGGAACTTGTTGGGGATCACCTTGCGGGATCTCGAGCGGGTCCTCTACTACTCCAACTACATCGTCATCAATCCGGGTAAACAGAAGGATCCTGCCGATAAAGATGCGGCCGATTCGGACAAGAAGAAAGCACAGAAAGATCTGACCGAACTCCAGTTGCTCGACGAAGACACTTATCTCGAGCTCAAGCAGAAGGCCAAGGAAGAAGGCGACGACGCATTCCACGCCGAGATCGGTGCCCCGGCCATCCGGGAGCTGCTCAACGCGCTGGATATCAAGAAGCTGTCCGTGGAGCTCCGTGCCAAGGTGGCCACCGAGACCAGCCAGCATCGCAAGAAGCAAACGCTCAAGCGGCTCAAGATTGTGGACGCGTTTCTCAATTCCGGTGACTCGGGCGAAGCGCCCAACGATCCGGCGTGGATGATTCTCGACGTGGTCCCCGTCATTCCGCCCGATCTCCGGCCGCTGGTGCCGCTGGATGGCGGACGGTTCGCCACCAGCGACCTGAACGACCTGTATCGCCGGGTCATCAACCGGAACAACCGGCTGCAGAAGCTGATCCTGCACCGAGCGCCGGAAGTGATCCTGCGGAACGAGAAGCGCATGCTGCAGGAGGCCGTCGACGCGTTGTTCGACAATGGCCGGCGGTCCAAGGCCATCCGCGGTCGCGGCAAGCGCCCGCTCAAGTCCCTGTCGGACATGCTCAAGGGCAAGCAGGGCCGGTTCCGCCAGAACCTCCTCGGCAAGAGGGTGGATTACTCGGGGCGGTCGGTGATCGTGGTGGGGCCGGAGTTGCGCTTGCACCAGTGCGGTCTGCCCAAGGCGATGGCGGTGGAGTTGTTCAAGCCCTTCATTATCCACAAGTTGGTCGACAAGGGCATCGCCGAGACCGTCAAGCGGGCCAAGAAGATCGTGGAGGGCGAGTCGGAGGAAGTCTACGAGATTCTGGAAGAGATCATCCAGGACCACCCGGTGTTGCTCAACCGGGCCCCCACGCTCCACCGCTTGGGGATCCAGGCGTTCGAGCCGGTCCTGGTCGAGGGGAAGGCGATCCGCATCCACCCGCTGGTGTGCGCCGCGTTCAATGCCGACTTCGACGGCGACCAGATGGCGGTCCACGTGCCGCTGTCGTTCGAGGCGCAACTCGAATGCCGGGTGTTGATGATTTCGTCCAACAACATCCTCAAGCCGTCCGATGGCCGTCCGGTGACCGAACCGTCACAGGACATGGTGCTCGGATCGTACTACCTGACCAAGTACCAGCCGGGGTTCGAAGAGAAGCTGAGCGGCCAGGAAGGCGACGCCAAGGACAAAATCAAGGAAGAGTTGTGGCATGACGCGCGCTACTTCGGGAGCCCGGCCGAGTTGGACATGGCGCTCCTGAACGGCTCGATCAACTACCACTCGGCCATCAAGTTCTGGTACGTGCCACCGCACGAGGCCAATGATCCTCAGCCGCGCTGGGTGGCCACCACCGTGGGCCGGGTGATGTTCAACGGCATTCTGCCGCGGCAGGTAGTGGCCGAACTCGGCTACCGCGACGAGGTCATGAAGAAGAGGGCGTTGTCGGACTTGGTGCTGCAGGCCTATCGCCGTGCGGGTCTGGAGGAGACGGTGCTGTTCCTCGACCGGCTCAAGGAGTTCGGGTTCCGCTTCGCCACCTACGGCGGCATTTCGATCGGCATCGAGGATCTCGAGATCCCGCCGGAGAAGGCCGAGATCCTCGAGGAAGCGGACAAGCGCGTCAAGCGGTTCCAGAGGGCCTACCACACCGGACAGATCACCTTCGGCGAGCGGTACAACAAGGTGATCGACACCTGGACCCACGCCAACAACGACGTGGCGCAGGCGATGGTGGACCACATGCGGAAGTCGCGTGGCGGCTACAACCCGGTGTTCATGATGTTCGACTCCGGATCGCGGGGCAGCCGCGACCAGATCCGGCAGCTGGCCGGCATGCGGGGCCTCATGGCCAAGCCGCAAAAGAAGCTGACCGGCGGCATCGGGGAAATCATCGAGAGTCCCATCAAGTCCAACTTCCGTGAAGGCTTGACGGTGCTGGAGTACTTCATCTCGACCCACGGTGCCCGGAAGGGGCTGGCGGACACCGCCCTCAAGACGGCCGACGCGGGCTACTTGACCCGGCGGCTGGTGGACGTGGCTCAGGACGTCACCATCACCGAGGAAGATTGCGGCACCATCCTGGGGCTCGATATGATGGCCCTCAAGGAAGGCGAAGACGTGATCGAGCCGCTCAAGGAGCGGTTGCTGGGCAACGTGGCATCCGACGACGTGTTCGATCCGCACGAGTTGGACGAGGGCGGCGATCCGCGGCTGTTGGTGGCGGCCGGTCAGTTGATCGACGAGGAGACGGCCGATGCCGTCGAGGAAGCCGGCATCGAGAAGGTCGGCATCCGCTCGGTCCTGACGTGTGAGGCCAGGCGCGGTGTGTGCCGCATGTGCTACGGCCGGAACCTGGCCACGATGCAGATGGTCGACATGGGCGAGGCGGTGGGCATTCTGGCGGCGCAGTCCATCGGCGAGCCGGGGACCCAGCTGACCCTCCGGACCTTCCACATCGGCGGCACCTCTTCCCGGATCGCGGAGGAAGCGGAACGGCGGGCGCGGTCCGACGGTCAAGTCCGCTACACCAAGGGCCTTGAATACGCCGACGTAAAGGTAAAGTACGAAGACGGCTCCGGCGGAGTCATCCGGGTGGCGTTGACCCGCGAGGATGAGTCGGCCGAAGAAGAGGCCAAGGAAGGCCTGCTGGTGGTCGACCCCAACGATGACGACCGAATCATCAACCGCTATCCGGTGCCCGAAGGCGCCATCCTCCAGGTGAAGGAGGGTGACATGGTTTCCAAGAGCGACGGAGAGCGCCGGGCCACCGTGTTGTACACCTGGGATCCCTACAACGACCCCAGTATCATCAAGCGCGACGGCAAGATGATGTGGAAGGACCTGGTACCGGGTGTCACCCTGCGCGAGGAACTCGACGAGGCCACCGGCCTCCGGTCGCTGGTGGTGAGCCCCGATCCCGATCGGGAATTGCATCCGTCGGTGCTGGTATACAGCAAGGGCAAGAAGGACCCCCAGGAATACACGCTGGCCGAAGGGTCACGCGTCCTGCTGGGCTCGCCGACGGACATGGTCTCCCGTGCCCGGAAGATCCCCGACGGCGGCAATCCGTGGTCCTCCAAGTTCCACGTCAAGGAAGTCCCGGCCATCGAGGCCTGGCCCTCGAAGACCAAGAAGGAAACCAAGGACAAGACCGTGTTCCTGTCAGACCCGGTGCCCATCAGCCAGGGCGTCACGGTCACCAAGATCCCCCGGCAGGCCTACAAGACACGCGATATCACCGGCGGACTTCCGCGGGTGGCCGAGCTGTTCGAGGCCCGGCGACCCAAGGACCCGGCCACGATTTCCGAGATCGAGGGCGTGGTCAAGTTCGGCGAAATCAAGCGCGGCAAGCGCGAGATCTTCGTCTTCCCGCCGGATGAGGGCGAGCCGCAGACCTACGACGTTCCGGCCGGAAAGCATCTGCGGGTGCACGAGGGCGACCGGGTGCGGCCGGGCGACCGTCTGACCGAGGGACCGGTCAACCCGCACGACATTCTGCAGATCAAGGGACCGCGGGCGGTGCAGGAGTACCTGCTGAACGAGGTCCAGGAAGTGTACCGGCTGCAGGGTGTGCGGATCAACGACAAGCACATCGGTGTCATCGTGCGCCAGATGCTGCTGAAGGTACGCGTCACCGATCCGGGCAGTACCGATTTCCTCGAGGGCGAGACGGTCGACCGGAGCCGCTTCCGCCAGGAGAACGCCGTGGTGCTCAAGAGGGGTGATAAACCCGCGACCTCCGAGCCGGTGCTGCTCGGCATCACCAAGGCGAGTCTCACCACCCAGTCGTTCATTTCGGCGGCGTCGTTCCAGGAGACCACCCGGGTGTTGACCGATGCAGCCATTCGCGGAGCCAAGGACAACCTCCTCGGCCTGAAGGAGAATATCATCATCGGGCACCTGATCCCGGCAGGGACCGGCATCTACCGCTTTGCCGAGATCGAGATCAAGCCGCCCGAGGGCTTCGAGCTCCCACCGCCGCCCGAGGTCGAGGAAGTGGTGGAGGAAACCGTGACCCCAGCAGTGTCACGGAAGCCGCTGGCTACGGCGAGGTAGGGTGGAAGGACGGTAGAAAAAGGAAACGGTGGCAAGGATTCATCCTTGCCACCGTTTCCTTTTTGGGCGGTAAGGCGGTAGGGCGCCTCGCCCATCTGGGTGGACGGCGTAATGGGATATGCTCCCCCGCCTTCACTGGCTGCGGTCTCCATTTCCACCACGGCGGTGGTGCCGTCGACGGCGGTGGGGATGCCGGGATACTTGGGAGCCGGTGGTGCGGGGGCTGTCTTCTTGAAGATCACGCTCCCAGGCCTGAGGCCGCCGTTCCAACACCTTGTTGCCAAAGGAGTTACCGGCTGGCTGGCTGGCGGCACCCCGGCTAGGTTGTGCTGAGGCCTCCTTTAGCCCAATCCCGAGTCGGAACGCCCTAACTCCCGCTCCCACATCCCCTTGACTTCCCTGATGGCGGTATCTAACTTTAGAGTCTGTCAATTTTTGGGACCCCTAACGGGACGCAACAACAGGGTTTATGCCGACCATCAATCAGCTAGTCCGCCACGGCCGCAAGCCGCTCAAGGCCATCGACAAGGCCCCGGCGCTCAAGAAGAACCCGCAGAAGCGCGGCGTGTGCACCCGGGTGTACACCACCACGCCCAAGAAGCCCAACTCGGCGCTCCGCAAGGTGGCGCGGATACGGCTCACCAACGGGTTCGAGGTGACGGCATATATCCCGGGCGAGGGGCATAACCTGCAGGAGCACTCGATCGTGCTGATACGGGGCGGCCGGGTAAAGGACTTGCCGGGTGTGCGTTACCACGTCATCCGCGGGACGCTGGATACGGCAGGGGTGTCGGACCGGCGCCAGAGCCGTTCGAAGTATGGCACCAAGCGGCCCAAGGGCGGTGCAGCATGAGCCGGCGCAACCGGGCCGTCAAACGCGTGGTCCCGCCCGATCCGCGGTTCGACAGCCAGACGGTATCGAAGTTCATCAACAACCTGATGCTGGCTGGGAAGAAGAGCACGGCCGAGAAGAGTTTCTACCAGGCCATGGACATCATTGAGAGCCGCACCGGTCAGCCGGGCGTCGCGGTGTTCAAGCAGGCGTTGGCCAACGTGAAGCCTTCGGTCGAGGTCAAGAGCCGCCGAGTGGGCGGCGCCTCGCTGCAGGTACCGGTGGAAGTGCGGCTGGACCGGCGCACCGCGCTGGGCATGCGCTGGCTGATCGGGTTTTGCCGCAAGCGCAGCGAGCGCAGCATGGCGGAGCGGATGGCGGCGGAGTTCATAGCGGCCTCGAAGGGTGAGGGCGCCACCATCAAGAAGAAGGAAGACACGCATCGGATGGCCGAGGCCAACCGGGCGTTTGCACACTATCGCTGGTAGGTAGCGCCGCGTTCGACACTGGTGTCGAGCGCGCCTCAACGATCACGGGCCACGTGACGGCGCAAGCCACCTCTGGTCCCCGAAGACGACAACGCGAGAAGCCTGCGACAAGGCTTGCATCCAGGGCTTCGGCCCGGATGAGTGCGGAGCGATACCGCCTGGCAGCGCCAGGGCTCGGTCGCCCCGCTTTTTCGCTGGCATGAGATCGGAAGTGTATGACTACGTCGGTAATAGCCACCGCCAAGCCGCAGGCTGGCGTACGAGATAAGAAAACCATGGCACGTACCACACCGCTCGAGAACTATCGGAACATCGGCATCATGGCACACATCGATGCCGGGAAGACGACTACCACCGAGCGTATCCTGTATTACACCGGCGTGAACTACAAGATCGGCGAGGTCCACGACGGTGCGGCCACCATGGACTGGATGGAGCAGGAGCAGGAACGCGGCATTACCATCACCGCCGCCGCCACCACCTGCTTCTGGACCTGGAACGGCGTCGAGCACCGGATCAACATCATCGACACCCCGGGGCACGTCGACTTCACCGCCGAGGTGGAGCGTTCCCTTCGGGTGCTGGATGGCGCGGTGACCGTGCTGGACGCCGTCGGTGGGGTAGAGCCCCAGACCGAAACCGTGTGGCGCCAAGCCGACCGCTACGGGGTACCGCGGATCGTGTTCGTCAACAAGATGGACCGCATCGGTGCCGACTTCTACCGCTGCCTCGACATGGTCAGGGACCGGCTGGGTGCCAACGCCCATCCGATTCAGATCCCCTTGGGGACCGGCGAGCTGTTCACCGGGCTGATCGACCTGGTCCGCCGGGTGGAGATCGTCTACGACAACGAGTCGCTGGGTGCCAAGTTCGTCGAGGGGCCGATCCCCGACGCGTTCACCGATCAGGTGGAGCAGCTGCGCCACGACCTCATCGAAGCAGCCGTGGAGCACGACGACGAGCTGCTGGAGAAGTACCTCGCCGGCCACGAACTGACGGAAGAGGAGATCAACCGCGCCATTCGCAAGGCCACGGTCAGCGGCGGCATGGTGCCGGTCCTGTGCGGTGCCGCCTTCAAGAACAAGGGCGTGCAGCAGTTGCTGGACGTGGTCGCCGCCTATCTGCCGAGCCCGGTGGACGTCCCCGCCATCATGGGGCACGCACCGCAACACGACGACACGCATGTCGAGCGGAAGACGTCGGACGACGAGCCGTTCGCCGGCCTGGCGTTCAAGGTGGCCACCGACCCCTTCGTCGGCCGCCTGACCTTCTTCCGGGTGTACTCGGGCTCGCTCAAGTCGGGGAGCTACGTCTACAACAGCTCCAGGGATCGCAGGGAGCGGGTCGGCCGGCTGCTGCAGATGCACGCCAACAAGCGGGAAGAGATCGACGAGATCATGGCGGGCGACATCGCCGCGGTGATCGGCCTCAAGGACACGCGCACCGGCGACACGCTGTGCGACGAAGATCACCCCATCATCCTCGAAGCCATGCGGTTCCCCAATCCGGTCATCGACGTGGCGGTGGAGCCCAAGACGCGCGCCGACCAGGAGAAGCTGTCGCTGGCCTTGCTGAAGCTGGCCGAGGAGGATCCCACGTTCCGGGTCCGGACCGATACCGAGACGGGGCAGACGATCATCGCCGGGATGGGCGAGCTCCACCTCGAGATCATCGTCGACCGGATGAAGCGGGAGTTCAAGGTCGAGGCCAACGTCGGCAGGCCGCAGGTGGCCTATCGTGAGACCATCAGGCGGCGGGTCGAGGACGTCGAGGCCAAGTACATCAAGCAGACGGGCGGCAGGGGCCAGTACGGCCATGTGGTCATCAACCTCGAGCCGTCCGAACCGGGCGCCGGATTCGTGTTCGAGGACAAGATCGTCGGCGGGTCCATCCCCCGGGAGTACATCAAGTCGGTCGAAGCGGGCATCAAGGGCGCCATGGAAGGCGGCGTCTTGGCGGGCTACCCCATGGTCGATATCAAGGCCACGCTGGTGGACGGCAGCTACCACGACGTCGACAGTTCGGAAATGGCCTATAAGATCGCCGGATCGATGGCCCTCAAGGCGGCCGCCAAGAAGGCGGGCACCATCCTGCTGGAGCCCGTCATGAATGTCGAGGTCGTGGCCCCGTCCGATTACCTGGGCGACGTCATCGGCGATCTCTCCAGCCGGCGTGGCAAGGTCGGCGGGATGACCCAGCGGGGCGGGGCCCAGGTGGTCAACGCCCACGTACCGCTGGGGGAGATGTTCGGCTACTCCACCACGTTGCGCAGCTTGAGCCAGGGCCGGGCGGTGTACTCGATGGAGTTCCACAAGTACGACGAAGTACCGAAGTCGATCGCGGAGACGATCGTTACCAAGGTGTAGTGGCGGACGGACACCACCAGTTCTAGAGGAGCAGCGACCATGGCGAAGGCCAAGTTTGAGCGTACCAAGCCTCACGTAAACGTGGGCACGATCGGCCACGTTGACCACGGCAAGACGACGTTGACGGCTGCGATCACGATGGTTCAGGCGGCGAAGGGTTTCGCGGACTCGGTTGCATTCGATCAGATCGACAAGGCCCCTGAGGAGCGTGAGCGCGGCATCACCATCGCCACGGCGCACGTTGAGTACGAGACTGAGGCGCGTCACTACGCGCACGTGGACTGTCCCGGCCACGCCGACTACGTGAAGAACATGATCACCGGTGCGGCGCAGATGGACGGTGCCATCCTGGTGGTGAGCGCGGCGGACGGACCCATGCCGCAGACGCGTGAGCACATCCTGCTGGCCAAGCAGGTCAACGTGCCTTACATCGTGGTGTTCTTGAACAAGGTCGACCTGGTGGACGACGAGGAGCTGCTGGAGCTGGTGGAGTTGGAGGTCCGGGAGCTGCTGTCGAGCTACGATTTTCCGGGTGACGACATCCCCATGATCAAGGGCTCGGCGCTGAAGGCGATGGAGGATCCTGGGAGCGATGACGCCAAGTGCATCGGTGAGCTGATGGATGCGATCGACAGCTACATCCCGGTTCCCGAGCGTGAGATTGACAAGCCGTTCCTGATGCCGGTCGAGGACGTGTTCTCGATCACCGGCCGGGGGACGGTAGCTACGGGCCGTATCGAGCGCGGTGTGGTGAAGGTCGGTGAGGAGGTCCAGTTGGTCGGTTTTGGTGCCGAAAAAAAGACGACGGTTACCGGAGTGGAGATGTTCCGCAAGCTGCTGGACGAGGGGCGGGCGGGAGACAACGCCGGGTTGCTGCTGCGGGGAGTGGACAAGAACGAGATCGAGCGTGGCATGGTGTTGGCCAAGCCGGGTAGCATCACTCCGCACACGCACTTCGAGGCCGAGGTGTACGTGTTGAAGAAGGAGGAGGGTGGCCGCCACACGCCGTTCTTCAAGGGGTACCGGCCGCAGTTCTACTTCCGTACCACGGACGTGACGGGATCGGTCGAGTTGCCCGAGGGTGTTGAGATGGTGATGCCGGGCGACAACGTGCAGATGACGATCGAGCTGATCACGCCGATCGCCATGGACGCTGGGCTGCGGTTCGCCATCCGCGAGGGTGGCCGGACGGTGGGCGCCGGCGTGGTGACGAAGATATTGAAATAGCGGGGCAGTGACCGCCTGAGCGAGAGCGATATGACCTCGAAACGCGACAAAATCATCATGGAATGCACCGAGTGCAAGAACCGGAACTACTTCACGACGAAGAACCGGCGGCTGCACCCGGAGCGCGTTGAGTGGATGAAACATTGTCCTCGGTGCAACGCGCACCGGATGCACAAAGAGTCCAAGTAGCTATGGCGATCGTATCGACCGAACGCGGCGGCATCATCGGCTCGCTCCAGCGCGCGGGTCAATTCTTGGTGGCGGTGAACGCCGAACTCAAGAAGATCACCTGGCCCACGCGTGAGGAGTTGATCGAGACCACCAAGCGGATCACCCTGCTGGCCGTGGCCATCGGCGTGCTCATCGGGCTGATGGACTGGCTCCTCCAGATCATTCTGGTGGATGGCGTCGCGGCGCTGATGCGGTAGGACGGCATATGGAATACCGCTGGTACGCTATCCAGACGACGGCCGGACACGAGAAGAAGGTGTGCGGCCTGGTGGTCAAGCGCATTGAAGAGGATCCCAGGCCGGAGGACGAGAGACTCGTCCGCCAGGCATTGGTCCCGGTGCAGGATGTGGTGGAGATCAAGGCGGGGAAGAGGGTCACGGTGGAGCGTAAGCTCTACCCCGGCTACGTGCTGGTCGAAATGGGGATGACCCAGGAAGCCCTCCACCTGGTCAACAGCGTGCAGGGCGTGATCAAGTTCGTGGGTACGGGGCGGTTGCCGCAGCCGTTGCGCCAGGACGAGGTCAACCGCCTGCTGGGCATAGTAGAAGAGGTGGCGGAGGAAGAGGCCAAGGAGGAGATCCCGTTCGTTGTCGGCCAGGTGGTCGAAATCACCGAGGGGCCCTTCTTGGACTTCAGCGGGACGATCGAAGAGGTCTTGTCCGACAAGGGCAAGGTCAGGGTGAGCGTCAGTTTGTTCGGGCGACCCACCACGGTCGAGCTGGATTACTTGCAACTGCTGGCCCACTGACGTCGGGGCCTAGCCGGACCAACGTGGGCCGTAGCAGGCTCACCGCAACACCGTCAGGCGGGTACCGTCGTGAGCTGACAGCCGATCGCTGACAGCTGAAGTGACCGCCCCGCGACCGCGCGGGTCATCGCGGCAGTCCGCGGCACATTGACGCCGTGACGATATGAGGAGTCAGATGGCAAAGAAGATCATGACTGTCGTCAAGCTGCAGGTCCCGGCTGGCGCAGCGAACCCGGCCCCGCCCGTTGGGACGGCACTGGGTCCGCATGGCGTCAACATCATGGATTTCTGCAAGCAATTCAACGCCAAGACCCAGCAACAAGCTGGGATGGTGATCCCGGCCGTCATCACGATCTACGCGGACCGGACGTTCACTTTCATTACCAAGACGCCCCCGGCGCCCAATCTCCTGCTGAAGGAGGCGGGAGTGGCCAAGGGGAGCGGCGAACCCAACCGGACCAAGGTGGGGTCGGTGACCCGCGCTCAGCTCGAGAAGATTGCCGAGATCAAGATGGAAGATCTCAACGCGGCCAACATGGACGCCGCCGTCCGGATGATCGCCGGGACAGCCCGCTCCATGGGGCTGGAGGTGAGCGACTGATGGCCAGACACGGCAAGCACTATCGGGACGCCTCCGAGAAAATCGACCGCCAGCGGAGCTACGGCGCGGGTGAAGCGATCGGACTCGTCAAGGAGGCCGCCTACGCCAAGTTCGACGAGACCGTCGAGATCGCCGTTCGATTGGGTGTCGATCCGCGCCACGCCGACCAAGTCGTGCGTGGGACGGTGGTTCTGCCCCATGGAACCGGTAGAACGGTCAAGGTGCTGGTGGTGACCCAAGGCGAGCAGATCACGGCAGCGGAGGAGGCCGGCGCCGATTTCGTCGGCATCGAGTACCTGCAGAAGATCAAGGACGGCTGGCTGGAGTGCGACGTCGTCGTCGCCACCCCCGACGTGATGGGCCAACTGGGGCAGCTCGGGCGGATCCTCGGTCCGCGGGGCATGATGCCCAATCCCAAGGCAGGGACCGTCACCACGGATGTGGCCAAGGCCGTACAGGACATCAAGGCCGGGAAGATAGAATTCCGGGTCGACAAGACCGGCAATGTTCACGCCCCGATCGGCAAGGTCTCATTCGAGGCCACCCAATTGGAAGCCAATCTGGCCGCCTTCATGGACACCATCATTCGGGCGAAACCCTCGGCCGCCAAAGGCGTCTATCTCAAGGGGGTCTCCCTCTCGAGTTCGATGGGGCCTGGCGTCCGGCTTGATACGGCGGAGTTCTAATGAGCAAGATGACCAAGACCCAGCGCCAGGACACCGTCGAGGCGCTGCAAGCCGAGTTGCAGGCATCCCCCAACGTCTACCTGACCGACTTCACCGGGTTGGACGTGCTGCAGATGACCGATTTGCGCCGCCGCCTGCGGGGCGCCGGCGTCAAGTACCTGGTGGTCAAGAACACGCTGATGCAGCGCGCCTTGGCGGCCAGCGACATCACGGCGCTGGGCGATCATCTCACCGGACCGACCGGTGTCGTGCTGGCGGGCGAAAACGCCGTCTCGGCGGCCAAGGTGCTGGCGGAGTTCATCAAGGAGCACGATCGGCCCGTTATCAAGGGTGGGCTGTTGGACGGGAAGGCGGTAACGCCAGAGGATTTCCAGCGTCTGGCCAAGCTGCCATCGCGCGATCAGTTGCTGTCGCAACTGGCCGCGACCATGCAGGCCCCCGTGTCCGGGTTCCTGGGGGCCCTCAATGGACTGTTGTACCAATTCGTGGGCGCAGTAGAGGCGCTTCGGGCGCAGCGAAGCGCCGAATCTCAATAAGGGACGGAGACAGACATGGCGACAATGACCAACGATGATATCATCGACGCGATCGGGCAGAAGACGGTGATCGAACTGTCCGAGCTGATCGATGCGTTCAAGGACAAATTCAACGTCGAGATCGCCGCGCCGGTCGCCGCGGCGCCGGCGGCGGCCGGTGGGGACGTGGCGGTCGCGGTTGAGGAACAGACGGAGTTCACCGTCATGCTCACCAGCGCGGGCGACAAGAAGATCCAAGTGATCAAGGCCATACGCGAGATCACCGGCCTGGGTCTCAAGGAGTCCAAGGCAGTGGTGGATAACGCGCCGAGCGCCGTCAAGGAAGATATTCCGAAGGCCGAAGCCGAGGAGCTGGTGAAGAAGTTGGAAGAGCAGGGCGCCGGCGTCGAACTGAAGTAGCGTCGTCCAGCCGCCCCCGCCGGGGGTGGAACTGCCACGACACTATTTCAGCGAGACGGTATGAGACAAACTGCGACTTCGACATTGAGTGGACCTTACGCCCCGCGCGGCCGCCCGGAACTTCCGGGCCGCCACCGCCGGGGCCATTTGTGCTGCGTGAGTGACTGATGCTGAAAACGCGACCGGTTATTACGTTCTCCAAGCGCGAGAGCGGCATGGAAATGCCGCATCTTCTCGACATCCAGACCCGGGCCTTCCGGACGCTGCTCCAACCCGACGAGGTGGACGGTGATCGGAAGGACGTGTCGCTAGAGCGGGTGTTTCGAGACCTGTTCCCGATCGGTGACATCAACGGGAAGTACAGCCTCGAATTCCTCAGCTACAGCTTGGGGGAGCCGAAGTATTCCGCCGAGGAATGCATCGAACGAGACATGACATACGCCGCGCCGCTCAAGGCCAAGCTGCGGCTGGACGTGTTCGAGGAGGTCGATGGCGAAAAGCGTCTCAAGAACGCCATCGAGAAGGAGGTCTACCTCGGCGAACTTCCCATCATGTCTCCCCTGGGGACCTTCGTGATCAACGGTGCCGAACGGGTCGTGGTGAGCCAGTTGCACCGCTCGCCCGGCGTGGTATTCGAGGAGGATATCCACCCCAATGGGCAGCGGCTGTTCAGTGCGCGGATCATCCCGTTCCGGGGGTCGTGGGTCGAGTTCACCATCGACATCCACGACGTGGTCTACGTCCACATCGACAAGAAAAAGAAATTCCCGGCCACAGCGCTCCTGCGGGCGTTCGGGTATGGCGAGGACGTGGACATCCTGCGGCTGTTCTTCGCCACCAAGACGCTCGACATCACCGGCGAGCTGGAAACCCGGCAGGAACGGCGGCAGCTGGTGGGTGCCCTCCTCTCGTCGGTCGTCCCCAATCCGGAGGACGTGGACGGCGACCCGCTGGGGGCCGTGGGTGACGAGATCACCACGGAGCGTCTCAACGAGATGCGCCATGCCGGGGTGAAGACGGTCGATGTCTTTGCCGGCTACGCCACCATCGACCTGCGGGACGATGACGTGCCCACCGGCCGCGAGCGGGCCGGACAGGTCCTCGCCTTCCCCGCGGCTGATCCCGAGACCGGTGAGGTACTGGCGGAGGCCGGAGCCGAGCTGACCGACAAGCTCCGGGAATCGCTTCTGGCCAAGGGTGTGGTGCGCGCCGAAGTCCTGCTGCAGCACGGCAGGACAGAATCGCCGCTCATCAAGAACACGCTGGCCAAGGACCCGACGTCCTCCGAGGCCGAGGCGTTGGAGCAGATCTACTCGCTCCTGCGTCCCGGCGAGGCGCCCAACCTGGAGACCGCGCGTGAAGCGCTCAAGCGCCTGTTCTTCAACCCGAAGCGCTACGATCTCGGCCGGGTAGGTCGTTACAAGATCAACCAGAGGCTGAAGACGTCCTCGCCGGCAAACCACACGGTGCTGACGGAAGAAGATTTCATCGCCATCATCAGCTATCTGATCCAGCTGAGCGACGGCCGCGGGCACACGGACGACATCGACCACCTCGGCAATCGTCGGATTCGGTCGGTGGGCGAGCTGATCGCCAATCAGTTCTCCGTGGGGCTCTCGCGTATGGCGCGGCTGGTCAAGGA
>SMUY01321523.1_pt1 | contig 17752 bp, 14 predicted proteins | sample 2456441 | NCBI WGS metagenome assembly SMUY01 (sample SAMN11095931, study PRJNA526329) | marine sediment metagenome | biome: Marine sediment; feature: Surficial sediment; material: Deep marine sediment; isolation source: Hadal surficial sediment | place: Pacific Ocean | collected 2014-11 | depth...
CCACGACTTGATACCAATCATTTGGAAGGTAAGGGGATTGAACAGAAGGAAGCATATTCCCAGCAATAATAGAACGGAAAACAGGATGCGGATCTGGTTTATCTTAAAACACAGGAAACCCACCAACGCGAATCCCATGTACAGGGGGTACTGGAAAGAATTGGTGAAGACATGTGTGAAGGAATCTTCCGGGTCTTTAGCTGTTTTCGGATCAATATCTAGGAATAAAATCAGAAACAGGGGAATCAGGCCGAGGCCTGCATAAATCCAATAAGTTTTGGCGGTTTTAGACAATCGTCCTCCTCAAAAAAGGTGCTAGCCAGCATATTTCAAAGGATAACAGGTTTGTTTGCAAAGAACAACTGTGAGTGTAAATAACATAAGCAAAAGCAGAGAGGTTTGGCTCAGAGAACTTACAATAATTGTTTTATAAATCCTTATGGTGGGTGATGCGGGCGGTGCCGGTGACGGTTATGGGGGACCCGGTGTAGGCGATCTGTTCCAGACGGACACGGTACCGGACCTTGTCTTTAAAAACCGCCGGCGTCTCTTCGAGCCAGCCCACCACCACCGCACGCTGACCCCCCTGCAAATGATTCCAGATATGATGCTCCGGCCTCAGCCGGTCCTGCCATCCGGGAGCGGAGAATCCCAGCGGGAACAACAGCACCAGCACCATGGCCTTGACGAAACGTTTTGGGCGGGATTGGGTAAACAGAAGCGCGCCGGTGACGGCCGTGGCGAGCGATAAAAAATAAGGAAATAAAAAATTCTGCGACGCCGGCAGGGCCGCGAGAATTCCCGACAGGTAAACCAGAAAGTAAGGAAGAAGGGGCGTCATCCTTTTCCAGTCAATGGGTGAGATCCGAATGGGGCCAGCGCGCCCGAGTGTAACTCAAATCAGCCGTCGTGCGTAGAAATTCTAAAAGGAAAACCGGCCAAAGGCCGCTACCGCTTTTGGGTTACCGGGGCAAGGTCGATCTGTTTTTTGGAGATATCGACCCGGGTGACACGCACCTGAAGGGCGTCGCCGATCCGGTAGGTCCGGTGCTTGTGTTGGCCTTTCAGCAGGTGCTCGTGCTCGTAGTACACGTAATAGTCGTCCGCCAGACTGGAGATGTGCACCAATCCCTCCACAAACACTTCGGCGAGTTCCACAAAAATTCCGAAGCCGGTGACCGAGGAAATATGGCCGGAGTACACCTGCCCGACCTTGTCGGCCATGAACTGTGCCCGCCGCAGGTTGGCGATTTCCCGTTCCACCGCCACCGCCTTGATCTCCATGGTGCTGGATTGCTCCGCCTGCTCCCGGCTCCGGGGCAGAAGTTTTTTGCGTTCCTGCTGGGAACATTTCTTTTTACTGAGAAAGGTTTTGACCATGCGGTGCGTCGCCAGATCCGGGTAGCGGCGGATCGGCGAGGTGAAATGCGTGTAATGCTCGAATCCCAGGCAGAAATGCCCCGGGTCTTTCTCCGAATACACCGCCTTCTTGAGGGAACGCAGAAGCAGCAGGTTGATGGTCCGCTCCTGGGCATGCCCGCGCACCCGTGTCAGCAGGTTCTGCAGGTGGCTCGACTGGATGTTGCGAAGCGTGGGTAGACGGTAGCCGATGTCCTTGATGAACTCCTGGAACCGGTGCAATTTGTCCTGATCCGGCGGCTCGTGGATGCGGTGAATCCCCGGCAGATTCTTCCGGTCCAGGTGTTCCGCCACCACCTGGTTGGCGGCCAGCATGAACTCCTCGATCAATTCGTGGGCCACGTTGTGTTCTGCCTTCACGATGTTCTGGACCTGGCCCTTCGCGTCCATCACGATTTCCGGCTCCGGGATGTTGAAGTCGACACTGCCCTCCTGGAACCGGCGCTTGCGCAACAGTTGGCTGAGGGTGAACATGTTCTGCAATACCGGCAGAGCCGATGCGTATTTATTTTCCACCGAGCCCGATTCCAGCATTGCCGCCACCTGGGTGTAGGTGAATCGGAATTTACTTTTGATGATGGAATTGAAAATTGCGTAGTCCAGCACGTTGCCCTGGAGATCGAATTCAATCGACGCGCTCAGGGTCAGGCGTTCCTGGCGCGGTTTGAGACTGCACAACTCGTTCGACAATTCGAACGGCAGCATGGGGATAACACCATCCGCGTAATAGACACTGGTGCCGCGCTCCAGCGCTTCTTGATCGAGCGCGCTATCCTCCGTAACATAATGGCTGACGTCGGCGATATGCACGCCGAGACGGTAACCGCGGCCGGTGGTCTCCAGCGACACCGCGTCGTCGAAATCCTTGGCGCGTTCGCCGTCGATGGTGCAAATCATGTCTCCGGTCAAATCCCGTCTCTGCCTGCGTTCGCGGTCGCTGATGTCCCCGTTGATTTTCTGCACCAGTTTTTGGACCTTCGGTGAAAAATCCTGGCGCACCCCGAATTGGTAAAAGATCGACCGCAATTCGACCTGCGGGTCGTTGGCGTCGCCCAGCACCTGGATGACGCGCCCCACCGGCGGGTGGTGGCGTGACGGATATTCGGTGATGGACACGCTGACCAACTGTCCCGGCTTCGCTCCCTTTTTTTCTTTACCTGGCACGAAGATATCCTGGAAATATTTGTGTTCGGAGGGGATCACCCAGCCGTCGCGGTTCAAGGCTTCGAACAGGCCGACCAGCGTGGTGGTGCGTCGTTCCAGGATGCGGACGATCCGTCCCTCCGGCCGGCCGAAACGATGCACGCGCGACTCGATGCGCACCAGCACGTGATCGTTATGCATGGCGCCGCCCAGTTTCTGCCGGCTGATGTAAATGTCCTCCGAATCGTCTTCGGTAACCACAAACCCGTAGCCGTCCGGATGGCCGGACAGGATGCCGGGGATCAGGTTCATCTCGTCGGGCAGGCCGTAACGCCCGCCGCGCAATTTGACGATCGACCCTTCGGTGGCCATCTCCTTGAGCTGGGCGCGGAACTCGCGCCGTTGGTTATCGGGAATGCCCAAGAGGCTCATCAGTTCCGCAAACTTCATAGGCCGGTTGGTTTTCGCCCGCAGGAGTTTCAGAATTTTCGATTCGGATAGATCCATAAATGTACCGAAGGAGGGTTAAAGTGTTTTCTTATAATAGAGCCATCGCAAAGGATGGAGCGTTCAGGAGGGATTTTTGGGGGCCCGACGCTGTTTTGATTTTTGCCGGGAGTTCACCTATAATCCAACTCCTATTATATAAGGTATTGTCCCGCGGAATGAAATGAAGATTCAACTCGACTGGCTGAAAACCTACATCGACCACGGCCTCTCCGTTCAGAAATTGAGCGACCTGCTCACCATGGGCGGTCTGGAAATCGAGGGCCGGGAGTCGGTCGACCTGGGCGGTGGCCGCACCACCGAGGTGATCGAGCTGAACGTGACGCCCAACCGCGGCTATTGCCTGGGCCATATCGGCGTGGCGCGCGAAGTGGGGGCGATGATTCATAAAACCTGCACACTGCCCGCACCGGACAAACAGTTGGCCAAAGCCATGGGCGCCACTCCGGTTAAGAAAAAAATCACAGTGGTGAACGAAGAGCCGGAGCTCTGCCCGCGCTATACCGCGATAGTCATCGAAAACGTAAAGCCGGGATCGTCTCCCAAATGGCTGGCGGACCGGTTGAAGGCTGTCGGCCTGCGTCCCATCAACAATATTGTCGACATCACCAACTTTGTCATGATGGAGTACGGCCAGCCCCTGCACGCGTTTGACGGGGCGTTGCTGGCGGGATCGAAGATCGTCATCCGCCGGGCGCGCAAGGGTGAGCCGTTCACTGCGCTCGACGGCACCGAGTTGAAACTGGGCACCGATGCGCTGGTCATCGCCGACGCCGAAAAGCCAGTGGCTCTGGCCGGCATCATGGGTGGCACCCACAGCCAGGTGGATGAGTCCACCCGGACGGTGGTTTTGGAGAGCGCCGCTTTCGATCCGGTGGTGGTGCGCAAGGCGTCGAAAAAATACGGCCTGCGTTCCGACTCCTCCTACCGGTTCGAGCGGAAGGTGGATATTGAAGCGGTGGCGACGGCTTCCAGCCGGGCGGCGCTGTTGATCCAGGAGCTGGCGGGCGGCGACATCTGCAAAGGTCGGATCGACCTCCCCAAAAAATTGAAGAAAGCCGTCCGGTTCGATTTCCGCATCTCCCGCACCAATTTAGTACTGGGCACGAACCTCGGCGCCAAAAAGATTCTGAAATTCCTGAAGGGCCTGGGCGTCAGGATCGTGAAGGAGAAAAAGGCCGGAGAATGTTATCAGGTCGAGGCACCGTCCTCGCGTCCCATGTTGACCCGTGAAATCGATTTGATCGAAGAGGTGGCGCGGCTCGACGGGTACGGGGAAGTGGAGGTTTCCCATCCGGTGGCGTCGGTGAACCCGGTGCGGTTCACTGTACTTCAAACAGCGGTCCGGCAGAGTAAAGAAGTCCTGCGCACCCTCGGCTATTCCGAGGTGGTCAACTACAGCTTCATCGAAGACGAATGGGCGCGACGGTTTCTGGATACGTTCAGCGAAAATCAGTCGGATGTGATCCGGCTGGACAATCCCATCAGCGAGGAAATGAACACCATGCGGCCCAGCCTTCTGCCGGGGCTGATCAAATCCGCCGCGCGCAATCTCAACCGGGGACAGAAGAGCCTGCAATTGTTCGAGCAGGGGCATGTTTTTTTCAAGAAAAAGGGCAGGGGCTCGCACGAAATTGCATGCCTCGCCGCGCTGGCCACTGGTCCCTATCCCAACAGCGTGTGGAAGGACAACAGCAAGCCGTTCGACTTTTACGATTTGAAAGGCGCTTTGGAAACTCTGACCGGCCATTTTCAGGTCGCGTTGGAGTACCGGCCTTGCCAGAAGAGTTTTCTTGACCCCGGGCAATCGGCCGACGCCTTGGCCGGCGGGCGGTGCGTCGCTTATCTCGGTCGGCTGGACCCGGCCTTGGCCCAACGCTGGGAACTGAACGCAAACCTGTATGTGTTCGAACTGAATCTGGAAGGGTGGACCGCGGCTTTTCCGGACCGCACCCGGTTTCAACCCATTCTCAAATTTCCCGAGACCTACCGTGATATTTCCATCCTGGTGGACCGGACCGTCCAGGCCCAGACTGTCAGCGACCTCATCCGGCAGGTGAGCGGTCCCCTGATCCGGCGCGTGGAGTTGTACGACCATTTTGAGGGCAAGCGACTGCCCGAAGGCAAGAAAAGTCTGACCTTTGCCCTTTCTTTTCAATCTTCCGAGAAAACCCTGACGGACGAAGAGGTGAACCCCATTTTCGAGAAAATCGTGGGTAGCCTTTCCGAACAGTTGGGGGCGGCCCTCCGCGAGTAAATTCCTGCCCTTTCAGGCGGTTACAAGTGAATTGACACCCCCCGGCGGCGGTGGTAGGATTCGCCCATGCCCAAGACCCCGATCGATAAACTGGCAGAGTTGATTCCCCAGCTCGTCGAGGAAGCCCGGCTGTTGCGTGAGGACAACCAGCGGTTGCAGAAGGAGGCCAAATCCTATCGCGTGGATCTGGAACGCTTCCAGAGAGACGATGTGAAACTCCAGAACAGAGTCAAACGGTTGGGGGAACTGGAAAGCGTGCAGAAACGTTTGGAGAAGGACCAAACCAAAATCCGGTCCACCGTGAAGAACCTGTTGGCGGGCATTGAAAAAATCCGCGTCAGCCTGTAAAGACCATGAGCGAAAAAAACCAGATCACCGTTTACGGGAAAACCTATAAAATCAAAACCGATCTGGCTTCGGTGAATGCGCAGGACCTGGCCGATTACGTGAACGACAAGATGCACGAACTGTCGAGCGGCAAAACCAAACCGTCGACAATCGACTTGGCCATTTTGACTGCTTTGAACATCGCCGGAGAATTATTCGAGGTCCAAGGGACCGCCAAACAGGAAATGACGCAGAAAAAATTGGACCAGAAAGAAGCGGACCAGAAGGTCCGTCATCTGGTGCAGATGGTCGAAAAAGAATTGGGACGGATGCAGGCCTCCCGGGGCGCTGCCAGGTGAGTTATCCCTTGAGGAGGGCCCGAACATTATGCTAGGATATGTCTTAGAAATAAGGGAAATTGTGCTTCCCTGTGGTGCTCGAGTATAATATCAATTCTTGAGCCAACATGTAATAAAGGGGTCGAAACTAGCTGTGGTGAGCATGCCTCCTCGGAGGAAGCCTAAAACAGTATACGGAGATCCCACCTGTCCTTGGCAGGTTCAAAAAATGATTTTTGCACGGCATTTGCGGGGAAGCATTTTTTTAATTAAAGGTTTAATACGCGGGGATATTGGGAGCCGGTCAGGTATCTTTTAAGAATTCGCAGACCCCTCCATACCCCGATTGGACGATCACAACAATGAACGGATCACGAATCAAGAATACGTTTTTAATTGATATAGATACTTGTTGCCTTCTGGAACTTTTGGAATATCGACCTTATCCCGCCGGGTCGGCCAGCGGTCAAGACCCATATCTTTCCTTGATGTCCTTCGATTCCGTTCGTTCGTAACAGTCCCTTTCCCGTGTGGAACCGGTTTTCATCCGATTCCCTGCGTGGGACAAGACGGGTTGTGCGCTTTAAGAGGTAGGCCCGGTGCGGCCGCGATTCCTTAAAGGAATGAGCCGTCCACACAGAGTGCAAACAACCTGTCCGTAAGGGCAAGGTGGTATGGGAGCAGTGGCGACGGAAACGCTTGTTCGGCAGAAAGCCGCGATCCGCAGGAAAATCCTGGATCGGCGGCAATCCCAGGACCCGGAGGTTCGGGCCGACCATAGCCGCCGCATCATCGCCGCCCTGTTGAGGCACGAAGCGTTTATTCAAGCGAAAGCCATACTCGTTTACCTGTCCAAAGACGAGGAGGTGGGCACCGACGCCTTGTTGGCCCCGGCCTTTGAATCCGGGAAGCGCGTGTTTGTGCCGGTGGTGGATCGGGACAGCGACGAACTCCGGATCGCGGAGTTGTCCGGCCCCGATATCCGGTATCAATTGGGGCCGTTCGGGATTCGCCAGCCGCCGGTCGAGGAGGGTTTGAATTTCGTATCGCCGGAGGCCGTCGATCTGGTGGTGGCGCCCGGGGTGGCGTTCGACCGCAAAGGCGGCCGCCTCGGACACGGCAAGGGCTATTACGACCGCTTGTTGAGCCGCTTGGGTTCGCATGTGACCCGCGTGGCGCTGGCGTTTGATTTTCAGGTGCTGGATGCCGTTCCCCAGGACGGAAACGACCTCCGGATGGACACCCTCATTACCGAGAAAAGCACGCTGAACTGTTCCGGTATCTAGGGTCCGGCGGGGTTCATTTTCACCATAAAAGAGCATTTTACAATGGAAGTTTTCCAGAACGTTCAGGTTAACCTGATGTCCCTGATGATCGGGGTGATCCTGGCCTTGGTGGCCGGATACTTGTTGGGCTATTTCCTCCGCAAAATATTCACCGATTTCCGGATCAAGGAAGCCGAAGCGCTGGGTGAGAAAATCATCAAGGAAGCCAGGCGCGAGTCGGCCACCCTCAAGAAAGAAGCCGAGATCGATGCCAAGGAAGAAAAACTCACCCTGATCAGCGAAGCCAAAATAGAATTGGAAAACAAACAGGCCGAGTTGCGCGACAAGGAAAAAGACCACCGCCAGAAAGAAAACGAACTCAACGCTCTGGTCGATAAAAACCGTGAAGCGGAAAGAAACTTCAAACGCAGACAGCAGGAATTGGATGACGAGCAACAACAGCTGAATCAAAAAATAGAAGAATACAATCAGATGATTGCCGAGGAGATCAAGCGCCTGGAGGAAATCGGCTCCTATTCCGCGGAAGAGGCCAAGGAAGCGATCAAAAACCAGGTGGTGCAGAGCGCCCGTCTGGAGGCGGTCCGGGAAGTCAAAAAGATCGAAGAGAACGCCAAGAACAATGCGGAGGATGAGGCCCGCAAAATTATCTCCCAGGCAGTGCAACGGCTGGCGTCGGATCATGTCGCCGAAATATCCGTGTCCGTGGTGGAGTTGCCGAATGATGAAATCAAGGGCCGGATCATCGGACGCGAAGGCCGAAACATCCGCGCTCTGGAGCAGGCGACCGGTATCGATCTGATCATCGACGACACCCCCGGCGCCGTGGTGCTGTCCGGGTTCGATCCCATTCGCCGGGAAATCGCCCGCCGCGCATTGGAAAAACTGGTCCTCGACGGGCGCATCCATCCCGGACGCATTGAAGAAGTCGTCGCCAAATGTAAAAAGGAAGTCCATCAGGGGATGAAGGAGGCCGGAGAACAGGCGGTTATGGAAGTCGGCCTCGACTACGTGCATCCCGAAATGGTGGAATTGCTCGGACGGCTCAAGTACCGGACCAGCTATACCCAGAACGTCCTCGAACACGTCAAGGAAGTGGCCTGGGTGTGCGGCGCCATGGCCGCCGAATTGGGATTGGATGTCCAACTTGCCAAGCGGGCCGGCCTGCTCCACGACATCGGCAAAGCCATCGACCGGTACACCGACGGCACCCACACCCAGCTGGGCGTGGAGATCGCCAACAAATACAACGAGCACAAATATGTGGTCAACGCCATCGCCTCTCATCACGAGGACGTGGAGCCGGAATCCCTGTATGCGGTGTTGGTCGCCGCCGGGGATACCATTTCCGCATCCCGGCCGGGGGCGCGGCGGGAAATGCTGGAAACTTATGTCAAGCGGATGTCGCAACTGGAAGAAATCGGCGACTCTTTTAAGGGCGTGGAAAAAACCTACGCCATTCAGGCGGGGAGGGAAGTCCGCATCATTGTTGTTCCCGACAATATCTCCGATGACGAAGCCCATCTGCTGTCCAAGGATGTGGCCAAGCGGATAGAAAAAGAAGTCACCTATCCCGGTGAGATTAAAATTACGGTGGTCCGGGAAGCGCGCTACGTCCAGATGGCCCGCTAGGCACCCAGACGAAGGCTCCCGTAACCACGGGAGTCCAATCTTGAGGACGCCGTATCCTTGATCGTCTAATCCAAATTCAAAACCCTGCACACGGTTCATGGAAGAATCCACAGACCTGCTCAAACTGCGCCGCGACAAAGTCGCCGAGTTTCGCAAAAAGGGCATTAACCCCTACATCAACCGGTTCAAAATCAACGCCTTCCTCGGCGATTTGACCCGCCAGTACATCGCTTTCGCCAAGGAAGAGCTGGAAGCCGAGCCGCGGGAATTTATTGTCGCCGGCCGCATCATGACCCGGCGCAAACACGGCAAGACCACGTTCTGCAACATCAAGGACGGCACCGGTGAAATCCAGGTGTACATCAAAAAGGATGCCATCGGCGCCGAGTCCTACGAGCTGTTTTCCAGGTTCGATATCGGTGATTTCATCGGTGTGGAAGGCCGGTTGTCCAAAACCAAGACCGGCGAGCTGACCGTGTTTTCCAAAAAGGTCACCCTGCTGACCAAATCGCTTTTGCCGCTTCCGGAGAAATGGCACGGTCTCAAGGATGTCGAATTGCGGTACCGCCAACGGTATGTCGACTTGATCGTCAACCCCGAGGTAAAAGAAGTGTTCATCGCCCGCAGTAAAATAATCCAGGCGATCCGGGATTTTCTCAACGAACGTAATTACCTGGAAGTGGAGACGCCGATGATGCAGACTATTCCCGGCGGAGCGACGGCCAAGCCGTTCCGGACCCATCACAACGCCCTGGATATGGACTTATACCTGCGCGTGGCGCCGGAGCTTTATCTGAAGCGGCTGGTGGTGGGCGGCATCGAGCGGGTGTACGAGATCAACCGGAGTTTCCGCAACGAAGGCATCTCCACCGAACACAATCCCGAATTCACCATGCTGGAATTTTATACGGCGTATGCCGACTACCGGGACCTGATGACGCTCACCGAGGAGTTGTTCCGCCACATCGGGCAGACGGTATTCGACACGCTGGTGTTTCCCTGCACCTGTGAAGAAAACGGCGTGACCCGGGAGGAGACGCTCGATTTTTCCAAACCCTTCCGCGAATACACCTTCAAGCAGTCGCTGACCGAAGTGGGGAAAATTCCGCCGGAAGCGGTGGCCAGCCAGGAGAAGGCAGTCGCCTTTGCTCTGGAACACAAAGTGCCTCTCGAAAAACGAGATACCTTTGGAAAGGTTCTGGGCAAATTGTTCGACCATTTCGTGGAATCGTTGTTGGTGCAACCCACCTTCATCACCGACTATCCGCTGGAACTCTCGCCGTTGTCGAAAAAGAAGGAAGACGATCCCGATTTGGTGGAGCGGTTCGAGTTGTTTGTCGGGCGCCGCGAATTGGCCAACGCCTACACCGAGTTGAACGATCCCATTGACCAGAAAGAACGTTTCGAGCAACAGATGGAGCAAAAGGATGCGGGCGACGAAGAGGCGCACTGGATGGATCTCGATTTCATCCGCGCTCTGGAATACGGCCTGCCGCCCACCGCCGGCGAGGGCATCGGGATCGATCGGCTGGCGATGATGTTCACCGATTCCCAGTCGATCCGCGACGTTATTTTATTCCCGCAGTTGAAAAAGGAAGCCTGAACGGTTTAAGCTGTATTCAACAGTGACCGGGCCGGTTTGCCCATTCCTTTCCACGGAGCCCCATGAGTTACGAACTACGAATCAGCTGGCGCCATCTCTGCTCCCGCAAATCTCAGAAATTTATTTCCATCATCACCTTCATTTCCATGGGCGGCGTGGCGGTGGGCGTCATGGCGCTGATCGTGGTGATCGCCGTGATGACCGGGTTCGGCCAGAACCTGCGCGATAAAATTCTTGGAACCAACAGCCATATCGTGGTCACTCAGTTGATAAGCGGTGGGATGGAGGATTATGAAAGCGTGCTTGAGCAAATTAAAACCGTTCCCCAGGTCAAGGATGCCGCGCCGTTCATTCTCAAACAGGTCATGCTGACGTTCAGACAACGAAGCTCCGGCGTGGTGATCCGCGGAGTCGATCCGGACCGGGAAGCCAATATTTCCGATCTAGAGAAAAACCTCACGGAGGGCAAGCTCGTTTATCTGGACCGCGCCCCGCCGAGTCCCACTCAGGGTGATTCCGGCATTCAACGCAAGGGGATCATTCTCGGCAAGGAACTCGCCCGTTCCCTTGGCGCATACACCGGCGACCTTCTGGCCATGATGTCGCCGTCGGTGCGCATGACGCCGCTGGGCATCATCCCCAAAATTAAAATGGTGGAGGTGGTCGGTATTTTCGAATCCAAAATGTATGAATACGATTCCAATCTGGCGTTCATTTCCCTGTCGTCCGCGCAGTCGCTGTTCGGGATGAAGAACCGGGTTTCGGGAATCGAGATCAAGGTCGACGATATCGACGCCGCGGGCCATATCGCCGTCCTCATCCAGAAAAAACTCGGCGCCCCCTACTTTGCGCGCGGCTGGATGCAGATGAACAAGAATCTGTTTTCCGCGCTCAAGCTGGAAAAGATCACCATGTTCATCATCCTGATTCTGATTATCCTCGTCGCCGCGTTCAACATCATCAGCACGCTGTTCATGGTGGTCATGGACAAGGCCAAGGACATCGCTATTTTGAAATCGATGGGCGCAACGCGCGCCAGCATCATGAAAATTTTCAGCATGCAGGGGTTGATCATCGGCGTGTGCGGCACCGCGTTGGGTTGCCTCGCCGGGTTCACCATCGTTCCCAACCTGAACAAAATCGTCGGGTTTATCGAACAGTTGTTCGACATCGAGGCGTTTCCCAGCGACGTGTATTATCTGGACGAGTTGCCTTCGCAGATCCAGTATTTCGATTCGTTTCTGATTATCGTGTTTTCGATCCTGATCTGTTTCCTGGCCTCCTTGTATCCCGCCTGGCGGGCATCCCGACTGGACCCGGTGGAGGGATTGCGTTATGAATGATGCCCCGGCGAAATCCGGCCCTCTGCTCCAGGCCGTCGATGTGGAAAAATCCTACCACTCCAAGAGCCAGCCCGTGCATGTATTGTCCGGCGCCAGCCTGGAGGTTCAGTCCGGAGAGTTCCTGGGAATCGTGGGTGCTTCCGGTAGCGGGAAAAGCACCCTGCTGCATATAATGGGAGGACTGGATCGGCCGGGAGCGGGCAACGTCTTTTTCAAGGGACAAAATATTTTCCAACAGAAAAACGGTTTCCTCGAACAGTTTCGCAACCGCCACATCGGGTTTGTGTTCCAGAATTTCAATTTACTGCCTGATTTTACCGCGCTGGAAAATACCATGTTCCCGGGGTTGATTGGCAACCGGGATAAAAAATCGGTGCAGGAAAAGGCAGAAGAGTTGCTGGGCCTGTTGGGATTACAGGACCGGCTGAATCACAAGCCCGGCGAGTTGTCGGGCGGAGAAACCCAGCGGGTGGCTCTGGCCCGCAGTCTGGTCAACCAGCCGGACTTGGTGCTGGCGGACGAACCCACCGGTAACCTGGACAGCCGCGCCAGCCAGCATTTCATGGATCTGGCGCGGAAACTGAATGAAGAAACCCGTCAAACCTTCGTGATCGTGACCCACAACGCGAACATCGCCCGCAGTCTGGACCGCGTCCTGCAGTTGGCCGACGGCCGGTTGAACCCGATCGGGAAGGAACTGATTTTATAATTCCAAACATCCCACACGAGAGATCGTTATGAACCTGCAAGAAATCGCCGAACGGATAGGAGGCACCGTCCAGGGAGACGGCTCCATAGAGATCACCGGAGTCGAGAGCATCGAACGGGCGGAGCCCGGGCAGATTACCTTTGTAGCGGATAAAAAGTCCAAAGATAAATTAAAAACCAGTAACGCCTCCGCGGTGATCGTGTCACAGGTTCTGGAGACGGACAAGGCGCAGGTGATTCATCCCTTACCGGCATTGGCGTTTGCCCAACTGATCGCGGAATTTCATCCCGAACCGAGGCCCCAACCCGGCATCGACGACCAAGCGGCCATCGCCGAGGGCGTCCAACTGGGAAAAGACGTTTTCATCGGTCCGTTGGTGACCGTCGGCTTGGACGTGGTTCTCGGCGACCAGGTGGCCTTGCACCCCGGCGTGGTGATCCAGGAGGGATGCCGGATCGGCAACCACACCACCCTGTTTCCCAATGTCACGCTGTATCGCCATACCCTCATCGGGAATCATGTCACCCTGCACGCGGGAGCAGTGATCGGCGCCGACGGCTTTGGCTACACCCCGGACGAGAAGGGGCGGCATTTTAAGATCAATCAGGTGGGCCGGGTGGTGATCGAGGACCATGTGGAAGTCGGGGCCAACGTCTGCATCGACCGCGCATCGTTCGGGGAAACCGTGGTGCGCGAGGGCGCCAAAATCGACAACCTGGTGCAAATTGCCCACAATTGCGATATCGGGCCGCATTCCCTAATCGTTTCTCAGGTGGGCATCGGCGGTACCTGCAAACTGGGGCACCACGTCATTCTGGCCGGCCAAGCGGGGTTGTCCGATCACGTCACTCTGGGGGACCAGGTGGTGATCGCTGGCCAGGCGGGAGTCACTAAAGACCTCCTGGAACCGGGGTTTTATGGTGGATTTCCGGCGATTCCGGCCATGTCTTGGAGGCGATATATCACCACCTTGCCCAAATTGCCGGAAATGTCCCGGAAAATCCAGGCCCTGGAAAAACGTCTGAATGCCATTGAAAAAGAATAACTTCCCTTGCTACAATAAGAGTACATAGAAATTACCCTTTTAAATTCAATATTTTTACCCGATTGACCGATTGCATATGTCTACGCCAGCAGGGCGGACCCTGGGTCTGCTGTTTTTTGTATTTGCATTTTCCCTGGTTGCGGCCCGGCCGATGCCGCCCGAGGCGCTCGAAAAATATATCGAAAAGAAACTGGGCCGGAACCCTCACACCCTGCGCCTCAACGAAAAAATCATCGGGAACGAAGGGGCGGCCCTGTTGGCCCAATCCCCCCTGATGAAAACCGTGAAGGTGCTCAAGATTTACAAGGGCGGGTTGGGAGACGAGGGTGTGCGCGCGCTGGCGAATTCGCAGAACCTGGGCAACCTGAGAGAGTTGCATATCGAATTCAACCAGGTGACCGATCAGGGCGCACGCTATCTTGCGGAATCAAACGCGCTGGATCGGCTCGAGGTGCTCAACCTGTACCGCAACCGCATCGGGGATGCGGGGGCTCAGCAATTGGCGCAGTCGAAAAATTTTCCCCATCTGTTGGAGTTGAACCTGAACTACAACCGGGTGGGTGACGCCGGCGCCCTGGCGCTCACCCATTCTACCGCGCTGACGCGCATGGTCCGGCTGGGATTGGCTTACAATCCGCTGGCGGACGACGGGCGGCAGGCGCTTGAAAATTTCAAGTTCCGGCAGAAGATCAAGGTTTGGAATGAACAGAAAACGCTCCCCAACCTTGAAAACAATTATATCGGGGATTCCGGATTAAAAGCGCTGTTGGATTCGCCGTACCTTCAGGGGATCCGGGAACTCAACCTGAACAACAACAACCTGAGCGACAAAGCGGTCATCGCGCTGGCCCGGTCGCCCAAGTTGAAACAACTGGAGTCCCTGCATCTGGCGGCGAACCGCATTACCGACCGGGGGGCCCAAGCCCTGGCGGAATCCAAAGTGCTGGGACATTTGAAGCACCTGGATTTGAATTTCAACCGCATCGGTAACGCCGGCGCACGGGCTTTGGCCCGGTCGCAGACCCTGTCGCAACTGGAGTCGCTGCGTCTGGGGCAAAATAAAATCGGGACGGAAGGCGCCAAAGCGCTGGCCGAATCCGCGACATTGAAAAATCTCATTTATCCGATTTTCGGATTTTATTGATCGGTAACCACTCAAAGGCACGCATACAAACTATGGCACAGATGCTCGATTTTGAAAAAGACATCTTCGCAATGGAAAATCAGATCAAGGAATTGTATTCGCTGTCGAACATGTATGACAGCGTCGGCGACCTGACCCACGAAATCGCCAAGCTGAAGAAAAAACTCCGCCACATGAAGCGCGATATCTTCAACGGCCTCGACGGCTGGCAGAAAACCCAGGTGGCACGCCATCCCAACCGTCCTTACACCTTGGACTATATCGAAAACATGTTCACTGATTTTCAGGAGTTGAACGGCGATAGGCACGGCGGCGCCGGGGAGTCCATCGTCGGCGGATTCGCCAAGTTTGACGACCAGACGGTGATGGTGATCGGGCATCAGAAAGGCCGTGACCCCAAAGAGAAAATTCGCCGCAACTTCGGCATGTCACAACCCTCCGGGTATCGTAAGGCGCTCCGGTTGATGCAACTCGCGGAAAAGTTCAGTATCCCCATCATTACCCTGATCGATACGCCCGGCGCCTATCCCGGCGTTGACGCCGAGGAACAGGGCCAGTCGCAAGCCATCGCCTACAACCTGTTTGTGATGTCCAGTCTCAAGGTGCCCATCATCGCGGTGGTTATCGGTGAAGGCGGCAGCGGCGGCGCTTTGGCCATCGGGCTGGGCAACCGCGTTCTCCTGCTCGAGCATTCGGTGTATTCCGTGATCTCGCCGGAAGGGTGCGCCTCGATTCTGTGGGGCGACAAGGAGAAGGTGAAGCAGGCCGCCCGGGCCTTGAGTCTGACGGCCAATCAGTTGCTCAAATTAAAGGTGATCGACGCGATCGTCAAAGAACCGTTGGGCGGGGCGCACCGCCATCATAAATGGGCCGCTACCCTGTTGAAAAAGGCCCTGCGGACCAACCTGAAGGAGTTGATGGCCCTGAAACCCGGCGAGCTGGTCGACCAGCGGCAGGAGAAATTCCGCAACATGGGGGTCTTCAACACCGAAAAGGAATAAACCCTACTTCCGTTTTCCCCGTTCTTACAAATGAAGTTGTGATTGGAACAGGTTGGCGTATTCGCTGTCGGCCTGGATCAATTCCTTATGAGTGCCGGACTCGATCAGCCGTCCGCCTTTCAACACCAGCACCCGGTCCGCTCCCTCCAGCGTCGACAACCGGTGGGCGATGACCAGCGTGGTGCGAAGCGCCATCAAATGGCTCAGCGCCTCCTTGATCTTGACTTCCGTCTCCGTGTCGACCGAGGCCGTGGCTTCGTCCAGCACCAGGATCGGCGGGTCCTTCAGAAACACGCGGGCGATGGCCAGCCGGTGTCTCTCGCCGCCGGAGAGTTTCACCCCGCGCTCCCCGATCAACGTTTCGTAACCATTGGGCAACTGCTCGATGAACTCGTGGGCATGCGCCGCGCGAGCCGCCCGTTCCACCTCAGCGCGGTTGGCGTCCAGCTTGCCGTACAGAATGTTTTCCTCCACCGTGCCGTTGAACAGAAACGGCTCCTGCGACACCAGTCCCACCTGCTCCCGCAGATACGCCAGGCTCAGTTTCCGCAGGGGGTGCCCGTCGATGCGAATCTGTCCGTCATCGGTGTCATAAAACCGCATGAGCAGTTTGACGAGGGTGGATTTGCCGCTTCCGGTGTGGCCCACCAGCGCCACTTTCTCTCCCGGCCTGAGGGTGAACGACACCTGATGCAGAACCTGCTTGGCGGGCACGTAGGCAAAATTCACCGCGTCAAAAATGACTTCCCCATGGACCGGGGTCGCGGGATGCACGGGGTCGGGGTCTTCGACCACGTCCGGTTGCGCGTCGATGATCTCGAACAACCGATCGCTGGAAGCCAGCGCGTGCTGGAGCATATGGTTCAGGGTGTGCAGTTGGTTGATCGGCGTGTAGAACAGGCTCAGGTACCAGATAAATGCAATCAGTGTTCCCACGGTGATCTCCTGCGCCTGCACCAGGCCGATGCCGTACAGGATGATCGCAACTGTTCCCAGCGAACCCATGAACATCATCGCCGGCGAGTACACCGCCCACAAGCGCATCACTTCCAAGGTGCTCTTGCAGTAATCGCCGCTCCGTTGCTCGAACCGCTTCACCTCGTGGCGCTGGCGGTTGAAGGCGAGGGTTTCCTTGATCCCGGAGATGGTGTCTTGCAGGATGCCGTTCATTTTGGCGGCGCGTTCCCGCACCTGGTGGTACAGGCTGTGCGCCCGCACGGTATACTTCCACGCGCCGATCACCAGAAAGGGAATGGGAATAAGGGATGCCACCGCCAGCTTCCAGTGCAGGTAGAACAGGATGATCATGATGCCGATCAGGGTCAGTGTGGCAGTGACGACCTGCTCCACGCCGTCGATGAAAATCCGTTCGACATGGGTGACGTCGTCGTTGACGCGGGACATGATCTCGCCGGTCGACCGGTTCTCGAAATAATTGAGCGACAGTTTTTGGAGGGCCCGGTAAACGTGCGACCGGATGTCGAACACCACCTTCTGCTCGAGCCGGTTGTTGATCAGGATGCGCTTGTAATTGGAATAATTTCGGCCGAAATATACCAGTACCAGCGCCAGGACGAAGGCGTACAGCCCGCCGTCGTCCACGTGGTCCACCAGGCGGTCGACGATCACCTTGATCAGCCAGGGCGGCACCAGGTCCAGCAGGGTGGTGAGGACGGCGAACCCGAGGGTCAACGTGACGAATGTTTTATACGGTTTCAGATAACCTAAAACGCGGAGCAGGGATTTCATAGGGTGTTCTTATTAAAATAAACCGCTCGGCCCGAATTTCCGCCTGACACGGTGGTCATTCAATGATATTTTGGGTCCATTCACTATTAGAACAGACTCGGCCGGGTCTGAAAATGCAATTCTTCAATATATAACAAAGGGCATCCTATGGAATACAGAAAACTGGGCTCCAGCGATTTGAAGGTGTCGGTGATCGGGTTCGGGGCCTGGGGGATCGGCGGGGCGCCGTTCTGGAGCACTGAAGGCGACACG
>SMUY01049942.1_pt1 | contig 17748 bp, 14 predicted proteins | sample 2456441 | NCBI WGS metagenome assembly SMUY01 (sample SAMN11095931, study PRJNA526329) | marine sediment metagenome | biome: Marine sediment; feature: Surficial sediment; material: Deep marine sediment; isolation source: Hadal surficial sediment | place: Pacific Ocean | collected 2014-11 | depth...
CAACAGTGCGAAGTATCCACTTCTTGCTGCCCGTTTTGCTCACAACCAAGTACAAGCCGTTGCCATCTGCATACCGCCCAGCCTTCTTGAGAGCGTTCACAGCGGGCGGAGAGAGTTTAAGGTGGGGGTGCTGTCCCTTTTGTTTCATAGTCGCCTCCTGAGGTACCACACTTTGTACCACATAAAATGTGGTACGTCACTGAACCTCTACGGACAATTCTGGACTAATTAATCGCTCTACCTATTGATATCAAAGGGATACAAAGACGATGTTGGATTGCCTTGGACACTATGTAGGCGGACGCCTTCTCCGCCAATTACTACTTGTAAGTAATTGATAGTTATTTGAATAATAATTCAATTGATATCAACACCCCACAAAATACCCCACATTCTGAATCGGACTCTTTCGCCTGGGACAAGCTAGGGCCGGTAAAGGTACGGATCGTCGATCCCTATCTCGGATGTCGTTGACAGTCGGATAGGCTGTATGGAGCTAACAAGCTGGTTCAGAGGGCAGGGTGCTGATGGGGTGACCTGGTGATCGATCCGCTGTACGCCCCGACTGTCTCAACTTTCGATTCATTCACTTAATTCTGCTCTTTGGCCCGAGCGTGGCCGTGCGCTCTGGATCGGTTACGAGCGAATATCGACGGCGGGAAAGAAAATCACGACCTCATTTTCAAAAAGAGTCTCATCCTTTCCTGTCACGATGAATCGAATATCGAGGGGCTAGATCGATCTGGCGTCCAGTACCTACACCTGACTCTGGATATGCCAAATTTTTTATTTTGTAATTTTTCGATTTATAGAATCATGTACCGCCAGTGGGGCGAGAGTATATGGCATCGAACCAAGTGGTTGGGAGTTCGAATCTCGCCGGGCGCGCCATATAAAACAAATGGTTACATCATTTTCGGTGTAGCCCTTTTGTCTTTGGGTAGCACTGTGGGTAGCATTTCGCGCTAAAAGCTCGGTAGCCGGGCTTCTGTAGGTTGGTAGCGGGAACTGCTACCCAGTCCCTGAATATTACTAGACATGCGTGCAAAATTGCGGTTAACATCCGCGCCGTTTCGCGACCGAACCAATTGGTTGGCGATATAGCGGGCGACAATCAGGAGAGTTGGATGAAGATATTTTTTCTTTTGGCAGGACTGCTTTTGCAGAACATCGCCATTGCACAAACGGTTGAGATCAAGCCAGTTGGTCTTAGTTATTCCTACGCAGAGATGCGTTTCGTCGATGTCGATTTCCGAGGCGGTGACGGGCTTCGATTTAACGGATCATATGAACTGAATAGTAACTGGCTCATTGTTGGCGGCCTGACGACGCTTGACTTTAACAATGATGTAGATTCGACTCTTTTGGAACTCGGCGGCGGTTACGTTTGGCATTATTCAGAAGACTTCGACCTTGTGAGTACACTTCGAATCGTTCGGTCCGAAATTGACAATGGCGGTGTTGATGTAGATGACACGGGCTTTGCGTTTTCGGCAGGGGTTCGCGGCTTATTGGCACCTCAGTTTGAGATACGCGGATCGGTTAACCACATTAATCTTGATGACAGCGACACCTATCTGGAGTTTGCCGGCGACTACTTTTTCACTGAGCAGTTTTCTGCGGGTGCAAGCGTGGAATTCGCAGGTGATACGGATGCCTTCACGATCGGAGTACGTTGGTCATTCATGTAGGCATGTTTGGCGAACGGCCGTCTTTCAACAGGCTCGGCCGTTAACAACCGCTTCTTGGATGACGCGGTCGTCTAGATATAAGCCACAGCCCCACCCACTGTCGGAACAGGTGGCCTTACCTGCTTCTCAACAATCTCCCCACAATCCTTACATCTGAATCGAGCCTCTGTCACTGGCTTATCACCTTTACCGATGTTGATTAGCCAATCCAGGTTAGCCATTCCCCATCGGTCACAGGAGGGGCAGTAGAGAGCAAGAGTGTGGTTTTGGCTCTGAAGCTCTTCAAATGTCCCGATACTGATCATGGGTACAGATTAGCATTCAGGCTGCTTCATCATTCAAAGATTGGGAAATGCCAGACCACTCAGTGACAAAACCCCAATGTCTGCTTTTCTCCAAAAAGGCGAGCTTGCTATGACGGTCCGCTTTGCGTTGTCCGTTCCATCAGCTCCGACCCTCCGGTTTAATTCCGCGACCTGATTGAGAGCGTCAGCACCTACCGTTGGGCGGCACGCATGTATTAAATGAGCCCCCAAAGACGGTGGATTGGAGTCCTTCGGCCCGGTTGGCGAACCCAGTTGTGGATCGTCTGCGCAGTTGGTTCAAACTCTCGTGACAACGATTCCGGGTTGCGGCCTGAACGTACCAGGTCGATCATTTGCTGCCGGAACTCCGGCGCATAGGGTGCTCTTGATTTTGGCATTGTGGACTCCTCCTTCCCAAAGGATCAGGTGTCCACGAAAGCGGGTCAACTCCAGTTTCAGGTTGCTCCAGCCGGGCGCCTGGGCCTCGATGTAGAGATCTGCACATTCAGCGAAGGTGAGCATATTGTCGTGTGCAGTGCGCGCGGCAATCTGTCGGGCGCGTTTATCGGTCAGGGGGTCGATACCCTGCAATCTTTTCTTGCGTTCTCTGGTTGCCAGCTCGCGCGCCTCGGACAATGAGACATCAGGATAGGGGCCAAGGCCCATCCAGGTCTCTTTGCCAAAACGCGAGTAACGAAACAGCCAGGATTTGGTGACGGCATCGGTCTTGATTTTGCGTGTCGACTTTCTGACTTTTAGATACAGATTGCCGCCATCGGGATATTTCCCCGGGCGTTTGATGTGCTTCACAAACAAAGCAGTGAATCTCTCCGCCAAACTCATCTCCTTGCGGCAGCCCCCAAATGGGGCCACGAAAAAACCCGGCTTTAGGTGGATTTCTTCGCACCGCCTAGCGCAGAAAGTTCCCTAAGTGCAAGATAGTAAAAGAGTTTTTGACTTCCTCGGATTTACTCGGAAAGGCATTTTTCGCCGCCTTCTCCGCCAGTCTCAACAACCCGGCCCCCGGCAATCGCCACCACCTCACGCTCAGCAAACGGCCGCCAGGCCTCATCCGTCAGCGGTACACTCGCCACCAAAACCAACTCTTGCTCCACGTTGGTGATCGCAACACCTGCTGACTCTGCGAACGGGTCGGTTTCGCTGCACTGCCTGCGCAACAAAAACAGTCCGGGCGCCCTGAATTCGCCATCCGCTTGTTTGCGCCGATGGCCATGCGCGAAAATAACTTCGCCATCACAGTACAGGAAATTCGCCAAGCCAATTTCACCGAGTTCCAAAGCGAATTTTGCGACGACCTCGAGACGCGCTGCCAGCGTTGGAGCCTCTCCAGATGTGTCCAACAGCGGTTTAATCCTTTCCAGCAATGCGCAAAACGCAATTTCCGAGTCGGTATCGCCAATTGGCTGAAAAGACGTCGCTCGATACTGGTCCAGTTGTCGAATTTCCGGAACGTGACCATTGTGTGCAAATACGTGCATTCGACCACCGAGTTCGCGGCTGAATGGCTGGGTGTTCTTGATGGCAATTGCCCCGTCTGTTGCCAGGCGAATATGCGAGATGACCAGGCGGCTGCGTATTTCATGTTGTGCGACAAATTCAACCCACGGGCTATGGCTTGCACACACGGTATCGCGTAGCAGGCGGACGTCGTACTCATCATAAAAAGCGATTCCCCAGCCGTCAGCATGTGGACCGCTTTTACCGCCGTGCTCAGCCAAAACACCGAGCGAAAAATTGACCGTAGCGCTTTCACGGCCGGACATCGCAAACAGCTCACACACTGAATTTTCTCCTGCGACACCGCGAAACAGGGTATCGAATCGCATTTTTTACAATCGAATCAAGTCCGGGCGACTATCTTGAACCTTTAGTTTTCCGCTTCCCTGGTCCGGATCACCTTGCGAAATTATGCGTCATCAGCAGCTCACCCCAATTGCCTGAAAACCAATTGCGCATTCGCGTACGATTGTTCGCAGACCCTATCTTGCAAATCACTTTAAGAAGAATACCGAACTAACCGGATAATTTGGGAATCGTATTTCGAGTGGCGTTTGTTGCATCGAAAACCGTTGCGTTTCTCTGTGACAGGATTATGTTATCTGACGAGGCGAAAGCCTCAGCGCCAGCAAGTTCGCTTGTTGACAACCGCCCTGCGAATGGAGGTCCGAGTCTTCGCCAGTGTTGGGGGCGGTGGACGCAAAAGGCAGAACCTGGAGCAAAGATGAGAAGCGCAAGTGGATCATTGGAGCGATAGGAACACTTTGAGGAACTCGGAAAGAATCAAAAGTGCTATGCCAGGTGGCCCGATACAAGAACAGCTTCGGGTTTGGACACGGGAAACCGGCCGCAAGGCGGGTGAAACGGGGAAAAACCCGGAAAATGCGACTAGCAGACCCACCTTCGCGTCCTCAAATCCAGGAAAGCCGCCAACAGGCGGCTTTCTTTTTGCCTGTGTCATTCCGGCACACGTTGTCTTTTGAAAAAACCCTCCATGGCTTTTTCAACAGGCCGCTAACTCCCGATAGAGTTCGATGGTCTGTCGCGCCGTTGCATCGACGGTAAAGTTGCTGCGAATGCGTTCCCGCGCAGCGTCACTCATCCGCTGATGCAATTCCCGGTCACTGTAGAGCGTCAGGATCCGGTCGGTGATCGGCTGTGATTCACCCGGTGGCACGATAAATCCTGATTCACCTTCAACGACCAATTCCGGACTGCCACCGGAATCCGTAACAATCGGTACGGCGCCACCGATCATTGCCTCAATGATGCCGCGCGGCAACCCTTCGCGCCGTAATGATGGCAGGACCGAAACATCGCAATTGGGTAAAATCCATGGCATCCGTTTAAGGAAGCCGAACAAGTGAATGTTACTGGCATACTGGTTGGCTGCGACCAGCTTTTGGTGCTCTGGTTTGTCCATATGGGTACCAGCCAGTAGAAAATGAATGTCCAGACCGGCGGGTAAGTTGTCGATAGCCTCAAGCAAAACCGGGATACCTTTTCGACGCACGCCACGTGCGGTGCAGGCAACGACAAAAGCATTTTCTGGTATACCGAATTGTTGCAGATCCTCGAATGGCGCCACATACCAGTCAGGGTTATGGCCCTTGTGAATGGTGACGGGAACCTCTCGACGCATGCGTATACCGGGCATGCCAAGTTGCAGAAGATTTTTCCGTATTGCCTCGCAAACACAGATGATGCGATCGATTCGCGGATTAAGCAGGTAAAGCAAGGACTGCGGACTGGTGTAGCTCAGGTTGCCGACGATGCCGCGATAGGCGACCAGTTTGATATTCATGCCGATCGACGCAAAAAAACCGTTCATCGTGGCACGTTTGTCCAGCATGTGCAGAATGTCGTACGGTTTGCTCTGTAATTCACGCCGCATCATGCGAATGCACGGCAGACTGATCTTGCCCCTTAACTTGTAGCCAATGGTGGGCACGCCGGCGGCGACCAGCGACGCGTAATTAGCGGTTCCCGGCCAGGTGATGACGTTGATATCGATGCCTGATTTGTGCATCTGAATGAACGAACCGGTTTCTGCCGGATCGCTCTCGCCATTGACGCAAAGGACTCGCAGGGGTTGGTTCATAAATGACGGTACTTGAAAGCTATCTGAGTTCAGACGTCGGCAGGAATCGCTTTTTCTTGTCAAAGACAACGATAGAATCGTAAAAGGATATGCTGTCAAGGTTTGCTGCCAGGTAACTCAACTTCAGTTCCTTTACTGCGTCAGTATGTCCAAGGCGAAAATTCGTCTCTTTTCGATTGAAGTAGGGCTCATGCAGCATATCGACCATTTGTTTTGCAAGTTCGATAAACGTTTCCGGGCTGTCGACGTGTTTAATCCAGTAGTTGGTGTGCGTGTCTTCCACCATGTAACAACCGCCATCTTTCAGTGCCGTGCGAAACAATGCACCAAAACTCACAATCTGGTGATGCGTTTTATGACTGCCGTCATCGAGAATGATGTCGAACGGTCCGAACTCCCCGGTGACTTCCGCAAGAAAATTCGGATCAGCCTGGCTGCCAATTCTGACGAAAACATTTTTTTCGGCGATCTCATGCGCCTTGCATGACTTATCGATATCAATGCCAACAATCGTCGAGTCCGGGTGAAAATATTCTTTCCACATGCGCAGTGAGCCGCCGCGGAATACGCCAATCTCGAGCATGCGCACAGGCCGGTCCCGGTAGCGTGCAAAATGCTTCATATATATTTCGAAATAGTGGTGCCATTTGTGCACGTTGCTGTCGGCGGCAAAGATTTCGAAAAGATCGTTTCGCGGTGTGTTTTGTGTGCCGGTAACAGTGACTTTCTCGGTAAGCTCGGCCGGGAACAATGCCGAAGTTTGCAGCGATTTGTCGGCGAGGAGTTGTGGCGCCTTGGTGAGCAGCAAGCCGAATTTGATCAGCAGTCTATTCAGTAGTTTTCTCATGAAGTCTCCGGCGGCGTCAGTTCATGCATTTGCCTGGTAGTCGTGATCGGTGTCTTTCCGGGGCGCATGATGCCGTAAAATTACACAGAAATCAGGCGTTTTCGCTGGCAGCGCCGCGGTATTAACGACGAGGATTCCCTTAGACAGCCACGATTTGTGACTGTAACATGCGGGCATTCCGGTGTTCTGGCTCGCAATCGGAATAGTGCACGGATCGCCGCTGGCCACAGAACTGCTCACCCCACGGAGTCTGATGGTGCGAATATTGTTAACGGGAGGCTCCGGACTTCTGGGAACTGAACTATTGAAGTGTGGCGCTGAAATACTCGCGCCAGCGCATGCTGAGCTCGATATATGCGATGCGTCCGCGGTCGCCGACTATGTCGCAGCGCATGGGCCCGACCTGATCCTACACGCCGCAGCAATAACGGATAATCGGGCCATCGAGGCCGATCCCGCTGCGGCCCTGGAGGTCAATATCAAGGGTACCGTCAACCTGGCACAAGCTTGCCTGGGGACGCGCATCCGGCTGGTTTATCTGTCGACCGATTACGTGTACCAGGGCGAGCATGGCAATTACGCGGAATCCGATGAGCTCTTGCCGGCAAATTTGTACGCATGGACGAAGCTCGCCGGCGAGGCAGCGGTGCGCGCCGTGCCGAATCACCTGATTATTCGCACCAGTTTTGGCAGCAGCAAGTTTGACTATCCGGCAGCATTTACAGATAAGTGGTCATCGAAGGAAACTGTTGATGTCGCGGCGCCGAAGATTTTGCGTGCTGCGGTCGGACCGGTTACCGGCGTGCTTAATATCGGAGGACCGCGACGCACGATCTATGAGTACGCAAAAGAGCGAAACCCGCAAGTGAAAAAAATTGAAAGACAGCAATCAGCGCATAATTCGCCAGCCGACACTTCGCTAAATCTGGACAAATGGCAGGCGAGCGAGGCAGGCAGGGGCGTCGTCAGGGCGGTTGACAAATGCCGTGTCTGTGGCAGCGAAGACTTTGTACGCTACCTGGATCTGGGCATGATGCCACTGGCCAACAATCTCGCCCGGAGCGCCGCCGCCGCTCGGCAAATGCAACGATTTCCGATGCAGGTCCAGTATTGCAAGGACTGCTCTTTGTCCCAGCTGACAGTCGTCATCGACCCGCGCGAGATGTTTTCGCATTACACTTATCGTTCGTCGGTCAACAAGGGTTACATAAAACACTGCCGGGAAATGGCGAAGTCGCTCGGCGAGAGCCTGCAACTCACTGCAGATGATCTGGTTGTCGATATAGCCGGCAATGACGGTGCGTTGCTGGCTGAATTCAAGGATGAACTCGGTGTCAGCGTCGTGAATGTTGATCCGGCAAAGAACATCGGCGCGATCGCGGAAGCATCGGGCATTCCGACAATAATTGATTTCTGGTCGACGGATGTCGCCAATGAAATTCTGCGCAATCATGGTCAGCCGAAATTGATTACGGCGACCAATGTATTTGCGCACGTTGATGACGTGCGTGGATTCGTCTCCGCAGCAAAACTTTGCCTGCATGAGCAAGGCGCGCTGATGCTGGAATTTCCCTACGGTGTTGATTTTATCGAGCACCGCGAATTCGATACGATTTATTTTGAACATCTCAGCTATGTCCTGATCGAGCCGGTCCGGCGTCTTGCCGCATCGCTGGGGATGAGCGTTTTTGATGTGCAGAAACAGGATATTCATGGCGGTACAGCCAGGGTATTCATCGGCCACGATGGTGCCCACGAAGTGTTGCCATCGGTAAATACGTTTCTCACGACTGAAAAAGACGGCGGCTATCATGACGCAGCTATATACAAGCGTTGGAATGTGGAGATCGACGGGTTAATCGATGACTTGTCGGAGAAGCTTGGAGCGTTGAAGGAGGGCGGCGCGAAGATCGCGGCGTTCGCGGCCTCCGCGAAGGGCAACACCTTGCTGAATGCGTGCCGCATCGACAATGCGACGATTGACTACATTGTGGATGACACGCCGGAGAAAATCGGTAAGTATTCTCCAGGCAATGCCATTCCGATCGTTGATCGCTCGGTGATGGCGGCCAACCCACCCGATTACCTGGTCATACTCGCCTGGAATTTCGCCCGGGAAATTATGGACAGCACATCTGAATTCGCGGCGAATGGTGGCAAGTACATCATTCCAATTCCCGCTTTTTCGGTCATCAACAGCACGAGCGGAGGCCAGGGTTGAGTAATCCGAACAGGAAAGGAATCATTCTTGCGGGCGGTACCGGGTCAAGGCTGCACCCGCTGACGCTGTCTGTCAGCAAACAGTTAATGCCTGTCTATGACAAGCCGATGATCTATTACCCGTTGTGGACGCTCATGTCGGCCGATATCAGGAATATTCTGATTATCACGACGCCTGAAGATCAGGCTGCATTCGAGAAACTGCTCGGCGATGGCAGTCAATGGGGGATCTCGTTGTCCTACGCGGTTCAGCCATCACCCGATGGTCTCGCGCAAGCCTTTATAATCGGCGAGGAATTTATCGCGGGCGGCTCGGTCGCGCTGGTTCTGGGGGACAATATTTTTTACGGTCATGGGCTGGCACGACAGTTGCGTGCTGCCGCCGCACGTCCGGATACGGCAACGGTGTTCGCTTACCATGTGAACGACCCGGAGCGTTATGGAGTCGTGCACTTCGATGATGACGGGCGAGCACTCGGTATCGAAGAAAAACCAGCCAGCCCGAAATCCAATTACGCAGTAACCGGTCTGTATTTCTACGATGAGCGCGTTGTTGCGATGGCGAAGGGTCTTGAGCCTTCTGTGCGCGGCGAGCTCGAAATTACCGATTTGAACCGGCTCTATTTGCAGCAAGATTCGTTGCAGGTCGAAGTGATGGGGCGGGGCACTGCCTGGCTGGACACGGGCACACACGATTCACTGCTTGAGGCCGCGCAGTTCGTGCAAATCATCGAGCATCGACAAGGCCTGAAAATCTGCTGTCCCGAGGAAGTCGCTTTCAGGAATGGTTACATCGATGCAAAACAGGTGGTGGTTCTTGCGGGCAATCTTGGCAAGAACAGCTACGGCGAGTATTTGACGGCGATGCTTGAGGACACGACTTTCTGATGGAGTTTAGGGCGACTCAGATTCCCGACGTGATCGTAATCGATCCGGTTGTATTCGAAGACCGACGCGGGTTTTTCATGGAGACGTGGCAGGCGCGAAAATACAGTGACGCCGGTATCGACGCAGTCTTTGTGCAGGATAGTCAAAGCCGCTCGGCACGTGGCACCATTCGCGGGCTGCATTATCAAATCGAGCAGGCGCAAGGGAAGTTAATTCGTGTCATCCAGGGCGAGGCGTTTGACGTGCTGGTCGATCTGAGAAAATCATCGGCAACTTTCGGCCAATGGGTCGGGGAGGTGCTGTCTGCCGGAAACAGGAAGATCATATGGGTGCCACCCGGATTCGCGCATGGATTCCAGGTTCTCAGCGACTCGGCTGAATTCGAATATCGCTGCACCGACTATTACGCGCCGGAACATGAACGGACGCTACGTTGGGATGATCCTGACATTGGAATCGACTGGCCTTTGCAGGGCGGGCAGGAGCCGTTGATGTCGGCAAAAGATCTCGCCGGCGTGGCACTCAAGGATGCGGAAGTCTATGCATAGTTTGCTCATTACAGGCGGTGCCGGTTTTATTGGCAGCAACTTCGCGACCTATTGGGCGGAGAAATACCCCGATGATCGTCTCGTCGTACTGGATGTACTGACCTATGCTGGTAACAAAGCGAATCTTGCTGTAGTGGATACTCTTGAGTCGTATCGATTCGTTCACGGGGACATTGGCGACCAGGCTTTGGTCGAATCGCTGATGCTGGATGAGAAAACTGATCTGCTGGTGCATTTTGCAGCGGAATCACATGTCGATCGTTCAATTCATGAGCCGGACGCATTCATCGAGACCAATGTAATGGGTACGCACAACTTGCTCAAGGTCGCCCGCGAGGTGTGGCTGGAGCGCGACGATGCGCCGTCCTGGCATCGTTTCCAGCATGTATCGACCGACGAGGTCTACGGTACGCTTGGCCCGGACGACCCTGCCTTTACGGAAACTACGCCGTATGCCCCCAACTCGCCCTACGCCGCAAGCAAGGCGGCGTCCGATCACCTGGTGCGTGCCTATCACCACACTTTCGGTTTGCAGGTGTCCACCAGCAATTGCTCGAATAACTACGGGCCCTATCAGTTTCCGGAAAAGCTCATACCATTGATGATTGTCAATGCGTTGACCGGCAAACCCATGCCTGTCTACGGGGATGGTTCGAATATTCGTGACTGGTTGTATGTCGATGATCATTGTCGCGGTATCGACCTGGTTATAAAAAAAGGCGAAATTGGTGAAACCTATAATATCGGTGGCAACAATGAATGGTCGAACATCGATATCGTCAAACAGATTTGCACGCACATAGACAATATTTTTGCCGCTGACAGCGAGCTTCGCCACACCTTCCCGCAAGCGCCGGCTGCTAATGGAAAACCGACTGAATCACTGATCACCTACGTAAAAGACCGGCTCGGTCATGACTGGCGTTATGCGATTGATGCCACCCGGGCGACCAACGAGCTTGAGTACGAGCCAGTCGAGACATTCGAATCCGGATTGCAACGCACATTGCAATGGATGCTCGAAAACGAGTCCTGGTGGCGCGCGGTAATGGATGGCAGCTATCGTGACTGGATAGCGAAAAACTACGCAGGTGGCGAGTCGCCGTAACGACTCGGGTCGCGCGCGCGTAAGTATCCCCAGGCTTTGCCGGGAGCTTTATTTTGTGAGCCGCTCAAAGCGGCATGACCGGATTGCTGCGCGCTCCCTTGCGCCCCCTGACGGGGGCCAGATTTACATCCGATTTAGCCGATCGACGCATTGATCTTCTCGCCCGCCCAGCGGGCGATTGACGTTCGCTCCATACGCTTGCTCTCCACTAACTCCGTCGATCGTTTTTTCTGATTGCGAAACTATTGCCGTACGGCGGAAAGAAATTCGGCCAGGTCGCCTTCGAATGTTGTCTGCCTGTACCACGAAATGAATTCTTTTGGCGCAGGACCCGTTGTACGCAACGTCAGGTTATCTGAATCAGTCAGCAACTGAATTTGCTCGAGTGTGACCTGGTAGTAGGCCTCCTCTGAATCCGGAAAAAGTTTCTGGTACACAGGCTCACTGGTGCCAATCGCGCCTGGTGTCCAACCCGTCACAGCAAGTTCGATGCTCTTATCATTTGTTGAAAGCACTATCGAGTTGAAGCCCTCGGGATGATTGTCCGCGGTCATTACCTGGCTCACCTCCGTAATACCAAGCCACAGGTAATACCGGAGCGCCCCCATTTGATTGATTTCGAGTACGCCAACCTGCAAATAGTCTCTTCTGGCCTCCCGCACCAGGGGTGTGTCGGGAGACATGACCAGCGGCGTTCTGCTATAGGTAACAGTTACTGCGGTTAGCGCATCGAGCTTCTCAATGACAGTTGGTTGCACTGTGGTACAGGCGGCCAGGATCGCAAGAAAGGCCGTCAAAATAACCGTTGGCGCATGCGGTTTACGCATCGAGATCACGGCTATCCGGATGCCGAATAGCCGGCGTGCATGGAGCTGTCTTGCTGTGCTTTTGTCAGTCATCACGTCGCAATGCCTTCGTTCATAAGTAGTCACTAATCGTTAGTGTGGCGCATCCGCCTTATTGGCCAGTGCTCTCGAACTCAGCCATTCCCCGCTAGTAATAACACCAGAATAGTAGCGGACCAGACCGGCAAGCATCTTGCTGCGAACGCGCAGTAGCGGAATTCGACCGAACGTGACCAGGTCCAGTGCTGCAGCAATCACCAGCATCGGCAATCTGAGGAGCACGATCAGCGCATGTGTCACCCAGCGCTGCAATCCATGCGCGTGGTTTGCTGTGTAGACGTGCTTGGAAATAATGACTTCCAGCTTGGTCATTGATTTCACATCGACATTCAGGCGACTCGAGCCGCCATGGGCGTGCGTGACCTCCACGTTCGGCGTGAACGCCGTCAGCATGCCCAGTTCGTGTGCGCGTCGGCACAGGTCAGCGTCTTCGACATACATCCAGTAGTCCTCAGACCAGCCGCCAATTGTATCGAAGTCCGAACGATCGATAAGCAGGACTGAACCCGTCACCCAGTCACAGTAGGTAAGTTTGTCGTAGTGTGCGCGGGGATCGGGAAAATGCGACGGCAATATAAGTCGCAGTAACGCCTTCACCGTCTTGCTCTGATTCAGCAAGCTGGGAAAATCGTCAAAAACCTTCTGTGGACGACCGTTATTGTCGACTTGTGCCGGGGCCAGCAAAGCAACATTCGGGTGATCAGCTTTTTCCTGCAGCAGAGATCGAATGTCCTCGCAGGTGGCGACAACGTCCGGATTCATAAACAGGAGGTGCTTGCCGGTGGTCTTTGCCACACCCATGTTGCACGCAAAGCCGAAACCGCTGTTGCGGGGATTGGCAACGAATTCAACCCAGGGGTAGTTCGCCGCAAATTCCTGCAGTGTTTCGGGTTGCGACTCGTTGTCGACAATGATGATTTCCCAATCGTCGGGAAAGTCCGGCTGCAGCGCCGCCAGTGCTGCTTCAAGATAGCTCCACGAGCGGTAGTTGACGGTGATGATGGACAAGTTCACGCGTTCTGGATGCCGTCACTCTTGACTAGCGACAAGTAGTAAAAAAGAAGTCCCGCCGCCATAATTCCCAACCCGAACAAACCCTCCACTGGCCTGTTGACCAATACGAACCAAAGTATCCAGCCAGTCAGCGAGAGATAAATCAGTGGCGGCAGCGGATAAAGAAACGTCTTGTATGGCCGTGGCAAGTCCGGTTGTCGATGCCTGAGAACAAAAATACCCAGGACGGTAGCAAAACTGTTGAGTGCCAGCGTAAATCCTGCGAAGACCAGAATTGATTCAAAACTCGATGACAAAATGAATAGCAGCGCGAGTGATGACTGCAGGTAAATTGCTGTACTCGGGAGGCCATTTTTATTCTTTCGCGCCAGAAACCGCAGTGCGTGAAAGTCCTCTCCAACGACCTGCAACAAACGTGGACCGGCGATTGTCATCGCGCTGACGGTCGAGACAAGTAGCAGCGCCAGAATAAGCCCCGTTACCCGGCCACCCAGATCTCCGAATGCTGCGGCGGCCGCAATGAATCCAACCTCGAGTTGCCCAACCAGGTCATCCATCGGGGCAACAGTCAGAAACACGAAGTTGAGACAGACGTACAACAACATAACGAGCAACGTGCCCGATAGCAGAATTACCGGGAGCGTGCGTTGTGGGTCTTCCAGTTCACCGCTGAGATAAGTTGCCGCGTTCCAGCCGGTATACGCGTAACTGACGTAGATCAAGGCAACGGCAAACGCGCCACTGGTCATTATTGCGCCATCGCCTGCGCTCGGCAGGAAGTCGACCGGCTGGGGCTGATCGACCACGACCAGTGCAGTCAGGCAAAAGCCGAGAATGACAGCGACCTTGAGAACGGTGAATACGACCTGCAACCCGCCGCTGTTACGACGATTAGAGCTGTGTACAAAAGCAAGCACAATGACGAGGGCGACCGCGAGAGACTTGCGTAGAAGTTCAGACGACTCGCCAGGCATGATGGAAGTCGCATAGGCAGCAAAAGTAATCGCAGCCAGGGCGGTCGGGCCAGCAAAGCCTATCGTCGCGGATACCCAACCCGATACAAAACCCGCGGCAGGGTGATAAATTTTTGCGAGGAAATTGTACTCGCCGCCGGAACGCGGCAACGCCGCGCCCAATTCCGCATAAGTCATGGCCCCGCACAAGGCGATTATTCCACCGATCACCCACAACGCCAGCAATGGAAACCCGGAGCGAATGTCCAGCAGCTGAAAGCCAAGGCTTGTAAAGACGCCGGTGCCGACCATGTTGGCGACTACAATAGCAATGACAGTTGTATGTCGAAACTTATCCGCAGACATGGCTCAGCAGGTGTCCTCTAAATAATTTCAATCAACGAGGGAAAAGTCATCGGCATCTCTGTGAAACGCGAACCGATCGCGAAACTTCTGCAAGGCCTCAAAATCCAAAACCGTTGTAGCAATGCCGACTTTGTCTCCAATATTGGCCAGTTCCTCGCCAAGGTAATCGATGATCACACTGCCGCCGCTGTAGGGCAGGTCATTGCCATCGACACCGGTGCGGTTAACGCCAATGACGTAACTGAGGTTCTCAATGGCACGGGCGCGCAGCAGTGATTCCCAGGCGTGATGGCGACGACCCGGCCAATTGGCGACGTAGAGCAACAAGTCGTAGTTGTTTCGATTGCGACTCCAGACAGGGAAGCGCAGGTCATAACAGACCATAGGACAAATGCGCCAACCGTTGATCTCGAAAATTATGGTTTCGTTACCGGCCGCGAAATGCTGTTGTTCGTTTGCCAGGCGAAAGAGGTGACGTTTGTCGTAGAATACTTCCTGGCCACTCGGGTCGACGCAGATAAAGCGGTTATAGTATTTGTCGTTCTCGGCAATGATCAGGCTGCCACAGACGGATGCGTTCTTATCGGCAGCCATCTCTTTCATCCACGCGATGGATTGCCCATCCATGGTTTCGGCGTATGTCGCAGCATCCATGGTGAAACCGGTAGTAAACATCTCCGGCAGGACAATCAGGTCGGTGCGATCTTGCAGCGTATGCAGAACCGCGGTGAACTGCTCACGATTTTTGCCGGCATCGTGCCAATGCAGATCGGCCTGTACGATGGAAACGGTTAAAGCTGGCACAGTTTCGCCGCCGCCTGTTCCAGCATGGCATCATCTTTGGCGAAACAGAATCGCAGCAGTCGATCATCGGATTTCGTCTCGCAAAAAACGGAAACCGGTATCGATGCGACGCCAATTTCCCTGGTGAGCTTGCTGGCGTATGCCACATCCTCTTCGTCTGTAATGTCCGAGTAATCGAGGATCTGGAAGAACGTGCCCCGGGCCGGGCGAAAACTGAAATTCGAATCTTTTAGCAGGTCGCAAAAATGATCGCGTTTCTTTTCGTAAAAAGCGGGAAGCTCCGCATAGTGTTGTGGCGTACCCTGCATGTACTCGGCAATCGCGTACTGGATTGGCGTGATTACGGCATAGCAAACCCATTGGTGAATCTTGCGAAACTCGCTGGTCAATGCAGCCGGTGCGACGCAATAACCTACCTTCCAGCCAGTCGCGTGATAGGTCTTGCCAAATGAGGAGACGACAAATGTTCGTTGCCACAGCTCATCGTGTTTCAGCAGGCTTTCGTGTGTGGCGCCGTCGAAAATAATATGTTCGTAAACCTCATCCGAGAGCAGGTAGACGGAGGTGTCGCGCACCAGGTCTGCCAGCGTATCCAGGTCCTTTGCGGTCAGGATAACGCCGCTGGGATTATGTGGAAAGTTTAAGATAATCAAGCGGGTACGCTCATTAATCGATTCTTTCAAGCGCTCCCAGTCGATATGCAGGTCAGGCTGCTCGTCGCTTGTGACCAGCGCGATGTGCCTGCACGTGCCGCCTGCAAGTATCACTGCAGGTTCGTAGGAGTCGTAAGCAGGATCAAATACGATGACTTCGTCGCCAGGGCGGACCGTCGCCTGGATCGCGCTGAAGAGCCCCTCGGTTGCACCGTCGCAGACGGTTACCTCGGTGTCCGCGTTTACCGTTCTTGCATACAGCATCCCGACCTTGGCGGCGATTGCCTCACGTAACGGTGCAACGCCGGGCATCGGTGCATATTGATTGGCACCATTATTCAAATATTTCGACACCAGGTCGAGCAGGTCCTGGTCAGGGTCAAAACTTGGGAATCCCTGCGACAGATTGATCGCATTGCACGCCTCAGAGAGCGCACTCATGACGGCGAATATAGTGGTACCGGTGTCCGGCAGTTTGCTATCCATAGAGTTTATCGTTGTAAATTATGTGAGCGGCGGGACGGTCCAGCCATCCGGTTGCGGCCCCTGATCCGCAATGATTTCCCGATGGTGGCTCCACGTGATGCTGATCGCCTCTGGTGTGCCGATACCGGCACCGCGCGGATCGCCGCCCGGGCCAAACCAGTGGTTTTGTGGCGCGCCGGTGGTACGTCCCCTGATGCCGCAATAGGTTGTTCCATTCACCGTGGCGCCAAGAACAGCATTCTGGAATTCGATGTCTTTGCTCACCACTGCTGCAGTGAGGTGATGTGATATTCGCTCGAGGATATCCAGAACCACTGGCAATTCATCGTCACCCCAGGTGACGATGACCTGGAACGGCCCGAACAACTCCGTGGTAACAAGGCCAAAATGATCGCCGGCGAGGGCAGCTAGCGGAACCCGGACTGCGGTGGGCTCAAAAGCGCCGTAGCATTCCGGGATCGAATGTCCGCTAAGCGGCTTGCCGCCGAACAGTAACTCAGCACCGGGAATGGCACAGATCGCATCAATATGGTCGCGCATCTGGTCGTCTGTCCAGGTGAGCACGGGACCAATCGACAAATCATCCAGATTGCGACGAGCAGCGAGCGTCTTTAGTTTCGGCAGCAGCGCATCAGCCCAGTTGTCGTGTACAAAAACGATACTTTCTGCCGAACATTTCTGTCCCGTGCCGTTATAGGCATCCTCGTCGCACTGCCAGGCCACGTAATCCAGCCACTCGGGGTGATAATCCGGTCCGATAACTTTCCAGTCGAATCCTGCATCCTCAATTCTGACCGCACCACTCATCACTGCCGACAAATGCTCCGCCACGCCGCTGGAACCGGTGAATTGCAGCAGCCGAATCGTGTCCTTCGACTTGTCGATGAGTTCACCCATGCTCTTGCCACGGCAATGAATGACATCGAGGTCGGTCGGTGGCAGCCCGGCATGAATCAGCAGGCGCACGAATTGCTCCAATACGACGCTTACCTTGGTTTCTGGTTTGTTGAGGGGGCGGTTGCCCATGGCGAGGGCGCCGACAAGTTGCAACGCCGGAATCTCCAGCGGAAAATTGAAGGGCGCAATAATAACGACCGGTCCGTACGGCCAGCGATAGCCACGGGACTCCTGACCCGTATGGTTGCCCGGATTGGAAAAACCGCGCGCCAGGTAGCGCACGCCGTCTCCGGCAAAATTCTCGAGAAACACCCGCGTCACGACGACCTCACCCAAGCACTGATTCCAGCTCTTGGGCATGACGCGCTGGATGAGCCTGGTGAAATAGTCCTCTACGTGCTTGTCTGCCAGCAAGGCGGCGGCGCGTGCACACACCTGGCCGAG
>SMUY01245797.1_pt1 | contig 17748 bp, 15 predicted proteins | sample 2456441 | NCBI WGS metagenome assembly SMUY01 (sample SAMN11095931, study PRJNA526329) | marine sediment metagenome | biome: Marine sediment; feature: Surficial sediment; material: Deep marine sediment; isolation source: Hadal surficial sediment | place: Pacific Ocean | collected 2014-11 | depth...
GCGCGACGACGAGTGGTGATTTCACGTTGACGACTCCTTGAATCAGTAGCAGGCGGGCGGGAGTTCCCATGGTGTCCGGCAGTCCCGAAACACGAGAGACACCGGCGGCGCATTCCTGTTGCAAGAATATGGCCGAGCCCGCTCAAATACAAGGTTTTGGGGCGCTTCGCTTATTCTGACTCGGGATCGGCCCAATGGTACTGTGAGCGCAAGACGCGGCTCCTTTCGCGCGCGGTTGTTCCCCCGAAAAATCGCCCGACATTGGTACCCCCTTCACGTCAGAAGAGGAACAGCGAACCATGCCTAGATCCTGCAACCCGACCCTCGTCGCTGCCGCGGCGGTTCTTGTCTTGCTGGCCCAGCCGACCACCGGTTTCGGTGCGCCGCAGCAGCAAGGAGAGCAACCGACGACGTTGCGCCTCAGCCTCGATAGAGCGCTGCGCCTGGCGCTGGAGCACAACCTCGACATCGCCGTCGTCAACTACGATCGCCGCATCGCACGGCAGAACATCGTTGCCCAGAGCGGTGCCTTCGACCCCCGGATCGACGTGGGGATTCCGGGTGCCACGGCGGTTATAGGGCAGGTCGGGCAGACTGCGCCGGCGGTCGGCGGGTTTGGTTTCTCGGGCTCCGAGACGCCGGCGAGCTCGGCCCTCGCGGGGGCGGCCGTTAATGTGAGCCAGGGCTACAACACCCAGGTGCAGATATTCCAGAAGCTCGACTTCGGTTTCAGCTACCAACTCGGTTACAACGTCAACCGCGCTACTACGAACAGTGTCTTCACCAGCCTTAACCCCGGTTGGGGCAACACCCTGGGCTTCGCCTTTGCACAGCCGCTGCTCAAAGGCCGCGGCAAGGAGTCGGCGGGGGCGCAGCTCCTGCTGGCGCGCGCCAACTCCAGTGTTTCGGATGAGAACTTCCGCGCGCAGGTGAACACCATCCTGTTCAACGTCGTACAGGCGTATTGGGAGCTGGTGTTCGCCGAGCGCAACCTGGTCGTGGTGGAGCAATCTTTGCAGCTGGCGCAGGACCAGCTGGAACGTACCCAGGCGCAGGTCGAGGTTGGCATGATCGCCCCCGTCGAAGAGACCCAGGCGAAGGTCGCCGTAGCACAGCGCAACAACGACCTGATCGTGGCGCGCAATAGTCTCGAGAACAGCGCCGACAACCTCCGCGCCCTGCTCAAAGCCGAGTCTTTGCCGGGCGGCTGGGCCACCGAGCTCGATGCCACCGAGGCGCCGGAGATCGCCATCGAGCAGGTCGATATCGAAGAGGCCATCCAGACGGCGCTGGCCAACCGGCCGGAGATTGCCACCGCCCGCGCGCAAATTGCCGCGCGCCGGGTGGAGGTGATCTCCGCCAACAACGCCCTGCTGCCGGCCCTCGATATCGTCGGCGGCCTGTCGTTCAACGGCATCGGCGGCACCGAGCTGGTGTTCGATCCGGAGGGCGGCTTTCCGCCGCAGGTGATCGGTACCATCCCCGGTGGGTACGGCGACGCCGTCGGCGAGCTCTTCGGGTTCGGTTTTCCCACCTGGCGGGTGGGCTTCAACTTCAGCATGCCGATCGGCAATAACGCGGCAAAGGGCACCTACGCCCAGGCGACCCTCAACGAGGACAAGGCGCGCACCGAGCTGGATCGCTCCGAGCAGCAGACCATCCTCGAGGTGCGGCTGGCGGTGCGCGCGGTGTCCGATGCGGGTGAGTTGGTGACCTCGACGCGCGCCACCCGTGAGCTCGCGGAGCAGCAGCTGGCGATCGAGCAGGATCGCTTCGACGTGGGGATGTCGACCAACTTCGAAGTGCTCACCTTCCAGGACGACTTGGCGCGCATCCAGGTGCAGGAATTGCGCTCCATCATCGATTATCGCAGGGCGCGCGCTGCACTGGCGCGAGTGACCGGCGCCATTGCCACGAGGTACGGAGTGCAGATCCAATAGCGTCACCCACGACCCGTAGAGACGTCCGGGTTGGCAACACGGTTGTCGTAGGGCGTCGTTCGGACCTTGAGGCCGGCGGGCTCAGTTCATATGATAGGGGGCAATGAACAACCTGCGGGTTTCTTCGCCGATTGTTGTCGCGGTCTTGGTCGCGAGCATCGCCCTGGTGTCCACCGGGGCGAGTGCGCAGCAGAATGCTCGCCCGCCGCAGCGCCCGGTCCCCGTCCAGGAGCTGGGCGAACAGGAGCTCCAACCCCAGTTTGGCGCCGCCGTCGAGCGCGTGCTGGTGGACGTGACGGTGTTCGGCAAGGACGGCAAGTTCGTTCCCGACTTGACCGTCGAGGACTTCCAGGTTTTCGAAGAGGGGAAACGGGTCGACATCAGCTTTTTTGCCCTCGAGCGGTTCCGCGACACGCTTCCCGTGCGCATCGACGAGAACGGCAAGGTGGAGGAGGAGGCGCCGGCGATGCACCCGATCCTCGCGGAGGCGCCTTTGTTGCCGCGCTACATGGTCCTGTTCATCGACGGTTTCAACACCGCGCCGTCGGATTGGGGCCGCGTGCGTTATGCCCTGAACGACTATCTCGACAATCATCTGCAGGAAAACGATCGCATCCTGCTGGCCACGTTGACGCCGCGCCGCCGGCTGATGGTGGCGCCGGAGTTCACCCGCGATGTCGAGAGCATCAAGCGGAGCCTCAACGAGTTCGCCACCAACCCGGCGATCAAAGAGCGGGAGCGCCGCAACAAGCAGGAACTCCTCAGGTTGCTGTACTCGGATCCCAACAGCCTGAGGGTGTTCGATCCCCTGGGTGACGCCCAAGCGATCCTCGGGGTGGAGGCCAACGTATTGCGTCAGGGCGCCAGCATGGCGCAGGTGTTCGCCGGGCAGCGCAAGGACGAGATTCTCTTCACTCTCGACGCCATGACGACGCTGGCGGCGCACCTCAATCGTACCTTCGATGTACCCGGGCCGAAGACGATGATCATGGTTTCGGCGGGGGTCTCGCAGACTCCGGGCGCGCCCTACTATTACATCCTCGATGCGCGGCTGGACCAGGCTTCGTTGCGAAGCCGTGCCAGCGCTTCCAGCGCGGCCGAGCACCCGGTGGCGTTTCGCTCGCGTTTCGCGCAGACCATCGAGACCTATCTGCTGCGCGCCATCGGTCGCCTTAACCGGTACAACTACACGCTCTACACCATCGGCGCCCGAGGCTCGACGATCGGCGCCATGAACGATGCGACCGATCAGTTTCGCAGCAACCTCTCCCCGGGGATCGCGACGCTCGCCTACCAGGGCGAAGAAGACGGCCTCCGCATGCTGTCGCGTGGCACCGGCGGGCTGCCATTCAGCAATTCCGCCAATTTCTACGGAGCCCTCGAGCAGATCGACCGCGACACAGCCTTCCGCTACGTGCTCGGCTATACGCCGCCGCCGCGGGCCGAAAATGCCAAGCCTGACAAGTTCTATCGTATCCAGGTGCGGGTCGACCGCGACGACGTCAAGGTCCGCTCCCGTCGCGGGTACGTCGAAGGGTAGGCGATACGCGGCACACTAGCTCGGAGCTCCCTATGCAGGCGGCGGTTATCCCTCGGCACGGCAGCAGCGAGCAGGTAGAGGTTGTCGATGTTCCCCGGCCTGATCTCTTCCCCGGCGGCGTGCGCCTACGCCTGCACGCCGCGGCGCTCAACCACCTCGACCTGTTTGTCATCGGCGGCATCCCCGGCCTGAATCTCTCCATGCCCCATGTGCTCGGCGCCGACGGTGCCGGCGTCGTGGTTGAGGTCGGAGAGAGTGTCGAGGTCGAAGAGGGCGTCGAGGCCGGCGCGGGTGTCGACCGGGTCGCGGTCGGTGACGAGGTGGTGCTCGATCCCGGACTCGGCGCACCCGACGAGGAAGGCTACGCCTTGCTGGGAGAGATGGTGCCGGGGACGTTCGCCGAGGAAATCGTAGTGCCCGCGGCCAACTGTTTTGCCAAACCGGAGCGGCTGTCCTGGACGGAGGCAGCGGCATTTCCGCTGGTTACCCTGACCGCGTGGCGGATGCTGGTTTCCAAGGCGCGGCTGCGCGCCGACGAGTGGGTGTTGATCCATGGCATCGGCGGCGGCGTCAGCCTGGCGGCGCTGCAGATCGCCGGCTATCTTGGCGCGCGCGCGGTCGTTACCAGCCACAGCGAGGCGAAGCGCAACCGTGCCCTCGAGCTGGGCGCGGCGCACGCCATCGATTACGTTACCGACGATATCGTGGCAGCAACCCGCGAGGTCACCGGGGGTAGAGGTGTCGACGTGGTGGTCGACAACGTCGGCGAGGCTACCTTCGCCGCCAGCATCCGGGCGTGTCGCAAGGGCGGCCGTATCGTCACCTGCGGCGCCACCACCGGCCCACGCGTTCCGGTGGACGTGCGGCGGGTTTTTTGGAATCAACTGTCGATTTTCGGCTCGACCATGGGTAGCTCCGAGGAATTTCGCGACATGCTCGCGGTGGTGGCCGCGGGGAAAATCGTGCCCGTGGTTGACAAGGTATTCCCGCTCACCGAAGCACGCGCCGCCCTCGAGCGCCTGGAGAAGGCCGAGCAGTTCGGCAAGATCGTGATCGATATTGCCGGGTGATAGCATCGAGCCGACTGTCCCGCGTTTCCCAACGGGTCACGGCTGCGCATGCGCAATCGCCGCGATGAGAAATGCGGGATAGCAGGATCCGCAGACCCGCCACCCACCACCGCCTGCTGGTCAATGACCAACACCTCCTCTTCTCGCCCCACCACCTGGGTCTCTTTCGTCAAGTTCGAGCACACGCTGTTCTCGCTCCCGCTGCTGTACGCCGGCGCGGTGATCGCGTCGGGTGGTCTGCCGGACGGACGCACGGCTCTGCTCATATTGGGGGCGGGTACCGGAGCGCGTACCACGGCGCTGGGACTCAACCGCATCATCGATCGCGAGATCGACGCGCGGAACCCGCGTACCGAAGTGCGGGAGTTGCCCCGCGGTGCGATGAAGCTGGCCGAGGCCTGGGGCATCGTCGCCGGCGGGCTGGCGCTTTACCTGGTGTCGTGCGCCGTGCTGTCGCCGGTTGCTCTGCGACTGTCCCCGATCCCGTTGCTCGGCTTTGTGCTCTACCCGTACATGAAGCGCTTCACGCCGCTGGCGCATTATGGCGTCGGAGTGGCGCTCGCCTTCGCCCCGCTCGGTGGGTTCGTCGCGGTTACCGGGAGCACCAGCGACGCAACGGCGGTGCTGTGGCTGGCCGGTTTCACGCTGTTCTGGGTGGCCGGCTTCGACATCATCTACGCCACGCTCGACATCGAGTTCGACCGGGCCGAGGGGCTACGCAGCGTGCCCGCGACGCTGGGCCGCGAGCGTGCCCTGCTGGTTGCGGTTCTTACTCATGTGTTGGCCGTGGGTTGCCTGCTGATGCTGTATCGAGAGAGCCTAAGCGGGGCCGCGGCGATTGTCGGCATCGTTGCCACCGCGGCCGTGCTGATCGCCGAGCAGCGGCTGGCGGAACGCGTGAACCTGGCTTTCTTCCGGCTCAACATCGTGGTGGGGTTCCTGGTGCTCGGCGTGGTCTGGGCTGGAACCCGAGGTTGGTGAGCAGATGAGTGAGGCGGTGAGCGGCAAGAAACGCATTCTTATCGGCGTGACCGGGGCGTCCGGCGCACCCTACGCCGTCGCCCTCCTGCGCCGGCAGATCGGCGACGTCTATCTGGCGCTGTCGAAGTGGGGCCGCATGGTACTGCGCGAGGAGACCGGTTTGCGCGAGGCCGACCTGGAGCCGTTGGTGCAGAAGATCTTCTCCGACCAGGATCTTGCCAACCCGTTCTCTTCCGGCTCGAATGCCTTCGACGCCGTGGTCATCGTGCCCTGTTCGATCACCACGATGGCCAAGATCGCCACCGGCATCGGCGACACTCTGATCACGCGCTCCGCCTTGGTGGCACTCAAGGAGCGCCGTCGTCTCGTACTCGTGGTGCGCGAGGCGCCGTGGCCGACCAGTGCGTTCGAAAATGCAGCGCGGCTGTCGCGCGATGGGGCGGTCGTCATTCCGGCCTCGCCGCCCTTCTACCACGTTCCTGAAACGCTCGAGGAGCTGGTGGAACAGTTTGTCGACAAGATTGTCGGCGTGCTCGGTTTCGAGCCCCGGCGCAAGTGGCGTGAGGAGGTCCTCGAGAGCCGCAAACCAGCATCGGAGATGAGCCCCGAGGAGCGGCAAGCTCTGGGGATCAGCGACGCCGATGCGGAGCCCGACTGACATGGGCTACCACGACCTGCAGAGCTTTGCCCGCGACCTCGAGCAGGCCGGCGAGCTGCGCCGGGTCAGCGTCACCGTCGATCCCTACTTGGAGATTGCCGAAATCTACAACCGTGTCATCAAACGCGAGGGGCCGGCGCTGATCTTCGAGAGGGTGCGGGGCTCCGAGTATCCGCTGATGATCAACCCACTGGGCAGCGCGCGGCGCGTGGAGCTGGCGCTCGGGCGCCACCCGGGCGAGATTGGCGCCTCCTTGTTGGAGCTCGCCGACGCAGCGCAGCCGCCGCAGCCGGGGCGTCTGTGGAAACAGCGGGGCACCATCCGCGAGGTGCTGTGGAGCATGCGTTCGCGCCGCGTGCGCCGGGCTCCGGTGCAGCAGGTGGTGGAAGAGCCCGATCTCTTGCACCTGCCGGTGCAGACCTGTTGGCCGGACGATGGCGGCCCGTTCATTACCTTCGGGCTGGTGGTTACCAAAGATCCCGAGACCGGCGAGCGCAACCTCGGCGTGTACCGCGTCCAGGTATTCGACTCCACCAGCACCGGGATGCACTGGCAGATCCACAAGGGCGGCGGCTTCCACTACAACAAGGCCGAGCGCCTCGGTGTGCCGCTGGAGGTCGCCGTGGTGATCGGCGCCGACCCCTCCCTGCTGATCGCGGCGATCACGGCGCTGCCCGAGGGTATGGACGAGATTTCGTTCTCCGGGCTGATGCGACGCGCCCCCTGCCGGGTGGTGCGCTGCAAGACCATCGACCTGGAGGTGCCGGCCGATGCCGAGATCATCCTCGAGGGTGTCGTGCCTCCGGGCGAGCGCCGGCTGGAGGGTCCGTTCGGGGACCACTTCGGCCACTACAGTCATGCTGCCGACTTCCCGGTATTCCACGTCCGCAAGATCACCCGCCGCCGGCGCCCGCTCTACCTCTCGGCTACGGTCGGCAAACCGCCGCAAGAAGACAAGTACCTGGGCAACGCGGTGCAGCAGATGATCGGGCCGCTGATCAAGTTGATCCATCCGGAGATCAAGGACCTGTGGGCCTATTTCGAGACCGGCTTCCATAACTTGCTGGTGATCTCGATGGACGAGCGTTACTACAAAGAGGCGATGCGCGTCGGGTTGGCGTTGATGGGAACGGGGCAGCTGTCGCTGACCAAGTGCGGCGTTCTGGTGGACGGCAACGTCGACCCCAGCGATTTCGACGCGGTGCTGCGCGCCCTGCGTGACAACTTCGACCCGGCGAGCGATTTCCTGCTGCTGCCCGGCGTGCCGCAGGACACTCTCGACTTCACCAGCTTCAGCATGAACCTGGGGAGCAAGATGGTGCTGGACGCGACCTCGGGCGCGCGCCCGACGCTACACGGCGCCCCCGGCGCCGATGCCGCGGCCGTCGCCGCGTCGGCCGGCGGACGTGTGCCCGGGCTCGAGGGGTTCTCCGGTCTCGTCGTACCGGGGCCGCACGACGGTGTCTCGTCGGTACCCGACGGTGCCGCCGCCGCGCGGACCGACGGGCTTCGGATAGACCCCGGCGAGCTCGACGCCGGCGTGCAGGACCATGTCATCCTGCAGGACTGCTTGCTGGTTGTGCAGGTCGAGGGCGCGGGACGCGAGACCGTCGAACGTCTCGTGCAGGCGCCCCTGGGGCCGATCAAAATCGTCGCCGCGGTGAGCACCGACGTGCCGCTGGATGATCGCGACCTCTTGCTGTGGGGCATCTTCACGCGTTTCGACTGCGCCCGCGACATCGTCTTCACCGACGTGCAGCACCGCGGCGCGTGGACCACCGCGCACGGCGTGCTGGGGATCGACGCGACCTTCAAGCCGGGCTATCCGGCGCCCCTCGAAATGGACCCCGAGATGGTGCAGAAGGTCGACAGACGATGGAACGAATACGGGATAGACTAGCCCTATGGGCATCGACCACGGTGATTTCCGATATCTGACAGACCCGGCGCTGCGGCGTATCGGAGACAAGCTCGCCGCCGGCGAACGCCTCGATAGTGCGGACGGCCTTGCGGTGCTCGCTTCGCCCGATCTCTTGGGTGTGGGACGGCTCGCCAACGCGGTGAAAGAGTCGCTGTCGGGCCCCTACGCCTTCTTCGTGCTCAACCGGCAGATCAACCCGACGAACCTCTGCGTCATCTCCTGCAAGTTTTGTGACTTTGCCGCCAAGGCCGGCGACGACGACGCCTACGAGATGACCATGGATGAGATCGCCGAGAAGGTCCGCGAGCCGATCCATGAGGTCCATCTGGTGGGGGGGCTCCACCCCACCTGGCCCTTCGAGTACTACGAGGAGATGTTGCGCGCCATCCGCCGCGCCAATCCTGTCGCACAGATCAAGGCGTTCACCGCGGTGGAGATCGACTTCTTCGCCAAGATCGCCAAGATCTCGATCGAAGAGGTCTTCGACCGGCTCATCGCCGCGGGTCTCGACACCATGCCCGGGGGGGGCGCCGAGGTGTTTTCGGAGCGCATCCGCGCGGCGCTCTACCGCGAGAAGATCGGTGCCGACGAATGGCTCGCCATCCACCGTACGGCGCACGCCAAGGGCATCCGCACCAACGCCACGTTGCTGTACGGTCATATCGAGACCCACGAGGAGCGCATCGAGCACCTCATGCGGTTGCGCCACCTGCAGGACGACACCGGGGGGTTCTTTTCGTTCATCCCGCTCGAGTTCCAGCTCGGTTATACGAACCTGGTGGAGCGTCAGGCTACCGCCCTGGACGGACTCAAGACCATCGCGGCGTCGCGGCTGATACTCGACAACTTCCCGCACATCAAGGCCTACTGGGTCATGCTCGGGGAGGAAACTGCGTCGATGGCGCTGCAGTGGGGTGCCGACGATCTCGACGGCACCATCGGCGAGGAGAAGATCGCGCACGCCGCGCTGGCCACCAGCCCGCTCGGACTGACGTCGCACAAGATGCTCAAGCTGATACGCGAAGCCGGGCGGATACCGGTGCAGCGAGATGCTCGTTACCGGGCTCTGACGGTGTTCCCGTCGCCGCCCGAGCCCACCCACTGGTCGCAGCGCGGGGGGCTCGACGTGGGCGCCGATATCCCGCTGAAGGTGGATCCTGCCCTCGCCGACAGCACCGCGGTGAGCCTGGAGAACCTGGAGAACGAAGCGCTGTATTCCTGGGACCTGGCAGCGATGACGCCGGAAGAGCTTGCCGCCCGCGGCGTGCCCCGGGCGCCCGGCGATCCCACCGGCTTCGGGGCCGCCTTCGCCGGCCCGGCGCCGGGATCGACGACACCGGCGGCTGTGGCCGAGAGCGAGGCCTCGTGACAAGCCGCCTCCGCATCGCGCATATCTCCTACCTGAACTCGGCGCCGTTCTTTGCCGGCATGGATGACCAACGCTTGGAGATGATCGACCTGCACCCGCGAGCATTGGGTGAGGCGGCCCAACGGGGCGACATCGATGCCGGCCTGATGTCGATTGCCGACACCTTCCGCAATCCTGCATTCGAGCCGCTCGGCGACCTCGGCATCGCGCTCGACGGCCCGGCGCATTCGGTGCTGCTGTTCTCCGCCTCGCCGGTGCGCACGCTCGATGGCGCGACCATCGGCATCACCGGCGAAACCAGTACGTCCTACCCGTTGTTGCGGCTCTTGCTCGACGGGCACTTCGGTGTCCATCCGTCGTCGTACGTGCGCCGACCCCAGGGGCCGGATCCGTCCGACGACGGCATCTTGCTGATCGGCGACGCGGCGCTGCAGCGCGCCGCGCGCAACGGGCTGGAGCCCGGCAAGCGCGACTACGGCCGCGGCATTCTCGAGCTCGGCACGGGACGCTTCGACGAGCCGTATCAGCACGTGCTCGACCTGTCGGCGGCGTGGAAGCACTGGCAGGGAATGCCGTTCGTGTTCGCTCGTTGGATGGTGCGCCACGAGGTGTCGAGCGACGACCGCATCCTGCTGGTGGAGGCCTTGCTTGCCAGCCTGGACCGCAACCTGCGCCGGCTCCAGGAGGTGGCGGCGGAGAACGCCGATCGCGCCGGGCTCTCACCGTCCGCCGCCTATGCCTACCTGATGGGGTTCACCTATCGTTTCGGTGACGACGGCGAGCAGGCCGTTCGCCGCTTCCGCGACCTGCTCGAGTCGACCCACTGGTGGGAAACGGCACCGCCCGCGGTGTTGCAGGAGGAGGGCGCGTGAGCTCGCCGCAGCTGGTTCTGAAGGCTCGCGATCGGGTGCGCCAGGCGCGCGGCGAGGGGGCTGTACCGGGGATGGTGCTGGACCGCTTGCTGCGACCCCAGGCAACGCAGGGCGTGGCCCTGAAAACGATTGCCGACAAGGTGGACGCGGGCGAGCGCGTCAGCCCCGAGGAAGGGCTGTGGTTGCTCAACGAGGCGCCGTTGCTGGCGCTCGGCGAGATGGCGTCGATATGGCGGCGGCGCTACAACCCCGAGCCGCGGGTGACCTTCGTGATCGACACCAACCCCAACTACACCAACTATTGCGACGCCGACTGCTTGTTTTGCGCCTTCTATCGCAAGCCCGGCGACACCGACGAAGGCTATGCGCATTCGGTCGACGAGCTCATGGCGCTGGTGGGCCGTTCCGTCGATCTCGGGGCCACCACCGTCCTGCTGCAGGGAGGCCTGCACGACGATCTCGAGCTCTCGTACTACCTCGACGTGGTGAAGGCCTTTGGCGAGCGCTACCCGGAGGTGCATCCGCACCTGTGGTCGGCGCCCGAGATCGGCAAGATGCGCGAAGTATCGGGCCTGAGCTACGACGAGATCTTCGTGGCCCTCTACGAGGCCGGCCAGCGCACCATGCCGGGTGGCGGGGCCGAGTTGCTCTCGGACCGCGTGCGGGCGCGCATCTCGCCCAAGAAACAGAGCGCCACGGAGTGGCTGGAGATTCATCGCGCCGCGCACCGGCAGGGTCTGCGTACCACCGGGACGATGATGTACGGCCACGCCGAGCAGACCCCCGACGTGATCGAGCACCTCGAGTGCCTGCGCTCCTTGCAGGACGACACCGGCGGCTTCACCGCCTTCATTCCATGGTCCTACAAGCCCGGCAATACCCCCATGCAGGGACAGTTCCCCGAGTACCCGGGTCCGGTGGTGTACCTACGAATACTGGCGCTGTCGCGCATCTACCTGGACAACTTCGAGCATGTGCAGGCCTCGTGGTTTTCCGACGGCAAGAAGGCGGGCCAAACGGCGCTGCACTTCGGATGCGACGACTTCGGCGGTACTTTGATCGAAGAAAACGTCCTCTACGAAGCCAACCACGATGTCAGCACCACCACCGAAGAGACCATCGAGATCATCCGCGAGGCGGGCTTCACCCCCGCTCGCCGGCGGTCTCCCTTGTACGATGTCGTCGAGACCTACTAGCGCGCCGACCGTTGATACGTTCGGGCTACCGGCGTACTCCGCCACGAGGCTCGGCTGCGCGGCGCTCCTGGCGCTCGTGGTGGTCGCCGCCTGTACCACGGACTCGAATGTGAACAACAATCCCGCGCTGCCCGGCGACGCCCCGCGCGTCGTCATCGAGACCAGCCTCGGCACCATCGTCATCGGGCTGTACGAGGAACAATCGCCGATCACGGTGGCGAACTTTCTGGCGTATGTCGACGCCGGGTTCTTCGACGGCACCGCCTTCCACCGTGTCATTCCCGGATTCATGATCCAGGGCGGTGGCTACATCCCGCAGGGGGGCGGGCGGTTCGAGCGCAAGGACCGGCTACCGTCCATCGTGCTGGAGTCCGACAACGGCCTCAAGAACCTGCGCGGCACCGTGACGATGGCGCGCGATGGCAGGCCGGATACGGCCAGCTCGGAGTTCTTCATAAACCTGGTCGACAACCAGCGTCTCGACCGATTCGGCGACGTCCAACTCGGCTACGCGGTGTTCGGCGCCGTGCTCGAGGGCATGGACATCGTCGATGCGATTGCCGAGGTCCCCACCCAGGTCGTCGTGACGTTTCCCGACGAGCGCGCTACGCCCGTCGAGGACGTCATGATCCTCGCGGTACGCCGGCAGGACTAACGCCCCATGGCGCGCGCGCAGCCGTGACCCGTTGAGAAGTTCGGGCTAGCGAGCCTCGAGCTCCGCTTTCAGAAACTCCAGCGTTGCCGGCCACGCCAGTTCGGAGGCCTGCATGTTGGCGCCCTCCTGTCCCGCCTGGGCACGCAGGAATCCATGCCCGGCACCTTCGTAGATAATGGGCGCGTAGCGCTTGCCGAGGCGGTCCATCTCGGTGCTGGCGGGCTCGATGGTGACGTTGACGCGCTGGTCGTTGCCACCGTAGAAGCCCATGACAGGCGCCTGGATGCGACGCAGCGCCGGAGCGTCGGGCGCGGTGCCGTAGTACACCACCGCGGCTCCGAGGTCTTCGCGCGCGGTGGCGAATCGGAAGCTCGTGGCGCCGCCCCAACAGAAGCCGATAACGCCGAAGCGCTGCGTTGCGGCGGGGAGCGAGGTGGCGTACTCGATGCTCATGTTGAGGCGCCGGGTCACTTCGGCGGGTCGCAGCGTGCGCATGAGGCTGACCGCGCCCTGGCGGTCGAGCGACGGCGACCCGGTGCCGTTGGGGCCCTTGCCCGAGAGCATGTCCGGGGCGATGGCGATGAAGCCCTCGGCGGCGAGCTCGTCGGCGACGGCGCGAACCCAGTCGCTGAGCCCGTAGATTTCGTGGATGACGACCACCACCGGGGCGTTGGCGGCGCGCTCGGGATAAACGACGAAGGCATCGATGGCGTCGCCCCGCGATTCGATCTTCACCCACTCGGTGTGCCGGGGCGAAGCGTTCAGGCGTGCTGTCGCGTCGTCGCCGGAGGCCGGCAGGCCGGTTTGCGCCGCGGCTGCCGCCGGCGCCCATGAGAATGCCGCGGCCCCGGCGACAAAGAGGGCTGATAGAAAAAAGTTCGGACTCTTGACCATGTTCACGAGAATACTCCCGGCTCCGGTTGTGCTGCGATTGCGGACGAGTTGGTTGCAATTGCGGCTGGTCGGTTGCGATTGCGGTTGCGTCGGTGGCGATTATAGACACGCGGTGCACGTCCTTCGCCAGGCTCCGGTATCATGCCCTGATGGCTAGTTTGGTGTCCGCAGCGTCCCCCGTAAAAGACCTCCAGCACGCTGTCGAGCCGCGCGCTTTGGGCGAGCACAGGCAGCGTGTCATCGGTCTGTGGCGCGGCCTCGAGGCCGGCCCGACGCTGGTCTGCGCCGCCGCGGTGCACGGCAACGAACCCTCGGGGGTGCTGGCGCTGCAGCGTGTCATGGCGGGCCTCGAGAAACGCCAGCCGCGGCTGCGTGGCGAGTTCATCGGTGTCGCCGGAAACCTGGGGGCGATGGTGCTCGACCAGCGCTACGTAACGGACGATCTCAACCGGCACTGGCTACCCGGGAACATCGAGCGCGTCCGCCGCGCCCCCCTCGAGGAACTGGCCCATGAGGACCTCGAGATGCGCGAGCTGCTGGACACGCTGCACGATGCCTTCGCGCGGGCCCGCGGCGAGGTCTACTTTCTCGACCTGCACACCAGTTCGGCGGATGGTGACGCCTTCGTGTGCATCGGCGACACCCTGCGCAACCGCGCCTTTGCCGAGGCGTTCTGCGTCCCCGTGATCCTCGGCCTGGAAGAACAGATCGACGGTTCGCTGCTCGAGTACGTCAACAACCTCGGCCACGTCACCGTTGGCGTCGAGGCCGGGCAGCATGGTGCCGCTACGTCCGTGGATCATCACGAAGCGATCATCTGGTTAGCGCTCGCCAACGCCGGCATGCTGCAGGAGTCGGATGTTCCGCGCCTCGACGAGCACCGTGAACGCCTGCGGCAGGCGTCACATCACCTGCACGGCTTCATGGAAGTGCGTCACCGTCACCCGATCGGCGAGCAAGACGGTTTCCGCATGGAGGAGGGCTTTTCCAATTTCCAGCACATCGAGGCCGGACAACTCCTGGCCTGCGACCGCGACGGCGAGATTCGCGCCTCGGAGTCGGGTCGCATTCTGCTGCCTCTGTATCAAGGGCAAGGCAGCGACGGCTTCTTCATTGCGCGAGAGGTGCACACCTTCTGGCTGCGCCTATCGTCCCTTCTACGATGGTTTGGTTTCGACCGCGTGCTGCACTGGCTTCCGGGCGTGCATCGGCACCCCGACAGGGAGGCCACTCTGGTCATCCACACCGACCTGGCGCGCTGGTTCGCTCTCGAGGTATTCCACCTGCTCGGCTATCGCAAGCGCCGATTCGAGGGGGGGGTGCTAGTGGTAACCCGCCGTCGCTTCGACCACCGGGGACGATAAGGCAGCGTCTGCGGCGTTGCACTTGTTCGGGCTCCCTGCGCCGTACCCAAAAGTACGACTCCGGTCGCCCTCTCGGCGCGCGCCTTGCATCCACTACCTTCTCGTCCCCGGTGGCGGTGGTTACAGGATGTCTAGGGGTGGAACGTGGTCGATCAAACCTGCCTTTGCGGCGCCTTCGTAGAGTTTCGTTAGCGCCTCCAGGCCTTTTTCGCCCATGTCGGTGGTGATGTCGTTTACGTATTGGTCGACGAACTTCCTCATCACGGTGTGGTCGAGGCCGCGGGCGTGTTGGGCGGCGAAGGCGAGGGCGGCGTCGGGGTGGGCGTGGGCGGCGGCGATGCTTTCGGCGAACGCCGACCCGACCTGGCGCATGAGCTTGTCGCCGAGGGATCGCTTGACGGCGACCACGCCTAGTGGCACCGGCAGCCCGAGATCCCGGTGCCAGGCGCGGGCCGGTTCGAAGAGCGCGTGGAGGCCGTGGTCGGGGTAGGTGAGCTGCCCCTCGTGGATGATGAGGCCGGCGTCTACGGTGCCCTCGACGACGGCGTCGATGATGGTGTCGAAGCGCATCGGCACAGGTTCGAAAGTGTCGCCGGCGTAGGTGCGCAACAGAAGGTATGCCGTGGTCAGCAAGCCGGGGACGGCAACGCGCAGCCCGGCCACGGCGGCAGGTCCCTGCGCCCCGCTGCCTTGCGAGAGGTCTGCCTGCTCATTGTCGGGTCGGGTTTTGGCGACAACCAGCGGGCCGTAGTCCTCGCCGAAGCTGGCGCCGGCGCGCAGCAGGCGGTACTCGGAGGCGACCCGCGGGTAGGTTCCCGCCGACAGCGCCGTCAGGTCGAGGCGGCCCTCGAGGGCCCACTCGTTGAGGGTCTGGATATCGTCGAAGATGCACTCGATGCCGGCGCCGGGAATCTCCACCACGCCGCTGGCCAGGCCCCACGCCATGAAGGCGTCGTCCGGGTCAGCGCTCTGCCCGATGGTGATGCACGGGCCGGCGTCGGCGGCGGGGTTCGAATCGGTCACCAAAGGTTTCGGGAGGTCACGCACGGTCACGGAAAGTCTCGGGAGGTTTCGAGAGGCTTCGGGAGGTTTCAGGTTACGGCTCGGCGACGCCGATGAGGGTGGCGTCCTGATGCGTGGGCGGAGCGGATAGTCTAGCCTGTCGGCGAACATTCGACGGGTGGCTCGATGTGCCGCCTTCCATCTGCCCCTACGGTGCCGGTAGCGACGCTCGTGACGATGCTCCTGACGGCGCTCGCGAGGGCGCCCGCGGGGCCTTTTCCCGCACCCGGACAAGCGCAGCAGCATGAACGACGACCTCCTGTCCCGGCGTGACGAGTTTCCGATTCTGTCGCGCACCACCTACCTGATCTCCAACTCCCTCGGTGCCATGCCGGGTTCCGTGCCCGAGGCTCTGCAGAGCTACGCAGATGACTGGGCCGTGGAGGGCGTGCGTTCTTGGGAGACCCGTGGCTGGTTCACCTTGCCCATCGAGGTGGGCGATCAGATCGCGCCGTTGCTGGGAGCAGCCGCCGGCAGTGTCTCGACCCACCCCAACGTAACCCTGGCGTCGGCCGTGGTGGCCTCGTGCTTCGACTTCTCGGGGGAGCGCAACAAGATCGTCTGCTCGGCCTTGAACTTCCCCTCGATTATCTACCTGTACCGGCAGCAGGAGCGCCGTGGCGCCCGCTTGCAGCTCATTGATTCGCCGGACGGCGTCCACGTGCCGCTCGACGCCATGCTCGAGGCCATCGACGAGCACACCGCCCTGGTGCCGATCTCGCACGTCATCTTCAAGAGCGCCTTCATCCAGGATGTAGAGGCCATCGTGGCGCGGGCGCGTGAGGTCGGCGCCCTGGTGGCGCTCGATACCTACCAGTCGACCGGCGCGGTGCCGGTGGATGTGGCGGCGTGGGACGTCGACTTCGCCGTCGGCGGCACCTTGAAGTGGCTGTGCGGCGGCCCGGGTGTGGCCTACTTGTACGTCAAGCCGGAGCTCGCCGACACCCTCGAGCCGGCCGTTACCGGGTGGATGTCGCACACCAACCCCTTTGCCTTCGACCCCGGGCCCATCGATCGCAACAGCGGCGCCTGGCGTTTCATCAGCGGTACCCCCTCGATCCCCGCGCTGCGCGCCTGCCGGCCGGGGCTGAAGATCGTCAACGAGGTCGGCGTCGAGGCCATCCGCGCCAACTCACTGCAACAGACGCGGCGGATTATCGAAGCAGCGGATGCGCACGGCTGGGTGGTGAACACGCCCCGCCACGACGAGGCGCGCGGTGGCACGGTGTCCCTGATGGTGCCCGATTGCGAACAGGTTAGCCGTCAATTGCTGGCGCGCGACATTCTCATCGATTTCCGCCCGGGCGCCGGCATCCGCCTGTCGCCGCACTTTTACAACACCGATGACGAGATCGACCACGCTATCGCCACCATCGCCGAGCTGGTGGGCGATACATAGACACAGAGAGAATCAGATTATGGAGACGTCAACTCGCAGGTGGCTCGTGATCTTCGTCGTGGCGGCACTCTCGTTCACCATGGCCGCATGCGCCGGGGTACCGAGCGAGATCTCGAGCGAGGCCGGAGGAGAAGTAGCCGGAGGTGCGGCGCGTGCCGAAGCTCCGGAGCGCGGCTCCGAGGAAGCCGGTGAGCACGGCGGCTCCGAAGGCGAAGGCGAGCACGGTGGCTCCGAAGGCGAAGGCGAAGGTGGGCACGATTCCGGAGAAGAAGGAGAGGAATCGGGCGTCTACATAGCCCGCGACGAGACGTGGGATGCGACGCGGCGCGGCGCGAGACTCGTCCTATCGTTCAATTCCGAGACCAACGCCTTTGAGGGGACGGTCGAGAATACGACGGCGCAAATCCTCTGTGCCGTTCGCGTCGAAGTCCACCTGTCCTCCGGCACGGAGCTGGGCCCCACGGAGAGGGCGGATCTTCCGTCCGGTGGAACGACCGAGGTGAGGCTGCCGACGGCGGGGGAGGACTTCGAGACGTGGACCGCGCACCCTGAGCTCTCACGCTGTAGCGGCGGCCAGTAAGCGGGTTTCAAATCCCGCCACATCGCCCGATGACGACCTCTCCCGCACAACGAGCGTCAGGGTTGTGTTGCCGGGTCGCGAGAAAGCCCCTATCAGCTCGTTTACGTGGACCGAGCTCCAGCAGCTCGTTCACGGCCGAAGCGGTATGATTCGATCTTCCGACGAACCTGAGGAGCGGGCACGATGAAGCTATTCGGCGAGGCCACCCTGACGAGCTTGGCCAAGACTTGTGGGTGAGCGGCGAAGC
>SMUY01288497.1_pt1 | contig 17746 bp, 11 predicted proteins | sample 2456441 | NCBI WGS metagenome assembly SMUY01 (sample SAMN11095931, study PRJNA526329) | marine sediment metagenome | biome: Marine sediment; feature: Surficial sediment; material: Deep marine sediment; isolation source: Hadal surficial sediment | place: Pacific Ocean | collected 2014-11 | depth...
CTTGGGCAGGAGATGAAGATCTCGTTCGTCATCGGTCCCGACGACGTGCGGATCGAGATCGTCCAGCCGGGGACGTAGGCCTGCGGGACGGACACTGGGCTTCGGGTTCTGGGCAGACGCACGACACAGGCCGCGCTTCGGTTGACAGGGTGCAGCCCTACGTTGTTCGAGCGTCAGCGAGCGCTCACAGTCCATAGCCTGAAGCCAGCAGGCTGTTCTTCCTCAGCGCCTGCCAGGTGTAGAGCGTCCTCCCGCGACGCCTCGAGTCAGCCCGAGCAGCTGGTCGCCGCCGGCCTTCTGGAAGGCGGCGGCGGCCCGGCGGTGCCGGGTCTCGGCCTCGTCGACCAGGGCGGCGAACCTCGGCGTGTCCCGCACAGACGCCAGCCACGGCTCGCGCGCGATGGTCGCGTGACAGAACCACCCTCCGGCGACCGCACGCTCCAGCATCGCCAACGCCCGCTCCACGTCCTCGAGGTAGGCGGCCATCAGCGCCCTATAGTAGAAGCTCTCCGGGTCGCGGACGTCCTCGGTGGTCGCATCGAACGACGCCGCAAACGCGTCGCGGTCCTGCTCGAGCACGGCCAGAAATGCCCGCGTTTGATACAGTTGCGTCCCCCTGGCCTGCGCCTCTAGACGTTTCAGTTCCGCAATGACCGGCGCCGTCTGGTCGTCGCGGACCGCCGCCAGCATCCCCATCAGCTGGTCCTCCGGCCTCTCCGTCTCGACCGCCCGGCGCGTGTCGCCGAGCATCCAGAACGTATGACAGACGCTGGTCACGACGTTCGGGTCGAGCCGTTGCGCCTTCTCGAAGGCGGCGACCGAGGCGTCGAGCAGTCCGCAGTAGCGCAGCGCGTGGACCAGGCCGGCCAGCAGCTCCGGGTCGGCGCGGTGCCGTGTCGCCCGTTCGAGCAACCGGATCATCGCCTCCTGGGCGCGGCCGAGATCGAGCTCGAGGTAGGCATACAGATGATGGGCAAGCGACAGATCCGGGTTCAGCTCGAGGGCCCTCCGGAACGCCGACTCCGCCTTCTCGAAGTACTCGCGTGACCGCGCCCGGTCGCCCCAGTTCCCAATTCGCCGATAGACCCGGCCAAGCCGGGCCCAGGCCGGCGCATAGCCGGGGTCCTCCTCCAGACACTGCAAATACAGGTCACGCGCGAGCTCGCTGGTCTCGTTGGTCTGGCCATACTGGGTGGCGCGTAGATAGAACTCGTAGGCGCGCGCGCTCGCCGGCACGTCCCGTTTCAATGCCTGCTCGTCCGAGCGGGACAGCGGCACCGACAGCGAATCGACAATCTGCCGGGTCAGCTCGTCCTGCAGCGCGAACAGATCGCCGATCCCGGTCTGCGATCGGTGCGACCACGTGACGGTGCCGGTCGGCGCCTCCAGCAGCTGCGCGCTGACGCGTAGCTGGTCACCTGCCCGCATCAGGGTCGCCGTCAGGACCGCGTCGACGTCGAGCGTCGTCGCGATCGCCTCCAGATCGGGAGCCGGCCCGGCGAACCGGGCGGCCGCGAGCGGCGACCGCACCACCATCGAGTCGAGACCCGAGAGCGAGGCCGTCAGCGCGTCGGCCAGACCGATGGCCAGGAAGTCGGTGTCGGGGTCGGGTGGCACCACGCGAAACGGCAGGACGACGAGCCGGGTGACGGCGACCGCGCGGGCCATCTGGACTGTCTCGTGCGCGCCCTCGGCGACCCGCGCTGCCGCCGCCATTTCCGTGGCGCTCTGATAGCGGTCGGCCGGCTTCTTCTCGAGCGCACGACGCACGACCCGGTCCAGTGCCTCCACTCCGGCCGAGCCGGTCAGCGCGGGCGGACGCTCGTAGAGCACCGCGTGCATCGTGGCGATCGGCGAAGCCGCCGCGAACAACGACCGGCCGGCCACCATCTCGAACAGCAGCACCCCGGCCGCGAACAGGTCCGCCCGCACATCGACCACCGACCCGTCGAGCTGCTCCGGCGCCATGTAGGCCGGTGTACCGACGAGCTGGCCCGCCACAGTCAGATCCGGTGCGGTCGCCGCCAGGTCATCGGCCACCTGGCGCGCCAGACCGAAGTCGAGCAGCTTCACCCCGTAGCTGGTCACGAACACGTTCGACGGTTTCAGGTCCCGATGCACGAAGCCGCGCGCGTGCAGCGCCTCGAGCGCCTCGAGCACCGGCAGCAGCAGCGAGAGCGCGTCATGCGGTGACATCGACCCCGCCTGCAGCTTTTCGGACAGCGGCTGCCCCTCGAGCAGCTCCATCACCAGAAACAGCTGGTCCCCGTCCTCGGCGATGTCGTAGAGCTGGCAGATGTTCGGGTGGTTGACGGCCGCGGCCGCCCGCGCCTCCCGCCAGAAGCGCTCGCGGGCGGCCGTGTCGGCGCCAGCGTCGCGGATCGTCTTGACCGCGACCGGGCGGTTCAGCTTTTCGTCCACCGCGGCGTAGACCACCCCCATACCGCCCTCACCGAGCTTGCGGGTGACCCGATAGGGGCCAATGCGCGCTGGCAAATCGGTCATGAGCCCCTTATTGTCCTCAATCCCTTGGCTGGCAGGTTGCTGAAAACCCTCCGGTCCCCCCTCCTGCCCACCCTGGCAGTCCGTGGTGCAAGTCGCGCGTCGCACCGAGGGTCATCGAGATCGATGCCGCGCCGGGCCCCTGCAAGGCGAGACGAGGGGGCATACGGGCAGTAGTCGACCGAGACACAACGCAGGCAGGGCGGACGCAGCGGCGGCCGAATGCAGCGGGTCGTTCACCACGCGCTGCTACAGGACGCAAACGACTGCCAGTCCCCGGACGGGGCATGACATCGAAGAGGTCGGGAGACAGGCGGTCGAACACCGCCTGCCGCACGTACCCGGCGGATACGGCGGCCACGGCGGCAGCGAGCGCGAGCAACCGCGTTGTCATGTCAGTTCGCACGCGTGAGCCGCTCGACTCGATACCCGCCCGCCGCCCGGTCGCTCAGATAGATGAGGACGAACACGCCGAACAGGATCGCCGGCAGGATCGCCCAGGTCGGCAGCACGGCTTCTGCCCCATAGGTGTCGTTGATCCACCCCATGGTCGGACCGGCCACCGCGGTCGAGATGCTGCCGGAGGCGCCGACGATGGCGAGCAGCAGCGCGCCGCCGGCCGGGAACCGCTCCGAGGTCATGCCCAGCATGGTCGGCCACCAGAACGCGGTACCGACGGCCAGCAACGCCGCGGCCAGGAACCACATGGGCACGGTGGTGGTTTGGCCGAATAAATACAGGCCGGCCGCGGCGAGCGGCGCGGTGGAGGCGACGAGCAGTGTCGGCGACATCTTGTGCGGGATCTGGCCCAGGAACTGACGCATCAAATACATGATGCCGTTCACCCACACCAGGAGGATGATGCCGGCCTGGGTGCCGCTCTCGAGCACCTCGTTGAAGATATTGGCGACCCACTGGCCGGGCCCCAGCTCGGTCGCGGCGGTCAGCCACATGCAGAGCCAGATCAGGAGAAACAAGGGACGCCGCACCTGGGCGACCATCCCACCAAACGACACGCCCGCGGCGGTGCTCTCCGTTGGTGGGAAGGTCGCCCGCCAGAACATGACCGTGTAGACGACGGACGGCACGAGCAGCAGCAGCATCTTGGCCTGCCAGCCGAGCCCGATCTGGGTGCAGCCATACGCCAGGAGCCCGCCGATGACGATGCCGCCTGGAAACCAGGCGTGGAGCGCGACCAGCTTCGTCGTCTTGTCCCTGGAAAACAGCGTCGCCACCAGCGGGTTGGCGAACGCCTCGACCAGTCCGTTGGCGATGCCGATGATCAACGTGGCGCCGAAGAGCACCGCGAAGCTCGGCGCCGCGATCGTCAGCAGCGTCCCGCCGATGTGGCCGACCGCCGCCAGACGCGCCAGCGTGCGCATCCCCAGCACGTCGCACAGCGGTCCGCCGAACAGGATCGAGACGCCGAATCCCCAGAACGCGGCGCCGGCGATCCACCCGACCTCGGTGGCGGTCAGACTGAACACCGTCTCGAAGTCGCCCATGATGTCGCCCCGGATGGCGAACGACATCGCCGTCGCGATCAGCGCGACACAGCTCGACCTGAACAGGCGTGCGGCATCCATCGGTGGTGTCTAGCTTCGGAGAGCGGCCTTGACCCTCACCCCAGCCCTCTCCCAGCAGGAGAGGAAACCAGCGGAGCGGCCCTTGTTACGGCCCGCCAGCCTGGTGCGCCGACCGGACGCTGCTGGCGACGACGGCTGTTGCTCACACCAGCGCCTGCTTCACGTAGTCGTAGCATCGTATGACTTCGTCGACGGGCGACCCGGAGCCCCGGTACTCGTACTCGAGGTGCGCGCGAATCGGCCATCGCTCGCGCTGGAGCAGCTGCAGCACTTCGCGGATCGGCGTGTCCCCGGTGCCCCAGGGCACGTTTGGACCCTGGTCACGCCGGCGGTCCTTCAGGTGCAGGTTCGAGATCGACGCATGATGCTCGCGCAGATACGCGACCGGGTCGTAATTCGCGGCCGTGAAGTGCCCGATGTCGAGGTTGACCTTGACATAGGGCGAGAGCGCCGTCGCCGTCGCGAAGCTCTCCGGTCTCGCGAACTCGTTCGGGTCCGACGTGTTCGAGTGGTTGTGCACGGCGACCACCATCTGGTGTCGTGCAGCAAAGGGGACGACCCGCGTCATCGCCGAGAGGGTGGACGAGGCGGTGATGATCTCGGCGCCGAGCGCGCGCGCCATCTCGAAACCGCGGTCGATCTCGGCGTCCGAGAACGAGTCGTTGAAGCTGTAGTTGAAGCCGTAGATAGTGAGACCGGCCGCCGTGAACCGGTCACGGATCGCCTCGAAATGTGAGAGCGGCGTCTCGACCCGCCACCGGCGAAGCGCGTCGCGCGCCTGCTGTCGTGCATCGGGGCTCGCGTCGCGACCGACCCCTGAGGCCGGCTCGAGCATCGGCGACCAGAGCTCGCAGTCGCCGAGCCCGCAGCGGGTCATCGCCTCGATGATCGCCTCCGACTGGTCCCCACCCGGCGAGCGGGGCAGGGCCCGGAAGCTATAGGTCTGCACCCCGATCTGCACACCGCCGACCGTCGAGTCGATCTGCGCGGCCAGCGGCCTGGGCAGCGCGAGGCGGCCAACGGTCATCGCGGTCAGTGCGCCGAACTCACGTCTCGTGTACATCACGCGCCCTCGTGTCGCCGCTCGAGACGCCAGCACGCTGCAGAACGCGGCGAAGCCCTCCGGCTTCTCCTGCCTCCGGTCTCCTTCGAGCGTCTCTCTAATACATCACGAACGCAAACAGCCGTTGGCCGGAGGCGACCAGCACATGCTGGCGCCCGTCGATCAGATAGGTCTGCGGCGCGTTCGAGATGTTCCCGATGCGTGTGTGCCAGAGCAGCTCGCCGTCGGCCGCATCGAACGCCACGAAGTTGCCGCTGCCGTCGCCCGTGAACACCAGGCCGCCCGCCGTGGTCAATACGCCGGCGCCGCCACCGCCGCCGATCGGCCAGGCGTGGCGCCACACGGTCTCGCCGGTACGGTAGTCGATGGCCGACAGCGCATTGCCACCCGAGCCGACCGTGATACGGTCTTTGCCCCCGAGTCCCATCGACCCGCGCGGGTCCAGCTCCGTCAGATACAGCAAGTTGAACCCGTTGTTCTCCTGCGTGTAGAACAACCCCGTGTCCGGGTTGAACGCCGGCGGTTGCCAATTGGCCACGCCACCCTCGACCGGTGACACCAGCGCCCCCGGAATGATCGCTTCCTTCGCCGGATGCGGATTCGGAGACCCGTTCTCGCGAATGTGGCTGGCCCAGTTCGACGTCGCGCCGTATCGGGTCGTCACGATGTGCTCGCCGGTCACCCGGTCGAGCGTGAAGAAATAGCCATTCCGCGCCGCCGTCGACACGAGCTTCCGGGGCACCCCGTCGATGACACCATCGATCAAGATTGGCGTCTGCGCCGAATCCCAGTCGTGCGTGTCGTGCGGTGAGGTCTGGAAGTACCACGCCATCTCGCCGGTGTCGACATCGACGGCGATGAGCGTGCAGGTGAACAGATTGTCGCCAAGGCGCGCGATGCCGGTGTACCCGGGTGTCGGGTTACCGGTGCCGAAGATGTAGTAGTTGGTCTCGGGGTCATACGCCCCCGGTACCCAGACCTGTCCGCCGCCGTGTCGAGCCGCGTCGAGGGTCGGCCATGTGTCGATCCCAGGATCGTCCGGGCTCATCGGGACGGTATAGAACTTCCACCGCAGCGCGCCGGTCGCCGGGTCGAACGACTGGAGAAAGCCGGGTGCGTCGAGGTCGTTGCCGGTCCCGACCAGCAGATGGTCGCCGACGACGATCGGCGCCATGGTGGAGAAATACTGCTCCTCGAAGCTGGCAATCTCGGTGTGCCAACGCTCTTCACCGGTCCGCGCGTCGAGCGAGACGAGGTAGTTGTCGACCGTCTCGAAGATCAGCGAGTCGCGCCACAGCGCCGCGCCGCGATTGCCGATGTGGGGTCCTCCCCGCGTTTTCCAGAAGTAATGCCAGCGTTCGCCGCCGTCGCGCACGTCGAGCGCCCAGACATGGTCTGGCGCCGTCACGTAGAGGAGGTCGTCAACCTGCAGGATGGAGCCCTTGATGCGCTGGGTGCCGATGGGGAACTCGCCGGTCCCCTCGCCGCCGATAAACGTCGGCGCATTGGCGCCCTCGAGGGCCGGTGTCCCGGTATCCAACTGCCGGGTCCACGCCAGCGTCAGGCGCGACACGTTGTCGGTCGTCACCTGGGTGAGTCCACTGTAGCGACGACCGCTGTAATCACCCGAATAGGTGGGCCACGACTCTCCCAGCGGCTCGAGGAGCGATGCCGGGTCCAGGCCACCCCGCTCCTGCGCACGCGACCCAACCGGTAGCACGACCAACGCAGCGGTCAGCACCAGCCCGGTCACACGCAGCCGCGATGCCAGGTCAGTCGCTCCTCGTATCTTCAGCCGGAGCTTGGATGTCATTGGAGAGTGACCAGATAGGCCGTGACGTTGTGAATGTCCATGTCGGTGTAGAGGGGCAACAGCTCCCGGTGGGTGGCCATCGGGTCATCCACCTCCACCCGCGGCGTGTCACCGTGTCGGCTGAACGAGCGATGCCGGCCATCGGCCTCGGTGAGCACGATCAGGAAGTCGTTGAGCCGTTCGAGCTGGCCCACCACTCGCTCACCCGACGACTGGGTGACCGTCACGGTGATGGGAGGGCGGTCAGCGTTCCGTGCGCCACCCCTGACCCAGGTGTTCTGGAGCTGCTGCGCGCCGGGGATTCGTGCGCCGATACCCTGCAGGTCACCCGTCGGCGAATGGCACGAGGCGCACTTGGCGGCGAAATAGGTCTGCCCGGCCGCCGCATCGCCCACGAGAATATCGATCTCGACCTCATCGCCTGCCGGCGGTCCACCCTGGCGGGACGCAGTGCTGAGCACGTCGTGGATATACTCGACCACCGCTCGAATGTCGGCGTCGGACAGCGGCTGGGGCGGCATACCGGACCCGTCGGCGCCTGATTGGCCGTCGCGGATCACCGGCAGCATCTCCTCGCCCTGCCGATCCCTCAGCACCAGTTGTGAGCGGAGCAGGTTCGGCCCTCCGAGATCGCCGCCTCGGAGATCGAGGCCGTGACAGGCGCGACAGTTGATGCCATACAGCGCCTGACCACGAGCGATCAACTCGGGATCGCCGGGTGGACGCTGGAGGGCCGGATACAACCGCTGGCTACGGTCCTGATCCGCCTGAGGGGCACCCCCTCCAGCCTGCGGCGCTTGAGCTGCCAGGTGGGCGGCCACGCTCGCTAGGACCACCGCGACGTAGGTGAAGACACGCATGCGGCCGATTATACGCCCACGACGCGGCAGCGCTCAGGCGAACCAATTGGTGTGGGACATCGCCCCGGTGACAGCGTGGGCGTTGCTGAAGCGGACCGACCGGCTACCCAGGCCACGGCGATCTCCAGATTGATGGACCCTGGTGGGCGCAGTAGAGTCAGCGGTGTGACCGCTCGAACGTACGTGGCGTTGCTGGCCTGGCCGCTGGTCCTGTACGTCGGTGCGGTGCGCGCCCAGTCACCCTTGACCGCGCGACTCCCAACGCCGGTGCTGCCGGACACGCCCTACGAGTACACCGACGCCGACCTCACGCGGCCGGCCCACTTCACCGCTGACGGACCCGACGGCATCGCGGCGACCGATAACACCCCGGAGGACAACCCGGCGACCGATGACGGCGCCACACTGGGGCGCGTGCTCTTCTACGACACGCGGCTGTCGGCCAACGACTCGGTGTCCTGCGCGTCGTGCCACCTGCAACGTCACGGGTTCTCGGATCCACGCAGGTTCAGCATCGGGTTCGACGGACGGTCGACTCGCCGCCGTGCCATGAGTCTGACCAACGCGCGGTACTACGCGCGGGGACGGTTCTTCTGGGATGAGCGGGCCGAGACGCTCGAATCGCAGGTGCTCGCGCCGATCCAGGACCTGATCGAGATGGGTCTGTCGCTCGAGGCGCTCGAGGAGAAACTGCGAGCCGCATCGTACTATCCGCCGCTGTTCGAGCGCGCCTTTGGCACACGTGCCATCACGACCCACCGGATTGCCCGAGCGCTCGCCCAGTTCGTGCGCGCGCTCGTGTCCTCTCGATCACCCTACGATGAGGCACGCGCGGCGGGTCCACCCGGGTCACCGCCGTTCGCCGCGCGTCTCACTGAGCCTGAGCGTCTCGGGCATCGGCTCTTTGTCGGCGTGCCCGGTGAAGCCGTACGCGCGGCCGGCTGCGGCCGCTGTCATGTCACCGACGCTCAGATCAGCCTGTCGCCACGAAATATCGGGCTCGACCCCACCGGCACCGGCGACCAGGGGGCCGGCAACGGACGGTTCAAGGCGCCGTCACTGCGTAACGTGGCGGTGCGGGCGCCCTACATGCACGACGGCCGGTTCGCGACGCTGCGCGAGGTGATCGCGCACTACAACACCGAGGTCCGGTCCCATCCGTTCCTCGACATGACGCTGCTCGACCGTCGGCTGGCGGTGACCGGAGGCCCGGTGCGCCCGGTCCGGCTGAATCTGACCGAGGCCGAGATCGACGCGCTGGTCGTATTCCTGCACACGCTGACCGACGAAGCGTTCTTGACGGACCAGAAATTCGCGGACCCGTTCGTGCCGGCCGACGCCAACTAGCAGTCCGTGTCCGGATCATCACGGGACGGCGGTCCCTTCTACAACCTCGAATGTGCGAGTTCTGCACCGCTCGGGACCGGCGGCGCACACCGCGGCGTGACGACTCCTGCGGTCGTGGTCACAGAAAGGGTCCCGTAATGTCTGACACGGATGTAATAGGCGACAGACGCACCGCGTGGTGAGAGACCTCGCGTCCAGTGCCGCGAAGTCACGCCGCGAGACGTGGGTAATATGGAGGGCGACGAGCTGCTGCCGCTGGGCCCGGTTCTCGAGCCCCAACCCGCGGATGGATAAATGGAAGACACAGCCATCGAGGCGCTGACCACGGACGATGCCCCACAACAAATATCGTGTCGCAACGGTCATCAATTACTGCACGAACGACTACAAGTTCATCGGCTACTGCATAGCCGAAGCCGGCGCTTTTTCTGCGCAGGTCATCGTTCCCGTATGTGACCATTTCCTGGATGGCACCCCGGAGAACAGAGAGCTCTTGAACAAAACGTATATGGAGAATCAGACCAGGGCGACATTCGTCGAGTACAAATACGACCTTCGCGTCTTCACTGATCTGAGATACAACGCAGTGCACGGATTCTCGCGGCTCGTCGGCCTGAACAACACACACGACGACATCGAGTACCTGCTGTTCATCGATGCGGATGAGATTATCGAGGGCGACCGGTTTCAGCGATTCCTAAATGCGGCCGATATCGAGCAGTACAACGTCGTGTCGTTCGCCAACTACTACTACTTCAGAGACGTACGGTTCCGAGCAAAGGCGACGGATGCTCGACACCGCCCGCCCGCTGGAAGAGAAGATGGCGCTGTTCTGGCATGGGCATGTCGCCACCGCCCAGCACACGGTCCGCGACTCTCGCAAGAGGCTCGCCCAGATCGAGATGTTCGAGCGTCACGCGACCGGCACCTTCGGCGGCCTGCTGGTCGCGGTCGCGCAGCACCCGGGGATGCGGTCTTACCTCGATGCCGGTGTGCATGTGAAGGCAGCCGTCAACGAGAACGTCGCTCGCCAGGTGATGGAGCTGTTCACGATGGGCGTCGGCAACTACACGGCGCAGGACGTCCGCGAGGGCGCGCGCGTCGACGTGACGCTGCGGCGTTCGGATTCAGTTCGCCCTCTCCAACGAGTTCAGCGCCGTCACGAACTCGCCCCAGGGCACCGGGTGCCCGTGAACGGGTGCGAGCGTCCGCACGTCCAGGTTCATACGCTGCACCTGGGTGTTCAGGCTGCGCATCGCCGGTAGCTGCGCCGCTCGAGGCGGCTCATGCGTGTCGAACAGGTCCGCCTGAAACACGATGCCCTCAGCCGGGAGGTACGCCATCAACATGCCGGTGACGTGTCGCAGCGGTTGCACGTAATACACACGCAGGATCCGGGAATTGTCTGTAATCACGTAGTTCTCTTGGATGGCCTCGTAGATATAGCCTTCCGCCAGCTCGGTCGGAGGCCATTTCGACACGATGTCAGGCTCGATGGTCCTCGGCTCGTAACTCAACACGTCGCGGTTCAGGAACTCGAGGTTCTGCAGGTGGGTCACGATGGTCGAACCGATGTGGAGATACGTCCGCAGCCCTCCGATGTGATCGAAGTGCGGGTGAGAACTGATCAGCCACCGAATAGGCTTGTCCGGTGCCAGCTTCGCCACTTCCTCGATGACCGCCAGGCTGCGCTCTTCGTTCACAGGCGCCTCGAACACGGCCACAAAATCGTTGAACTCCACCATGTAGCTATTGGCGGGACCGCCACCGAGCAGGTACACCCCGTCGGCCATTTCTTCTACGGTGACTGGCGGGGGAAAGGTCGCCTGCGGCACCGACGGCGGCACCGGAACCGGATCGTCGCACACGTTGGGCTGCACATCAGGGAAGGTGCCGCCGTAGGCATTGTGGCCGGTGCTCTTGCGGTAGAACTGCCAGTTGTCGTCCCATCCCTGGTGTGAGTGCCAGGCGATCGGCCATTTCACGTTGCCGAAGGTTCTCTGATTGGTGGACTCGTGCTCGATGTTGAAATCGCCGAGCGCCGGGATGTTCACCGTCGTCTTGATTCGCTGTATCTGATGCTGTGGGTTGATCGTGGCATCCACGCGATACTTCCCAAACATCGTGATCGCGACCACATACATTTTCTCTGGACTGACCACGTTCCCGTCGCGGCCTTTTTCGATCTGCTCCCACCGCCACAGGGCCACGGGATTGGCACCCGGCAGGCGTGCAGCCTTGAGGAACCCATGAGGGTTCATCCACATCTCCAGTTGGTACACCGCCGCGAGCTCGGGCGGGACAGCCACCGGCGGTCCGTCGCCATCGATGTGCCAGGCGAACGCGCCATTGACGATGTGCGTTTGCCGGGTCGCCTGCTGGGTCGGCGTGCCGCCAGTCCAGCCCATCCCGTACTTCCACGAGGCAGGATTCAGACCCGGCGCCCGGTCGAAGGTCTCCTTGCTCGTGCCGGCGTCCCAGTTGATGGTGCGCGTGTAGTTGGCCATCGAATCGATGCGCGGCCAGTCGACGTTCACGGCGTTCTCGAACGTCTGGCCGACGGCGCCGCCGTAGGCGGTACCGGAGTAGGTGATGCACCGTAGATTGGCTTCGCCGATTTCCTCGGCGACGGCGGCCAACAGCGGCGCCGGATCGACGTAGCCTGGGGGAAACTGCTGGGCGAGCGTCTGACCTCCCACCAAGATGAGCAGAGCGACGGTGCCGGACACACGTGTGGCCATCTTTCCTCCTGACGCGAAGCGCGTTCCCCACACCGCCCCTCGTGGAATCGAAGGGCCCGCGCAAGAATCACTTCCTGCTTTCGACCGCCGATCTATCCCGCCTGGCGGCGTTGCTCGTGGGTCGAATACTGCCGTCTGCTCCCTCCTCCCGCCTTGCCAGCCGGGCGCCTCGCTACCCTCGGTGCGTTACCGTACTTATGACCGGGACCACTAAGGTGCGAGGTACTTCCGTACCCGGTGCGGGCCAACGTCGGCCGCGTAGACGTTACCCTCGAGATCCGCGGTGATGCCCGACGCGCCCGAGATTCGGTTCCGTTCCTGCTGGTCGAGATCAGGATCGGGAATGAAGGCGGTGACCGAGCCGTCCCTGGCGCTGCCAATGTAGATTCCCCGTTTCCGGCCGGGGTTGTTTCTCGCATTCGACGTTGAGTCGGTGACGTAGAGCCTGTCGTTCTCATCGATGAACATGCCGCTTGGGCGCCCGAACTGCGTCCATTCGACGATGAAGGTCCCGTCCGGGTCGAAGACCTGGATGCGGCTATTCGACCGATCGCCGACGAACACCCGCCCCGCCGAATCCAAGGCGATGGTGTGGGGTTGGTTGAACTCGCCGGGCCCCGCGCCGGTGTGTCCCCAGGCCTTGATGAACCGGCCATCCTGCGCAAACTTCACCACACGGTTGTTGGTCCCGTGGCCATCCGTCACGAAGATGTCGCCATTCGAGGCGACGGCGACATCGGTCGGCCGGTCGAAGGTATCCGGACCATGTCCCGCGACCCCCGCCGTCCCGAGCGTCAACAACAGCTTGCCAGTCGGACTGAACTTGAAGACCTGATGCCCCCGGCCTCCGGCTGACAGGCCGAGCACGGTCTCGCTCCCGTTGGCGTCGGTCCCCCAGATGTTGCCGTCCGGATCGATGTGAAAGCCGTGGGGAAACGCGAAACGCCCTTCGCCCCAGCTGTCGATGAGCTGGCCAGACGGATCGAATTTCAGAATCGGCGGGATGTCGTCCCGACCGACGCACGTGGCGGCTCCGGCAGGCCGGGTTCCGAAGCACCGATGCAGGACCCAGATGTTCCCTGCCGGGTCACGATCCACGCCGATGGTCTCACCCCACTCCCCGCCGTTCATGCGCATCGGAAGCTGTGGCCAGTCCTCGACGAGACGATACGGTGTGGCACGGGGCTGAGCCGCGACCCCGGCGATTACCAGGACGACAGCTACCAGCGCGAGTCCCGTTCGGTCGATGCGCAACATCCTGCCCTCCCCAGCGGCGTCAGGTGAGTGACGAGGGACGAGGTCCGGTCGAGCGGAGTGTCGATGGCGCGTGGCTCGAGAGGCACTCGTCGCTGAGAATCAGCCGATTATACCTGCGTGGGGTCGGAATCAGACGGGATGGAAGCGGCCGTGAACGTGAGACCGATCCACCTGACACAGCAGCGACACCGGCACCTAAGATCACCTCCGGCTTGTCCGGCTTCGTCCAGTTGAGCCGCTCGGCGTTCGGCGTGACCGGGATCGCGACGTCGACCAGACCTTCGTACACCGTTCGCCGGTCATGGCCGGACTCTCGGGCTTCACCGGCGGGTCGATGTCGTGCGGGTTGATACTGGAACGGAACGCGCCCCGACGCCGCGCGCGGCCAATTGATACACACCCGACGCCGGCATGGTCGCGTAGCCTTCGGCCACCAGCCCACGGTTGCCCCGTCCGGCCTCTGGTCGGGACAGCCCGGTCGCGCGGGCCATCTCGCCGGGAATCGTCATGCCCGCTCCGGCCAGAAAGCAGCGCGCGATTTCGCGGACGGCCGTGTCTCGGCTGACGCGCCGGGCCAGTGGTTTGGCAAACCGTCCTACGCCAAGCGTCCAGATGTAGGTGAACCTCGGTTGATAGACGACCTGGCTCGGCACGACAATCATGGCGGCCTGGAGTTCATCCACCGCGCGGGTGAACGACGCACGATCCTTGACCCCCGATTCATCGCGCAGGTCCGCCGTGCCCAACTCCCACTCATGGCGGAGCACGCGCAAGACCGCGCGGGCATTCCTGCTCAGTTGCTGTCTCTCCTCCGATCTGCGTACGCCCCACACGGCGTGAAAGTACGGGATCATGCCGGGGGCGAGGAACGTGGCCCTGCCGCGTGCAAGTTTCGCGTAGTAGACCCTGCCGCGCCCCACCAGTGCGTCCTTCAACCGCCACGTGAGCGAGGCCTCGGGGTCTGTCTGCACATTGCGCGGCATCACGGCGTCGCGTCGGCCACAGACCGCCACATACAGTGACGGCCCCGGTCGCCGTGCATCGGTGAGGCAGGCGGTGAAGCCGATCTGCTCGATGAAGACTTCGGCGTCGAGTGCGGTCTCGATTTGCCGCGTTCCTTCGCGGTGCCAGTGCTCGTCGCGATGGTCTTCAATCTGCTCTGGAATCTGTGGCTGTGGTCTCATCCGGGTCCGACGTCAGGCGAGGTGGGGGCTTCCGCCCCGAGTGACCGATCCGCCAGCGTCGGGGTCACCAGGTTCTGCCCCACGAAGGTGTCCCACAGGCGGATGCCGCGAGGGCCGATCTCATGGATACAGGCTGGGCAGGCGCTCGGCTCGGAATACCGACCATCCCGCGGGCTGCTCATCGTCGATGAACAGCGTGCAGACCTTCTCCGCCGGGGTGTCCCTTCCATAAACTCGATCGCGCGAATGCTGCACTCCTCGCGACCGAGGGAGCACACCGAGGAGTGGCGACCGCCACGGTCGTCAGCCCGCCCGCTACGCTGTCAGCCGATGGTCCAGCACCAGCTCCTCGGTCAGCTGCGTCCCGAATCCTGGCGCGTCCGGCGCGAGAAAATCGCCGTTCTCGGCCTGCGGCTTCATGGCGTCGAGTATCGCCGACCCGGCCGGGAAGCTTTCTGCCATCGTGCAGCTGGGCGAGGTCAGGGCAATCGGTAACCCCCAGAGGCTGCCGCCACGATGAGGGATGATCTCGAGGCCGGCCGCCTCGACCAACCGTGCGATGCGTCGCCCAGCGGTGACGCCGCCGCACCAGGTCATGTCCGGCTGCAGCACGTCAGCGGACGAGAGCCGCACCAGCACGTCGAACCCGTGCTGGGTGTACTCGTGCTCGCCGCAGGCGATGCGGGTCCATCCCGGCCCGCCGCCGCCGACCCGCCGCACTAGCTCGGCGTAGCCGAACACGTCGTCGGGTGAGAGCAGCTCCTCCATGAAGTAGAGGTTGGCCGGTCGCAGCCGCTCGGCGAAGCCGACTGCCCAGTCGACGGTGCCGGTGCGCGAGACGCAGTCAGTCATCAGGTTGCCCTCCGGCCCCATGGTCTCGCGGGCCGCCAGCACCTGGTCGATCGTACGGTTCATCGCGGCTGCCGGCGTGTCCGGACCGACACGCGGGAACAGCTTGAAGTGCCGGATGCCCCCTGCCTGTGCCTGTGTGATATCGCCGCCGCTCTGGTAGATCGCGATCCGGTCACGGGTCTGGGCGCCGAGCAGTTGATGCACCGGCTGACCGGCATGCTTGCCGGCGATGTCCCACAAGGCGTTGTCAACCGCGCTGAGCGCCATCGTGAAGAGCCCGCGCCGCCCGTAGAACAACGCCGAGCTGTACATCTGGTCCCAGAGCTGCTCGACGTTGAGCGGGTTGGCGTCGATTAGCAGATGTTTCAAGTGCCCATCGATGATCTCGACTGCGGCGCTGCCGCCGGCGCCCATGCCAAAGCCGGTGATGCCCTGGTCGGTCTTGATGACGGCGATGATCGCAGAGGGCAGCTGTTCGAACGGCCCGCCGTAGCGCCAGCGACGGGGGTCGTCATCGGAGGAGAAGCTGGGCGCGTCGAGCAGTCCCTCGGAACGCTGGTTGATGTAGACGGGGTAGGCATCGATGGCGCGGATCCGGATCCGCGGCGGCTGCGCACCACGCTCGGCGGCGGCGGCATACCCGCCGCCCGGTCCGGCGTCGCTCGCACGAGGCGCGCCGCCCGATGCGGCCAGCGCCGCCAATCCGCCGATGCCCCGGAGGAAGCTCCGCCGGCTCGGCAGCATCAGGTCTCGGTCCATCCTTCACCCCCAATGGCCACGAATGGACCCAAGGATACTGCGATCCCCGCCTACTCGCGTGCCGGTGACCCTCACCCCGGCCCGCTCCCAGGAGGGAGACGGAGACACCGGAGCACCCTTTTCAAGGTCTTCTAGGTGTTGCCATGCGACGGATGAGGCGATACAGTGCCCGATATCTGGGCACAGACCGTGCCGCGCGTGCCACGGAGATTCCTGACGTGTGGAACACTCGCCAGACAGCACGGCGTCGGCTCCCGCGGCCTTCGGCGGTCGCGCGTAGCGCGCCCATTGCGCTGCTCGTCGGTGGCTGGCTCAGCCTGACGTCTGCCGGCGTGCAGACGGCGCCCGGTCACCCGCAACCAGCAGCGACGCGCACGTCCGATGCCGCCGAGATCCGGGCGCTGCTCGACCGCTACTGCGTCGGGTGTCACAACGAGCGCCTCCTGACCGGCGGGTTGGCACTGGACACGCTTGACGCGGCGAATCCCGCCGCCGCCGCGGAGCGCTGGGAGCGGGTGATCCAGAAGCTCCGGGCCGGCACGATGCCGCCGCCGGGACGGCCGCGGCCCGACGCGGCCACCTATCACGCGGTGGCGAGCAGGTTGGAGACCGCCCTCGACCGCGCCGCAGACGCGCATCCCGACCCGGGCAGAACCAGCACCGTCCACCGGCTGAATCGCACCGAGTATCGCCACGCGATTCGTGACCTGCTCGCGCTCGACATCGACGTGTCGGCGCTGCTGCCTGGCGACGAGACCTCGGACACCGGGTTCGACAACAACGCCGACGTGCTGTCTATCACGACCTCTCAGCTCGAGCGGTATCTGTCGGCGGCCCGGCACATCACGCGTCTGGCCACCGGGCTGCCGCCGCCCAGCCCCGGCTTCGAGACCTTCGAGGTGCCGTTGCTCCTGTTGCAGGACGACCGACAGAGCGCGGATCTGCCCCTGGGATCGCGAGGGGGCACGGCGATTCACTACAACTTCCCGGTCGACGGCGAGTATCTAATCAAGCTACGCCTTCGCACCAACTGGCAGGACTACATCCTCGGCATGGGAACCGCGCACCAGCTCGACGTTCGGATCGACGGCGCGCTGGTGAAGCGGTTCATCGTCGGCGGCGAGGAGACCGGCCGGCCGGCGCCGGCGACTTTCACCATCGCGGAACCGGGCGACCCCGAGTGGGAAGCGTATGTGCTGAACGCCGACGATGACCTCGAGGTCCGGGTGTCGGTCAAGGCCGGCCCCCGTGTCGTCGGCGTGTCGTTCGTGCGACAGAGGTGGGAGCCGGAAGGCGTGTTCCAGGTGCGGCAGGCCGGCGAAGTCCTGTCGAACGACGAGCGCTACTACGGCAACGCGGCGGTCGACTCGGTCGCGATCGGTGGACCCTACCAGGTCACAGGGGTGAGCGACACGCCGAGCCGGCGCGCCATCTTCGTCTGCCGGCCGAGCGCCCGGTCGGACGAGACGGCGTGTGCCACACGGATCCTGTCGAGACTGGCGCGACGGGCCTTTCGCCGTCCGGTGACCGACGACGACAGGCAGATGCTGCTCCCCTTCTTCGACCGTGGCCGGGCCGAGGGGGGCAGCTTCGACGCTGGTGTGCAGCTCGCCCTCGAGCGGCTGCTGGTCGACCCCGATTTCCTCCTGCGTTTGGAGCTCGACCCGCCGGAGGTCGCGCCGGGCGCGGTCTATCGGCTCAGTGATCTGGAGATCGCCTCGCGCCTCTCGTTCTTCCTGTGGAGCAGTCTGCCGGACGAGCCGCTGCTCGAAGCCGCCGAGC
>SMUY01020611.1_pt1 | contig 17743 bp, 14 predicted proteins | sample 2456441 | NCBI WGS metagenome assembly SMUY01 (sample SAMN11095931, study PRJNA526329) | marine sediment metagenome | biome: Marine sediment; feature: Surficial sediment; material: Deep marine sediment; isolation source: Hadal surficial sediment | place: Pacific Ocean | collected 2014-11 | depth...
ACTGGTTTACAAACTATAGTTACCTCGAAGCAACCTTCGATGACAGCTTTACATCGAGCAGCCCCAATAACCCCCTGGCAGATGCCAACGGTGATATTGCCGTCGAAGAAGGAGATCGAATTCCTGGTCTACCGGAGCATAATCTGAAAATTGGTGGTGATTATCACGTCACCGCAAAATTTACAGTTGGCTCAGATCTGGTTTACAACTCAGACCAATATTTTCGTGGTGATGAAGCAAACCTACTGGATACCATCGGTGGCTATGTCGTTGTTAATGCCCGGGCTTCATATCAATTTAATAAAAATATTTCAGTTTTCGGCAACGTAAATAATCTGTTTGATAATGACTACGAAAGCTTCGGCTTACTGGGTGAGCCAGATGAGATATTTCCCGGATTTACCGATCCAAGATTTGTCGGTGTCGGTTCACCAATTTCTGCTTATGTCGGTATGAAAGTAGTCTTCTAGAATAGATATCCTCTCCTCCTCCTGTCTTTGGGTCATGGGCATGCTTCGCTGACCATGACTATTATTTTCAGCGATGTTAGGTGTGCGTACCGCGACCACGACAAAAAACAACATTCGACCTGCCAATCCGCTATAATGCGCCGCTTTTTGCACATGTAATAGGCGCATGTCATAGCTCTTGGGATACCATTACTTTGATTCAGAATATAAGAAATATCGCCATCATCGCTCATGTCGATCACGGAAAAACTACCCTGGTTGACAAACTATTACAGCAGGCGGGCGTGCTTGACAGTCGTGTAGCCCCAACCGAGCGTATTATGGACTCCAATGATATTGAACGTGAACGTGGGATCACTATCCTGGCAAAAAATACAGCGCTGGATTGGGATGGCTACCGGATTAATATTGTCGACACCCCGGGACATGCTGATTTCGGCGGTGAAGTTGAACGTGTCTTGTCGATGGCTGATTCGGTTTTACTCCTGGTTGATGCCGTCGACGGCCCCATGCCGCAAACACGTTTTGTTACTCAAAAGGCATTGGCACGTGGATTGTGCCCGATTGTCGTTATCAACAAAATAGACAGACCTAGTGCCAGACCCCACTGGGTGCTTGATAGAACATTTGATCTGTTTGATCAATTAAATGCCACTGATGAGCAATTAGACTTCCCTGTGGTCTACACCTCTGCACTGGACGGTGTCGCAGGCTATGAAGCCGAGCAAATAGAAGATGACCTAACACCACTATTTGAAACCATCATTGCCAAAGTTCCTGCACCTGATGTTGATCTAGATGGTGCCTTTCAGATGCAAATCAGTGCACTAGACTACAATAGTTACGTTGGCATTATCGGTATTGGCCGAATCACCCGAGGACAGATTAAGACAAATACCAATATCACTGTGATCGATAAAGAAGGCAAGACTCGTTCCGGTAGAGTGCTGCAAATCTATAAACTGCACGGCATCGACAAAACTGAGATTGGCACTGCTTTAGCTGGAGACATTGTTGCCATTAGTGGATTAGACCAACTTAATATATCGGATACCTTGTGTGATCCGGCTCAGGTAGAAGCACTGCCAGCACTTTCCGTTGACGAACCCACCGTTAGCATGACATTTCAGGTGAATAACTCACCCTTATGTGGTCAGGAAGGAAAATATGTCACCTCTCGTCAGATCTCTGATCGATTGAATAGAGAACTCAAACATAATGTTGCACTTCGTGTTGAAAATACAGGCGATCCAGATAAATTCAAAATATCTGGTCGGGGCGAGCTTCATCTCTCAATATTAATCGAAAACATGCGACGCGAAGGATTTGAACTGGGGGTCTCTCGACCCGAAGTGATTACCAGAGAAATTGACGGTGTGCTATGTGAACCATACGAGCAGTTGACTGTTGATCTGGAAGAACAATATCAAGGCGCAGTCATGGAGATGTTGGGACCTCGTGGTGGCGATCTGAAGGATATGATGCCCGACGGCAAAGGTCGCGTACGCATAGATTACGTCATCCCTGCCAGAGGATTAATCGGGCTACGAACAGATTTCCTCACAGCAACCTCAGGAACAGGATTGATTTACAATGTCTTTGACCATTATGGCCCCATGCATAAATCAACCTTGGGCAACAGGAAAAATGGTGTGCTGATTTCAAATGGCAAAGGTAAATCGGTTGCCTTTGCATTATTTAATCTTCAGGAACGCGGAAAAATGCTGCTTGGCCCAGGTATTGATATCTATGAAGGCATGATTGTTGGCATACATTCCCGTAGCAATGACCTCGTCGTCAATGCCTTGAAAGGCAAACAATTAACCAATGTCCGTGCTTCAGGAAAAGATGATGCCATCGCATTAACGCCACCCATACTATTTTCATTAGAACAGGCACTTGAATTCATTAATGATGATGAGCTGGTAGAAGTGACACCGTTGAATATCCGTATTCGCAAGAAGAAATTACTGGAACATGAGCGCAAACGTGACAACCGCAACAAAGATAAAGCTGGGGCTGCCTAGGAAATCACCTGATTAGCTGTCATTTCGAATCCTGTCCTGAATCGTAGGAAGGGAACTGGTGAGAAATCCTTATCTCAACCAGAGGGAGATGCCCATGAAAGATCCCTATCTTTATTCGGGATGAACTGTGTAACTTGATTAGAGATTTCCTGGTTTTATTTATCGAGATCACGCTGTCGCCGGACCTCGTATAAACAAACCCCGGCAGCAACGGATACATTCAGACTTTCAACAACACCCGCCATCGGTATATTTACCAGTTTATCGCAGTGCTTGCGGGTATTCTGTCGCAGTCCCTTTCCCTCTGAACCCATGACCAGGGCGATGGATGAGGTAAGATCTTCTTCAAATATACTGTTTTCAGCTTCATCAGCAGTGCCTATCACCCAGATACCTGCGTCCTGCATTTCTCTTAAAGCACGTGACAAATTAGTAACATGAATGACGGGGGTATTTTCTGCTGCACCACTGGCAACCTTACGCACCGTTTCATTCAGACCAACAGCTCTATCCCTGGGAAGAATGACAGCCCGGACACCCACCGCATCAGCAGTACGTAGACAGGCCCCCAGATTATGCGGATCCTGTACCCCATCAAGCACCAGGAAAAGCGCTTTTTCTCCTTCCTCCATTGCCAATACAGATGCTAAATCTATTTTGCTATCAATGGCTGTAACTTTGCGTCTTATCACAACCCCCTGGTGATTGGATTGATGACTTAATTTATCCAGTGTTTTATTTGCTACAAACTGGACAGTCACTTGCGCATTTTTAGCCAATTCGAGAATTTCTGATATTGCCTTCCCTGATTTTTTTTCTGGCTTTTTATTTTCCTGTACCCACATCTCCAACACATCGGATGAAGCATTCTTTAGTGCATGTCGGACGGCATGTATGCCACAGGTAATTTCTGACTGTCTGCTCACTGTATTTATTCTTTCAAGCTTATTCAACCAACTCAAAATCAATTTTCTTGTCATCCAGGCTGACTCTCATGACCTTTACCTTAACCCTATTCCCCAATCGATATTTCTTCCCTGTGCGCTCACCAGTGAGACGATGTCCAATAGGATCAAAATGATAATAATCTACGGGCAGTGCCGTAATATGGACCAGGCCTTCTACGTAAATGTTATCCAGTTCGACAAACATTCCAAATGAGGTGACACCACTGATGGTACCTTCATAGACTTCACCTACTTTGCCTTGCATGAATTCACATTTGTACCATTGAATCACATCTCGGCTTGCTTCTTCGGCACGCCTATTTGTTGCTGAACAATTTTCGGCAATACTATGCAAGTCTCTGTTTGAATAACCAAAGCCTTCTGACCTTTTATTGCGAATTAAATGACGAATAGCCCTATGCACCATTAAATCAGGATAACGTCTGATGGGAGAAGTAAAATGTGCGTATGCAGGAAAGCCTAGCCCAAAATGACCCCTGTTTTTTTCACTATAAACGGCCAACTGCATACTACGCAGTAAAACCGTTTCAATTAACTGTGCATCTTCCCTGTCTTTCACCTTGTCAATCAAATTAGCATAATCTTTCGCGGTCGGCGTTTCGCCTCCTTTCAGGTTTAGGCCCAGCTCGCCAAGAAAACCTTGCAGCGCTTCCAGCTTTTCTGCCTTTGGTATTTCATGCACCCTGTATAGTGCAGGAATTTCATGCTCTAGAAGAAACTCTGCCGCGGCAATATTTGCAGCCAACATAAACTCTTCGATTAAACGATGCGCATCATTTCTTTCAAGTGCATAGATTGAAGATACAGCCTGGCTTTCATCAAACTCAAAACAAGGCTCTACTGATCTAAAATCTAGCACACCCTTTTCTCCTCTATGCTTATGTAATAGTTTGTACAAATCATAGAGATTTTCGAGATGCGGAATACACGTCTTGTATGTCCCACGTAATTTCTTATCTTTTTCAAATAAGATTCTGGCGACTTTGTTATAGGTCAATCTTTCTGCAGAACGCATAACGCCCTCAAAGAAACGATGACGTTTGACCTTGCCCTGCTTGTTAATATGAAGTTCACAGACAAGACACAATCTATCGATCTTTGGATTGAGAGAGCATAGTCCATTGGAAAGGATTTCAGGCAACATGGGAACCACACGCTGTGGGAAATAAACAGAATTCCCACGATTTAATGCCTCATCGTCCATAGCCATGCCTGGCTGTACATAATGAGAGACATCGGCAATCGCGACTAATAAACGCCATCCGGAACCTTGCCGCTCACAATAGACAGCATCATCAAAATCTCGTGCGTCTTCACCATCAATGGTAACCAATGGTAAATCCCGTATATCTTCTCTATCAGCTATATCATCTAGATTAATTTTATCCGTAAACCCGGTGGCTTCCCGCAACACTTCGTCCGGCCATTCACTGGGAATTTCGTGTGATCTAATCGCAATCTCAACAGCCATGCCTGCCGCTGCATATTCCCCCAGGGTTTCCACGATTTTACCCACAGGCTGGGTATGCTTATCAGGTTGTTTGGTAATTTCTACAACCACATATTGCCCGGATTTAGCATCACCCTCCATTGACTTTGGAATCAATATATCCTGGTGCAGGCGCTTGTTCTGAGGGGCCACGAAAGCAATACCTTTTTCTTCAAAATAACGACCAACAACGAGTTGATTTGCACGCTGCAGGATCTCAACCATGGCACCTTCTTTCCGACCACGTTTGTCGATACCAACGATGCGCGCAATGATCCGATCACCATGTAACAAACTACGCATTTCCCGAGATGATAAATAAAGATCGTCCGTTTCATCTTCAATATTGAGAAACCCATATCCGTCAGCATGGCCAATCACCGTTCCCTGATAAAGATCCATTTTATCAATCAGCCCATAACCGCCACGACGATTGAGGACGATTTGACCATCACGTTGCATGGCTTTGATACGCTTTAGTAATGCCTGTCGGCCCTCGCTGCCATCAACTCCCAGGGCGTCTGCAATCTTCCTCAGTGTTCTGGGGCGGTTACATTCTGTTAAATATTTAAGTATCTCTTGCCGCTCTGGCAAGCTGATTTTATATACAGTTTTTTTATAATCTGATTTCATTGACAACCTTTCTTTGGCTATGTAAAGTCCGCCGTTCTTCCTAAACTCAACACTCATGCCGAGGTGGCGGAATTGGTAGACGCGCTAGCTTCAGGTGCTAGTATGGGTAACCATGTGGAGGTTCAAGTCCTCTTCTCGGCACCATTAAATTCTTATTTATTATTCAGTTATTTAACTCTCTGAATAGTTGAATACATTAAAGGCACTTCCCTCGATATCCTTTGCCTTGTACATGGATTTATCAGCCTTTATAAGAAGCTCATCGAAGTTGATCGTATCTAGTGGATAGAGTGCAATACCAATGCTAATGGTAAGTTGCATTTCTTTTCTCCCCAGTTCTATTTTCTTCGATAACACATCTATCATCTTTTTTGCAACAATTTCAGCATCATCAATGGTCTTTATATTGGTTTGAATGACAGCAAACTCATCACTACCCCAACGAGCTATCGTATCTGTATCACGGATGCACGTACGTAAACGAAATGCGGTCTCTTTTAAAACCTGATCTCCATAGTAATAGCCAAGGCTATCATTGATAGCCTTGAAATTATCGAGATCGATAAAATGAATTGCAAAAAGTTCATCGTTCCTTTTGGCTAATGCTATTACTTGCTGCAATCTATCTGTAAAAAGTATGCGATTAGGTAATCCTGTCAGGGTATCATGATGGGCTATGTGATCGAGTTCATGTCGGGTCGTTTCAGCTTTCTGTAAGGTCGACTGAATTTTCCTAAAGGATTGTTGAAAACCAAAGGCAACCATAATGATCCCTATCGATTGAATCGTGCCCTGAACTGTTGCACCCCAGAATTCCGGTGCTTTTGTAAACTCACCCAGTAAATCAACAACCAGTGCATAACACAGTATCGCCCAGCCCCACTGCAGTAATTTTATATCAAGCTTTACAATGAAGTAATAACAGACAAAGGCAACGATCAAATAGATACTCTCAAAAAGAATATCATTGGCATCAAATTTAATTTTTGTTGAAAATGCTGCAAACCAGACGAGAATCGTGACTGCTATAAGAAACAGAAGTATAAAATGAGGCAGGTTTCTTTTTAACAAATCCTGCATGTGCTCACTTCTCTTGTCTCAACTAAAAGGGTGTTTCAGAATCATGGTTTCAACACGATCAGGCCCAGTAGAAATCATATCGATCGGTGTCTCTGTAAGTTCTTCCAGCCGATTTAAATATTCAATAGCCTTCTGTGGAAGTGCATCATAATCAGTCACACCCGATGTAGATTCAGACCAACCAGGCATTTCTTCATAAACAGGTGTACATTCAGCGATTGCATCTGCTCCAGCCGGTGGAGTCAATCTTGTTTGGCCCCTGTAATCATATCCGGTACAAATATGAATGGTATCCAGACCATCCAGAACATCGAGTTTAGTGATACACAAACCTGTCAAATTATTGACCTGTTTTGATCTTCTTAAAGCTACAGCATCAAACCATCCACAACGGCGTGCACGTCCTGTCGTTGCGCCAAATTCGTGACCTACCTTTGCAAGGTGTTCTCCTGTGGTATCAAATAGCTCTGTTGGGAATGGGCCCGAACCAACACGTGTTGTGTAGGCCTTGGTAATTCCAAGTATGTAATCAAAACATCCGGGACCTACACCCGACCCTGTTGACGCGCCGCCTGCTGTTGTATTCGAAGAAGTTACAAAAGGATAAGTACCATGGTCGATATCCAGTAATGTTCCTTGCGCCCCTTCGAAAAGAATATTGTCACCCTTTTTTTGAAGCTGCCAGATTAACTCCGTTACATCGGCGATCATGGGAATGATTGATTCGGCCAGGTCCATTGTTTCATCAAGCGTCGTCTGATAATCAACAACATCAGATTTGAAATATTCTTTCAAGATGAAATTATGAAACTCCAGGACTTCTGCCAGTTTCTTTGCGAATTTATCTTTATTCAGGAGATCGCCAACACGCAAAGCTCTTCTTGCAACCTTATCTTCGTATGCAGGTCCGATTCCGCGTCCAGTTGTACCGATGGCATCATTGCCTTTGGCTTTTTCTCGCGCCTGGTCAAGTGCGATGTGGTAGGGCAAGATCAATGTGCATGCTTCACTTATTTTTAATCGATCACGAGCATTAATGCCATTTCCTTCAAGCATAGAAATTTCATCAAGCAAAGCTGTCGGACTTAAAACAACACCATTGCCAATCAGACATTGCACGCCTTCACGTAGAATCCCAGAAGGAATCAGATGTAATACTGTTTTGTTTCCCTCAATAACGACTGTATGCCCGGCATTATGTCCGCCCTGGAAGCGAACAACAGCCGCAACCTGATCTGTCAGTAGGTCAACAATTTTACCTTTACCTTCATCACCCCATTGAGTACCGAGAACGACAATATTTTTACCCATTAAATATTTTCACCCATTAAAGATTGCTCGTATAAGCACAAGATTTTTATTAATATTTTTTATTGTGAGACGACAGTCCACTGGCCATCCTGATATTGCAGTTGCCTGTCGCAACCCATATCTTCTGGCGCATCACTCTGCCCTGATAATTCGCGAATAACAATTTCACCCTGGTTTCGTAAGTTGTTTATCGCTTGCAGTTGACCTGGCTCATCGCTGCATGGTGCATAGATGCCCATTCTGTTTTCAGGCACTAACTTACTCAAACCAAGTAAGGTTTTAATATCTGTGCTGAAACCAGTTGCCGGACGTGCCCGTCCAAATGCACTGCCGATATCATCATATCGTCCACCAAAAGCAATACCCTGACCATGGCCTGGCACATAGGCCGTGAAGACAATGCCTGTGTGATAGTGATATCCGCGTAACTCGGAAAGATCATAATCAAGTGTCAGCTCAGGCATTCTTTTGCTAACCAGTTCGATGATATTCTGCAATTCATCCAGACACTCCTTTATCCCTGAACTAATACCGTCAAAGAAAACTCTGGCTTCTTTGAAATCATTGATCGAACCAGTCGAAGTAATTAATACCTTGAACATCTGTCCTGCTTCGGCAGATAAAGACCCTGCGGAAATCATATCGTCCAGTTCAGGCATCGCCTTACGCTGGAGCACATCAAATAATTCCGCTTCCAACTCGTCATCCAGCTTCGCCAGTTGAACCAGATTATTGTAAATACCAACATGACCAAGATCGAGATGAATTTTTTCGACGCCTGCTTTATTTATCGTTTCAATCATCAGACACAGGACTTCTGCATCGCTCTCAATTCCTTTATGTCCGTATAACTCGGCGCCTACCTGCAATGGGCTTCGATTACCGCCTATATCTTCAGGTCGTGTATGTAGAACCGTTCCCAGGTAACATAATCTTGTTGGCACTTCTCGTTTCAGATTATGTGCATCAATCCTTGCAACCTGTGGTGTTGTATCTGCACGTACACCCATTAAACGACCGCTCATCTGATCCGTCAGTTTGAATATTTGCAGATCCAGGTCTTTACCTGTTCCTGTCAACAAAGAATCCATATATTCGATCATCGGAGGGATGACTAACTGATATCCCCAGCTCACATATAGGTCGATAATTTCCCGGCACAGCTTATCCAGCTGCTCAGCACGAGGCGGCAGAATCTCTTCTATCCCTTCGGGTAATATCCAGCTATTTTGATTTTTCATTGTTATGTTTTCAAACTTGTTTTTTTTAATAGAGACCTTTGCACGAAAAATCTATTTCGTGCAAAGGTCTCTAATCAATGAACCAGATAAAGTAATAGTAAACCCGACAACATGCTCGTCAATCCAATAAAACGTAATTTTGTATCATCCATATTTGCAACCAGAATAAACATCTTACGCAAACCTGCAGGATTACAAAATGGCATAATGCCTTCTATTATGAAGACCAGGGCTATTGCCGTTAGGAATTCACTCCACATAAAACCTTTCTGCAATCATTTTTGTCGCACATACCAATCCTGCCGGAGAAACCCTGATTTCATTACAGGATATCTCTGATTCAGTCCGGGGTGTATTTCCAAGTAGTTTGGGTATAGATCTATCGACCTAACGGATGATTGAAATATTTAAAGAAATCCGAGTCAGGTGAGATCAGCAGGATATCACTTTGGCCACTAAAACTGTTCTGATAGGCCGATATGCTCCTGTAAAAGTCATAAAATTCCTTGTCTTTATTAAAGGCAGCCGCATAAGTCTCTGTGGCCTGTGCATCACCCTCCCCTCGGATGATCTCGGCATCACGATAGGCACTGGCTAATATGACTTCTCGTTCCCTGTCAGCCGTTGCACTAATTCTTTCAGCAGCTTCTTCCCCTCGTGCACGAAAATCCTTGGCAACACGCAAGCGCTCAGCGCGCATTCTTTCATAAACCGAATGGCTTACTTCTTCCGGCAAATCAATTCTTTTGGTTCTAACATCGAGTACAGTAATTCCTAACTCCTGTGGTAATTGCGTTATTGTTGATGCAACAGCATCAAATATCTCACCACGATCACCCGCCACCACTTCCTGTACGGTTTTCTTACCGAACTCATCACGCAATGCTCGGGTAATTCTCTGCTCAAGCAATCCATTCGCGTATTGAATATCACCGCCAAGAGATATTGTATAAAATTTATCAACATCAGAGATACGCCATTTAACGTAATAATCAACAATCACATCTTTTTTCTCTTTGGTAAGAAAACGTTGTGGTTCGTAATCAAGGTTTAATATCCTTGCCTCAAATGTCTGTGAGGTATTTACGCCAGGGATTTTAAAATGCAGACCTGCTTTGTAATCTGACCTTTCAATCTCACGGAATTTAAAAACAATTGCCTGTTCCCACTGCTCAACCTTGAACAGAGAAACTGATGCAATCAATGCCAGCAAAACAACTGAAATAATAATTTTTGGTACCATAACTAACGTACTCCTCTACTTCTGCTTCCAGGCTGACCAGACATAGACCCCGGAACCCTTGACTGTGAATCTGATTTAAACTGTCCAGGAATTGCTAAAACATTCTGGGAAGTATTGCTGCGCCGCTCTAATAATTTATCAATTGGCAGGTACATCAAACTATTTCCACTATCAGAATCAATCAACACTTTACTGGAACTCGACAACACTGCCTCCATAGCATCAATATACAGGCGTTGGCGCGTCACTTCAGGTGCGCGCTGATATTCAGCAAGTAATTGCTCGAAACGGCTGGCCTCACCTTCAGCTTTGGCAATAACCCTCGCCTTATAGCCACTGGCTTCTTCACGTAATCGCGCAGCGCCACCTCTCGCCTTGGGGATAATGTCATTTTTATAAGCCTCTGCCTGGTTGACTGATTTCTGCTCATCCTCTCTTGCCTTGATCGCATCATCGAAGGCCGCCTTAACCTCTTCTGGAGGTTTTGCGGATTGCATTTCCACCTTGGCAATCACAATACCGGATTGGTAAAGATCCATGATTTCCTGAATCAATACTTCCTGCCTTTGGGCAATTTCACTTCGGCCTTCTGTCAGGACAAAATCAAGTTTGCTCTTACCAATCACTTCACGTACGGCACTTTCTGTCACCTGTCTTAGTGTTGCCGCAGGCGCATAAAGATTAAACAGAAAATCGGCCGGGTCCCTGATTTTCCACTGCACCGCAACTTCAACGTCCACAATATTTTCATCTTGAGTCAACATGCTCGCTCTATGCGTAATCGAACGCAATTGCCCGACATTAACCTTGATCACTTTTTCTATTGGACGCGGAAAACGCAGACTAAGTCCAGGCGGCAGATTGGCCACGTGCTCACCAAAACGCAAGACAACACCACGCTGTTGTTCGTCTATCGCATAGAAAGAATCGAATGTTAGCCAGGCAATGAGTGCGATAAAAATAAAGGCTATGGGCAATTTTGCTCCACTGCTATTTCCAGATCCATTAGAAGATTTTTTGCCAAAAATTCCACTAAGTCCTTCTTGCATCTTGCGTACAATTTCATCCAGATCCGGTGGCCCATCTCCATTGCTCTTTTTGCCCCCCCTATTACCCCAGGGATCTTTACCATTGTTACCGTCAGGTGGTTCATTCCAACCCATATGTGTATTTCTCCATTTTTCAGGCATTACGCCAAAAGTGATTTGATTCTATATCATTGTCTCAAAGTTCGTTATTGTCTCACTGTAGCAAGACATCTTCCAGACCCGATTCTCGGAAAAGTTGGTCTAATCTATGCGATTCTATGTCGACTTCCATCATCCACCCCCCATCCTCACCATATTCTTCATTTCGTACAACACCCATATTGAATAAGTCAGCACGTAGTTTTCCTGCAGAAGCGGGCAAGTTCAGTCGATGATGCTGAACTTTAGAGCGGATGAACGTGGTAATTGAATCTAGTAGACCCTCAATGCCTTCTCCGGTCCTGGCCGATAACCAGACCCTACTCGGAAAACCATTCTCATCTGTTTCTACCCTTGCGCTCAACTCCCCATGCTGATCAATCTTGTTATAAACCTCAATTTGCGGCACGCCTTCTGCGCCAATTTCGTTGATGACCAGATTGACCTGTTCCATCTGACTATCACGTTGCTCACCGGTAACATCAACAATATGCAACAGTAAGTCAGCTTCCCGGGTTTCCTCCAGGGTTGCGTGAAAGGCATCCACCAAATCATGAGGAAGATGCCTGATAAAGCCTACGGTATCGGTCAAAATCACCGGGGTTGCAGGTGCTAGTTCGATGCGCCGGAATGTCGGATCAAGTGTCGCAAAAAGTTTATTGGCGGTATAAACATTCGAACCCGTGAGTCGATTAAACAGGGTCGATTTACCAGCATTGGTATAACCCACAAGCGACACAACTGGTGTGTGCGATCTGCTGCGTCTCTTTCTGCCTTGTTGGCGCTGGCGCCTGACCTTCTCCAAACGTGCGTTGATTGTTTTGATTCGCTTACCTATCAGGCGACGATCTGTCTCCAACTGGGTTTCACCCGGCCCTCTTAAACCAATTCCACCCTTCTGCCGTTCCAGATGTGTCCAACCTCTGATCAGACGGGAAGACAGGTGCCTTAGCTGGGCCAGTTCAACCTGTAATTTTCCTTCAAAGCTTCTGGCACGTTGAGCAAATATATCAAGAATCAATCCCACACGATCAACCACTCTACATTGACATACTTTCTCTACATTACGTTCCTGTCGTGGACTCAGGATATGATTAAATATCACAACATCGGCCTGTTTTTCGATCACTGCTTGCTTGATCTCTTCAACCTTGCCACTACCGATAAAAAAACCGCTATCTGGTGTATTTCTGGAACAGGTAATGGTCGTCACAGGTTCGAGCCCGGCAGAAGTCACCAACTCGATGAATTCTTCAAGGCCTTCATTGAATTCAGTATTTTTGAAATTGATATTAACGAGAACGGCCAGCTCGCTGATAGCTGCTGCGTCAGTCAATCAAACACCTCAAACCCCAAGACTCAATCCTTGAATATCAGGCCTTGTCCTGACCGTTATGATGGTCATCGTCTGCTCTTGGGAGCTTGACGTTACGGGTTGGAACAATGGTTGATATTGCATGTTTGTAAACTAATTGACTGACAGAATTTTTTAAAAGCACGACAAATTGATCAAATGATTCCACCTGACCTGTAAGTTTTATCCCATTAACAAGAAATACTGACACAGGTATTCGCTCTTTACGTAAGGCGTTAAGAAACGGATCTTGCAGGGTATGCCCCTTATTCATAACAATTCTCCTTGTTATAAGATTATTATTTTTATGAACCAGTATATTGGTTCTCTTATTATATTTTTTTGTTAGAACCTCAAATCACTCGTGGGTTCCTTTTTATTGTTATCAGACCATTGTATTACATTTAGGCCAATAAATGCGCCTTTTCACCGAGAATTCCCTGTATTTGCTCAATCAGTCCGGACTCATCAGAGTCAAGCCAGATGCCATTTTCCTCTTTCCTGAACCAGGTCATCTGCCGTTTGGCCAGTTGTCGCGTTGCAGCAATGGCCTTTTCTACCATTTCTTCATAATCTGTTTCCCCATCCAGATAATTCCAGACCTGCCGATAGCCAACCATGCGCATGGCAGGTAAAGAACCAGAAAATTGGCTGTTTACATGAAAGCACCTGACTTCTTCAACCAGTCCCTGATCAAGCATTTTCATGAAACGATGTTTGATTCTTTCATGGAGGTTTGCACGATCCCCCGGATTCAAGATGATTTTAATGACCTCAAAGGGAAAGGGGCTTGCATCTCCATCATCATAATGATCAGTCATACTTCGGCCACTAATCTGATAAATTTCCAGAGCACGCTGTATACGTTGCGGATCATTCGGGTGAATCCTGCCTGCCGATACAGGATCAACCCTGGCGAGTCGAGCATGCATCGCCTGCCAACCAATATCTCTGGCCTCTGATTCAAGTCGTTGTCTGATTTCTGCATCAGCATCCGGTAAATCGGATATCCCTGACTCCAGCGCGCGAAAATATAAACCTGTGCCACCTACTAGAAGTGGGACCCTGTTTTGAGAATGTATTTCATCGATGGCTAGCAGGGCATCATCACGAAATTTGGCCGCCGAATAGGTCTCATCTGGCTCACAGATATCGATCAAGCGATGAGGAACATTGTTCAGGAATTCCTTTGATGGCTTGGCCGTACCGATATCCATGCCCCGATAAACCAGGGCAGAATCCACACTGATGAGTTCTATGGGAAGCCGCTTGAATAGTGCTGCTGCTATATCAGTTTTACCCGTAGCAGTCGGCCCCATTAGGAATATGACAGGGTGTGTCATCTCAATTTTTCCGTTTCATTAAATTGCTCAACGATTCACTATCAAGCGTTCGCCATGGCATGTTTATACTGCTCGAATCTGCATTGGCACTTCTTACTTCAGCCATAAGCTGAATCAGCATCTGTTTATCACTATTGACTAATCCTGCATCGTTCACATGCCTGGACATCATGCTAATGATTCCCTCGCTGGAATTGCCTGATTTTACTAAAGGTATGATGTCACTAAGCAGACTGATAATATCTGCATACTCAAGCAATAGCGGGATTTCACGGATTAAAAGGCTATCTAGTGCAATCCTTTCTAGCTTCAGGCCAAGCCTTTCGAACGCAGGGGCCCTGGATTCAATAAAAGCAGCATCCTTGATAGAAACAATCATAGTCAGTGGCACAAGCAAGGGTCTACGACGAATACCTCCAGTAGCATAATCATTTTCCAGTTTCGATAAGACAATAATTTCCTGACACAAAGGCACATCGATTAAAAAAGTTTCACCCTGCAGTTGCGTGATCAAATACCGATCTTCAATCAATAAAGAATTATTCGAATCTGAAGAGGATTTATGCCAATGTTTATTTCTACTAGTAGCGTACATTGTAGATTTCAGAGAGGATTGGAGGTCGGGATTCCTGTCATAATTTTGAGTGGAAAAATATTGAGCCCCCTGCTCCTGGATCTCCTGCCCCAGACCATTATATTCCTGGGGCTTCTGTTCCTGATTATTCTTCTCCCGAACATCTCTGCCGTCACATGCCTGCACCAGGGCACTAAAAACAAAGTCATGCACATCCCTCGCCTGGTGGAATCTCACTTCATGTTTTGCTGGATGCACATTTACATCGACATGAGAGACATCCATTTCCAGAAATAAAACGTAGACTGCGTGCTTACCGGTGTAAAGATTATCCTGAGTTGCCATGCGTATCGCATGATTCACCTGTTTGTCCCGGATCACTCGTCCATTTAAATAGAAGTATTGTTGATCGACCTGGTTCCTTGCAATCTCAGGATGACCGAACCATCCCCATAGTCGTAAACCATTTCGTTCATAATCAAGCTCGAAAGAATTGGCAAGAAATGTTTTACCAAATATTGTTTGTGCACGTTCTGCAAAATTCTTTTGCTTGCCAGAGCATTGGAGAATAGTTTTATTGTTATGTTTTAAGTGAAATGAAACGTCGTATCGGCTCAAGGCAATGCGCCTGACGATCTCACGTATATGAAAAAATTCAGTGTTATCTGTACGTAGAAATTTACGCCTGGCCGGCGTATTAAAAAACAGATCCCGCACCTCAACACTGGTGCCCACGACCATCCCTATTGGTACTTGTTCAGACACAGCGTCTCCCTGTGTGACATCAATAACCCACCCATGATTTTCATTGGCATGTTCTTCATCGGCAATACGAGAAGCCAGTTTTAACCTGGAGACAGAAGCGATACTGGACAATGCCTCACCACGAAAGCCCAGGGTCGTAATTCTTTCGAGATCTGTCTGCGACATGAGTTTACTGGTCCCATGTTGTGCCAATGCCAATGGTAAATCATCAGGATGAATGCCATGACCATTGTCCTGAATACTGATCAATAGTCGCCCACCTTTTTTAATATCAAGTTTAATCTCGGAGGCACCAGCATCCAGACTATTCTCCAATAATTCCTTAACCACAGATGCCGGGCGCTGAATGACTTCTCCTGCCGCGATTTGGTTAACAAGCGCGATAGAAAGCATGTGTATTCTTTGAGATAAAACGGTCACTGCCATGTCACTATAATACGGCAGCAACTGATGATGAGATAGAAAAGGATAAGATTTATTAGTATGAGTATTTGTCAGGATTAGCCGATTGCAGAATCGCCAGTATCATCAGGTTTTAATTTCCATTCTGACGATTGGATAAACTCGTATAACTCACTCTCTGTAACAGGGCGTGACATATAATAGCCCTGTCCTTTATCACAGCCTAATGATGCCAGCTCGGTCATTGTCTCTTTATCTTCGATACCTTCTGCGATGACGCTTAAATTGAAATTATGTCCGAGTTCAATAATAGTACGAGCGATTATTTTATCATCTTCGTTTTGGCTCATAGCCAAAACAAATGATTTGTCTATCTTAAGTTCGGCAACAGGTAAGTGTTTCAGGTAAGCAAGTGACGAATAACCGGTACCGAAATCATCAATGGAAAGATCAAGTCCTAACTCAGTGAGGTTTTTAAGAACCTCCAAAGAATGTTCAGGTTCAAGCATCACAGCACTTTCCGTAACCTCAAACATGACATTATCCGGTTCGATCGACCACATATTCAAGGCGTTTTTTATTATTTGAATAATATTTGGATCGTATAATATTGCAGCAGATAAATTAATGGCAATTTGAAAACCAGGCCATTTAGAACACCACTTTTGTGCCTGTCTAAGTGCTACGTTTAATGACCAGATAGTCAAATCCATAATCTGCCCAGTCGATTCAGCAACTGTTATGAAAACATCCGGGGGGACTGTTCCCATCATGGAATTATTCCATCGCATTAAACATTCAGCACCACATATTTCATTCTTTTGTAAATCAATTTTTGGCTGGTATAGAAGAGTTAATTCAAAATTATCAATAGCTTTATCAAGTTCTTTTCTAATTACCAAATTAGAAAATCCTTTGAAAACATTCTGCTCAGAAAAAAAGTTATAAGCCTTACCGTCCTTGATTGCTTTGGCAAGTGCCATGTCTGCACAAATTAATAATCTTTCTGCATCGTCAGCGTCGTCTGGGAAAAATGCTGCCCCTATTGAAATTTGAACCTGAACTTGTTCATCTTTTATAAGAAATGGTTTTGTTAAGTTAGTCAGGATTTTATTTATGGCCAATATAATATGATTTTTGTTTAATATACCTTTTAATAATATTGCAAATTCATCATTACCTACACGAAAAACAATATCTTCTTTTGATAAAATTTCCTGTGCTAATTGAAATAATCTGAATATAAAGTCATTTCCATTTTCATAACCATATATTGTATTGATATCGTGTAATGAAAGGACTTTTAGAACAAGTAGCCCACTTGATGCCTTGTCTTTTTTACTATGAAGTAATTCTTTGCCTAGCTGACCGAGGATGCTGCTGCGAGAACAAATTTCGAGTTCATTATTATTTTCAGGCATATGGTCAACGGATTATATCTATTCAGGATTATCTATAAGTAGAATTTTTCTGCGTCAAGTCCATAGGCATCATTTTCAAGTGTCCTGACAATAGATATTGGGTTCCTGCCAGCATCTTCAATTTCTGTAAGTAAATCCATAATAGGAAAGTAGTCATTAGACTTCTTCTCCTTGTTCAGCAATACCATTACTTTTGGTCTTAAACGCCTGACCTTATTCTGTTCGATGACAACAC
>SMUY01209019.1_pt1 | contig 17736 bp, 19 predicted proteins | sample 2456441 | NCBI WGS metagenome assembly SMUY01 (sample SAMN11095931, study PRJNA526329) | marine sediment metagenome | biome: Marine sediment; feature: Surficial sediment; material: Deep marine sediment; isolation source: Hadal surficial sediment | place: Pacific Ocean | collected 2014-11 | depth...
ACGCAGGTTATTGCCGGTAATGTGTCGCCGTCCACGAGGGGTTTCGTCGCGTAGTTGTGTAAACAAATCAACGCACGCGTGTTGGTCGTCTAGCTGTTCGGAGTGTTGGAATGGCAGATAGAAGAAAGCCCGTTCGTCGTAACCAAGCTCAAGGTGTGTACCAATCTCAACACCGTTCTTGGCTACTTCCAGTGCCAACGCGTCGTAGGCGAAAGCAGCAGGTAACCCGCGAAAAATATTACGCGGAAACTGGTCACACACCAGTATGAATGCTAGCCTGCCCTTGATTTGTTCCAACCAGGGGGCGAGCAAACCCTCTTTCGCCGCGATGACGAGATGTTGGAAACGCTCACGAATAGTATCGTCCACTTCGGCTCCGCTGTTGAACCAGAGGTGCCGATGGGCATCGTCGGCCAAGCCGTCATCGAGAGAGCCGAACCAGAACTCCAGGACCGGATCAAATGATCGATCTTTCACCCTAGGTTAAAGCCCCCAGCACTCCAAATCGTTGGCGAACACCAGCGGGTCTGTATAGTTCACTTCGATGGCTTCCCGGCTCTGTGTTTCGCGGCCGCGGGTTCGGTTCATGCGGTGTCCAAGAATCAACATCCGCACTTCGGCTTTGGCGGCAATCTGGCCTATCTGGGTTGGCGTGAGGTGATTTTCTTTGAGGGTACCACGGGCCGTCTCGGGAATGGCGTGGTGAATGACCAACGCATCAGCCCCTTTCGCAAAGCTCGGGATGACGTTCTTCTGGTTGCTCAAATCACCGGTGAAGACGATCACCTGGCCGGATACCTCCACCCGCCACGCAACCGCCGGTACACCACCGTGATGCACGGGAATCGAGGCGAGACGAATATTTTGCGTGCCAAATCGCGACCAGCGTCGTCGTCCGGTGGCTGGGACGTTACGTAGGTCTATCTTGTAACCCCCGGAGGATTTATAGGTTAGAAAATCGGCCAGATGAGGGAACGCTCCTTCAAGACCTATGAGCCGTTTCACAAATGTTTTGGTGTCGGGGTGAGTTTTTTTGTCACCGTCGGGGCCAAGTACCGGCAGGGGTCGGTCGCGTCCGGCGAAAACGCTGCCATCTATGAACGCAGGGAAGTCTCCTGCATGGTCAGCATGCAGATGGGTGAAGACGATGGCATCGAGGTCTGCAAATTTCGCTCCGGAAACGTCGAAGCGAAAAGACGAACCCGGTGCGGTATCTACCAGAAGCCGGGCTTTGTTGTCGAGCCATACCAGGTAGCTTGATCCACTGTTGCCATCGTCCAGTTCAGCCCCACCTGAGCCGAGGATCTGAATCCAGACACCTTGTTTACCGCAGAAAACGGAGCCCTCCTCACCCATTACGTTCGTAGCCGCAAACAGTAAATAGCCGGCTAATAACGAAGTGCTGACCGTTCGCATAAGTCCCCTTCTGGTTTTCTTATTTTCTACTCGAAATTTGTCGACCAAATCTCGCCATCTTGACGGGTGGCCAGAGCGCATTACAACCGCGTTCAGGGTAGCTTGTCTATGTTCTCGAGGATGCGTTCAACGCTTGCTTCGTCGGGCATCCGCCAGTCGCCCCTTGGTGACAGGCTGACCGAGCCGACCTTTGGACCTGGCGGTAACGTCGTGCGCTTGAACTGCTGGGTAAAAAAACGCCGAAAGAAAACGCCGAGCCAGCGTTTGAGTTCCTCGCGGGAGTAATCTTCTGCAAACGCCCGAAGCGCCAGAGCGTATATCTTCTCTGCACTGAAGCCATTGCGTAGATAGTGAAAGAGAAAGAAATCGTGCAGTTCATAGGGTCCGATGATCAACTCCGTTTGCTGGCTGATCTCTCCATCCTCGGGTGCAATCAGTTCGGGGGAGATCGGTGTGTCCAGGACCCTCTCCAGTACATTGCTCAAAGGCCCGTCAGCCAGGTGTCGCGCGTACCATCGGACGAGATACGCCATCATCGTTTTGGGTACGCCCGCATTTACGTTGTAGTTGGCCATGTGATCGGCGTTGTAAGTACACCAGCCAAGGGCCAGTTCAGACAGGTCGCCGGTACCGACCACGATGCCACCGACTTTGTTTGCGTAGTTGAATAGGAGTTGCGTGCGTTCGCGGGCCTGAGTGTTCTCAAACACGACGTCTGTTCGATCAACGTGGTCCAGATCATCGAGGTGTTGGTTTACTGCGGCTTCGATGGAGATTTCTTGCAAGGCCACGCCCGTCGCGCTACACAGTTGATCTACCGATTCCCTGGTGTGTTGGGTTGTCCCGGGTCCCGGCATGGTCAGCGCATGTATGACAAAAGGAGATGCATTTTGGCGCTTGGCAAGCTTTTCCAGCGTGTCGAGGCATACGAGAAAAGCGAGGGTCGAATCCAACCCCCCGGAGAGGCCAATTACCAGCGAATCCACGTCCACTGATAACATGCGGCGCGCAAGCCCCGTTGTTTGAATGCTCAGAATCTCTCGCGCATGGGCGTCGAACTCGTTTTCGTCGGCGGGTACGAACGGATGTTTGGGGTAGGCTCGGGTAATGTTCGAAAGCTCAGCGGTTGGTATTGATAAATCGACTAGGTGGTGATTGCTGGGACGTTCGGCATTCGTGAACGTGGTATTTTGCATACGGTCATGGCGCAGCTTGTTGATGTCGAACTCCACGATGAGCGTTTGTGGTTCGAGTTGAAAGCGCTCACTTTCCCCAAGAGGCTGGCCGTTCTCGGCAGCGAGCAGATGTCCGCCGAAAACGATGTCCTTGGTGGATTCCATCGGGCCGGCACCGGCATAGAGATACCCGCACAGGCGTTGCGCGCTTGCCATCTGCACCAGATTACGGCGGTAATCGGCTTTTGCGACAAGGTCGTTGCTTGCGGAAAGATTGAGGATGAGTTCGGCGCCCGCAAGGCTGTGCTGCACCCCGGGCGGGGCGGGTGCCCAGAGGTCTTCACATATTTCGATGGCGAATCGCATTGTGCTTAAGCGAAACAACTGATCACGGCAGAGGCGAAACTCGCCAAGTGAATCGTCCTGGACATCCAGATCTAACCCCGCACCCGATACGAACCAACGCCGCTCGTAGAACTCTCCATAGTTTGGTTGCGCCGATTTCGGCACCATGCCTTTTACCTCGCCATCGGCGATGACAACGGCGCAGTTGAACAGCCGCCCGTCGTCGGCTAGATAAGGGGCACCCACAACGCAGACGATGGCCTCGCTTGCTGCAGCAACCTGCGCAATAGCGGCACGGGTTGAGGTGTGCAGGTCGCTCGTGAAGAACAGGTCCTCGCAGGAGTACCCCGTGATCGACAGTTCCGGGAACAGCGCAATGGTTACGCTCTCATCGCGCAAGCGGCCGAGGTGCCGACAGATCTCGGAGGCGTTTGCTGCAGGATCGGCCAGAACCAGCAATGGCGCGGTGGCTGCAACCCTGATGTATCCCAGATCCGCGTAATTTTTAGGAAAGTTCATGGGCTCATTCTACCCGGGCTCGCGTTTTATGCCCAAAATGGAGAGAATCGTCGGTTCGTTGCAATTTTTGGGGAAGTGATGAATTTCGAATTCTCGGAAGACCAGAACCTGCTACGCGAGCAAGCGCGTGGGTTTTTACAGGAGAACTGCCCGCCTTCGGTCGTGCGTGCGGTCTTGGATGGTGAGGCTGCCTTTGACGCGGACCTGTGGAAGAAAATCCTGGAAATGGGCTGGACGGCGGCGGTTATCCCTGAGGAATTTGGGGGTCTGGGGTTGTCTTATCTCGAGCTCGTGGTGATTGCCGAGGAATTGGGCCGGGCTGCTGCGCCGGTACCGTTCTCGTCCTCGGTGTATTTAGCCACGGAAGCGTTGCTCATGGCAGGTTCCGCGAAACAGAGGGAGACCTGGCTACCCAAGCTCGCGGTGGGGGAGACGATAGGTACATTTGCACTTGCGGAGAGCCACGGCCGGCTCACCGCAAAGGGTCTTCAGACCAAAGCAAGTGGCGGCACCATCACCGGCACCAAAGTGCCCGTGGCCGACGGTGGTACCGCACAGATCGTGATCATCGTCGCCAGGGATGGTGCTGGAGACGGCGCAAGCCTTTATCTCGTTGAACTCGACCAGGAAGGCGTCAACATCGAGAGCGTACCCACTCTGGATCCGACGCGTGGACATTCGCGCATTACTCTCGACGCTGCCAAGGGGGAACTTCTTGGGAACGCCGGAGAAGGATGGGCACTTACCGAGAAGCTACTGACTCGCGCTGCCGTGTTATTCGCCTGGGAACAGGTGGGTGGTGCCGAAGCGTCATTGGAAATGGCGAAGGAATACGCTATGGGACGCTTCGCGTTTGGCCGTCCCATTGGTTCCTATCAGGCGATCAAACACAAGCTTGCCAACATGTATGTGAAGAACACGCTTGCTCGTTCTAATTGTTACTACGGCGCCTGGGCGTTGAACACGGATGCCGCGGAGTTGCCGTTGGCGGCGGCGACTGCTCGGGTTTCTGCGACGCAAGCCTATTATTTCGCTTCCAAGGAAAACATCCAGACCCACGGCGGTATGGGTTATACCTGGGAGTTCGACTGTCAGTTTTACTACCGCCGGGCGAAGTTGCTTTCGGTGAACATCGGCAGCGAATTGAGCTGGCAAGACAAGTTGATTACGGCAGTTGAACAAAGCAACGCTGCGTAGAGGAGAACATCATGGATTTTAACGATACGAAAGAAGAGACAACGTTTCGGGAAGAAGCACGCACCTGGCTCGAGGCGAACGTACCGAGCGCGGCCGATCTCGAGGGTCTGAACTCCATCGAACAGGCCAAGCTATGGCAACAGCGTAAGTATGATGCAGGCTGGGCCTGCATCCGCTGGGCAAAGGAGTACGGGGGCAGAGGTGCGAGCCCCATGGAGCAAGTGATCTGGAACCAGGAAGAGGCCAAGTTTGGCGATCTTCCGGGTGGGGTATTCGGTATCGGCCAGGGTATGGCAGCGCCAACGCTGATGTCCTGGGCAACGGATGAACAGAAGGCCTACCACCTTCCGAAGCTCGCAAGCGGCGAACATATCTGGTGCCAACTTTTCAGCGAACCGGCTGCTGGTTCGGATTTGGCGGCACTGCGCACCAAGGCCGAACGAGACGGTGACGACTGGGTGATCAATGGTCAGAAGATCTGGACTTCGGGTGCCCACTATTCGGATTACGGGATTCTGGTGGTGCGCACGGACCCGACAGTGCCCAAACACAAAGGCTTGAGCTACTTTTTTCTCGACATGAAGTCCCCCGGCATTGACACCAAACCGATCAAGCAACTCTCAGGTGATGCGAACTTCAACGAGGTTTATTTTACGGACGTGCGAATTCCGGATTCTCAACGCCTCGGCGAAGTTGGCCAGGGCTGGCAGGTTGCGTTGACCACCTTGATGAACGAACGTGCGTCCATTGGCGGCGGCGGTACGGCGGTCGGTTTCGATTCGGTTTTTAAACTCGCTCAAAAAGTGACCATCGATGATAAACCAGCCATTGAGAACTCAGCCGTTCGCGCCAAGTTAGCCGACTGGTACTGTCAGGAAGCCGGATTGCGGTTCACCGCATACCGCTCGATGACCGCGCTTTCCCGGGGAGAAACCCCCGGGCCGGAAAACTCTATCGGCAAGTTGGTCGGGGCACCGAAAACCCAGGATATGGCTTCCTTTGCCATCGATCTGATGGAGATGTCGGGGGCTATCTGGGACGAGGATTTCGCCGTCGAATCCGGTCTGTTCCAAGGGTCGTATATGGGTATTCCGGGGCTCCGTATTGCCGGTGGCACGGATGAGATCATGGCCAATATCATCGCCGAACGAGTGCTGGGCCTGCCTCAGGAACCGCGTATGGACAAGGGGATTCCCTTTAACGAGGTGCCAACCTCTTCTTCATAGGGGGATAGACACCAGGAACGCCTGCACGTTTAGCAGGCGCCCCTACCGGGGTTCAGTGGATAGTCTGGGGGGGAGTTTCCAACTCGTCCGCAAGCTGCCCGGCTTTTTCCAGAATCCGGCTGATCAGCACATCGGCGTCGTTGGAGAACCTGAATCCGACCATGCAGGTTGTGGAGAGCTCCAATATCGGGGTGGCCAGGTCTACATCGTGGCGTGCGTGTTGTAAGGAACGGCGGATGCGGGCAAAAAACGACCGCTGTGTGGCGCTGCCTTCCACATCCAACTGTCTGATCAGTTGATCCAGCAGAGGTCCAATCTCGTTTCTCGCTTCCGTCGCTCTACGCATCACATCGTTCCTGATGAACGTTAAGCACATTTTGAACGTTGCAGCGTGATAACGCCAGCCCAAGGCGGGTGCTGCCATTCGTTTGTTTTTAGGGGTTGACAAAAATGTTGTCAAACGTGGTCCAGGAGTTCATGAATTTCGGCGATCACGAGATCCGCACCGGCGGCGGTGAGTTGCTCCTCATCGCTGCTTCCAGTAAGCACGCCCACGCAAACCATGCCAAGTTCACGCCCGAGCGCCATGTCCATCCTACCGTCACCCACCATTGCTGCGGCCGACGTGTCCTGCCCGAGGGTTGTTAATGCCTGCCGAACGTGCCGCGGATCCGGTTTTAGGTGCGCTACTTGGTCACGTGCCAGCACGATATCGCAGTAATTGTCGATATCGTCGAAAACTCGAGCCACAGCCTTGCTGCAGTTTCTTGTTACAACCGCGATCTGTTTGCCTGCACGTCTGAGCTCGCACAATGTTCTTCGGGTTTCGGGAAAAGGCACGGTCCTCGCGGCGGCCTTGAGCTCAAATTCTGTTATGAGTGCATGGGCCCGCAATCGATAGCGAGATGCTGCGTAGGGCGTGTCTTGTTGCAGCCGTGAGAAAACTGCTTCGATTATCTCGACGATGTACAGATGTTCGAACTCGCTGCGTGGTATACCGGTTTTGAGGGTTAACGCAATGACCTCGCGACGCATTTGCGGCAGGTCGAGATTAGGTGCCAGCGTTCCGTCGAAGTCGAAGACGAATGCTTCGATAGACTTGAGTCCGATCAGGGCCAGAGCCCTAAGATGATCCCCATGATGAGGAACTGCGCGATGTGATAACCGGAGTCAATCGCCAGTAACTTTCCGCTTTTCTGAGAGAACTGATAATTCACGCCGAACGAGCAAGCGACAAAACCGACGCCGACCACGAGTCCCGTGCGAATTCCCTCGATAATGTTGGGGTATGGTCCGAGCAGCCAGGAAAGCGCAATCGCGGTAATCAGCGTATATACGAAGGTGAGACCAAACACCTTGGCGCCAGGACCTGCTTCGGCCTCATCGATTCCCGTTTCGCGTATCCAGATGTTACCCAGCAGGAGCTTGGAGTACCACAACCCCCCCAACGCAAAGCTCGCCACGGTGGCGGTCACCACCCCCCATAGATTGATGTCCATAGTAGTCTCTCAGTCCGTATGCAGGTTGACACGATCGTAGATAGCGGTGACCCGTGAGAAATCGATAATCAACGAATGTGAGATCTTTTTTTCAGGGTCATGAAGGTGGTATTTGAAGCGTTTCTGCTTGTCGCCACGCATACACGCATCGTAGTCGCGGCTGAGCTCCCTTACGTCACTGACTATCTCGGAACTCCAGGTAGCCTTAAATGGGCCAAGCATCGCTCCACCCTCCAGACAGATGGTGATCTCGTGATTGGTCAGCCCTTTGTCATCATCCGACATATCCGTCTCCCCGACTCAACTCGCCCAAGCATAACTCTGGCGCTCGAGATTACAAAACCACATTCCCCAACAACAGATCCCTGCTTGGCAACTCGAGAAAACGTCATACGCCTGTGTCCGAGAATGCGCTGACGTACCTGGCCGTACCCTCGGTTGCGGCGAGGCAGCCCTTTTCGAGTTCCAGCACCAGAAAAGCGTCGGTAGCACCGTACTCGTTACCAATATGTGTGCGCTGGAATCCGAAGCGTTGGTAGTAGGCGGGGGCGCCGAGCAGAAAGATCGCGTCGACGGACCGGCCCCGGGCTTCCTCGATCGCGCGGCCCATCAACGCGCTGCCGACGCCGTTCCCGTGAAGGCGAGTCAGCACCGATACGGGCGCGATCCCTAAGCAGTTGAGGTCAACGTGTGGCTCGATCCGAATCGGCGACAGTAAAACATGACCGACGAGCTCATCGGCCAGGAACGCACATAGCTCGATGACGGCTTCACCTGCCTGGCGAACAGCAGCGACCAACGCGGCCTCCTCTTCCCGGGAGAATGCATCGCGCACGACGGCGTAGATTTGCTCTGCATCACTGATGTTCGAATGACGGATGTTGAGAACAGGTTCGGCTGAGGAGTTCATGAATCCGGTGAATCTTCCAGAAGGTTGGAGATATGTTCATAATCCACGACCTCGTGCGACGTAGGACCACGGAACCCTCGCTTGCCCGCTCTCGGAAAATCGGTCACTTCCGCTTCCTTGTTTTCCCCGCCCATCAGACAAATGAGATCTTCCTTGAAAGGATTTCTTACGAGATGAGCAACGGAGGGCGTGGAAAAACCAATGAAATCACCAGGTCCGATCTCGGTTTCCGCATCGTCAGCTGCAAGTATTCCACGCCCGGAAATAACATAGATGAACTCTTCTTCGGTTTGATGACTGTGGTAGATGAAAGACTCTTTTCCCGGTGGAATTTTCGTCCGGTTCACTCCAATCCGCTGCATACCGGCAATCCTGCTGAGCATCTCGATCTCGATCTGCGAATTTTCATTGAGCGGGTGCGAGAATGTCTGCGAAGGCGCTTTGCCAGCCCTTACCAAGTGTCGTTTTTCATCACTCATGCGCTCTCCTGATGTGGGTAGGAGTCAAATCTCTTTTTTCGCCGATAGGGAAATACGTCCATGACCTGGCCCTGAGCTATCGCCTTTTGCAGGCTCTGCCAATATGCGGGATCAAAAAGTTCACCATGCATATCTGCGAACATCTGCTTGATCCGTCTGCGACCAAATAGAAAGCGTTTGAACTCCTCGGGAAACACATCGTTGGGCGCTACTGAATACCAGGCCTCTGCGGCCATCTCATCTTCCAGCGTTTGGGCTTCGGGAATGGCACGAAAGTTTACATCCGTGAGATAGCAGATCTCGTCGTAGTCGTAGAACACCACGCGTCCGTGACGGGTGATACCGAAATTTTTCAACAACATGTCTCCGGGAAAGATATTTGCAGCGGCCAGTTCCTTGATCGCGTTGCCATACTCGTCTAACGCCTCCAGGAGTTCGTCATCGTTCGCAATGTCGATGAAGATGTTCAACGGAGTCATGAGACGTTCGGTGTAAAGGTGTTTTATGAGTACCCGGTCGTTGGAAACCTCGATCGAAGAGGGTGCTGTACTCAATAACTCCTCGATGAGCTCTGCTGCGAAACGTTGCCGCGGTAAAACCAGGTTCTGGAACTCTTGAGTGTCAGCCATTCGTCCTACCCGGTCATGTTTTTTGACCACATGGTACTTTTCTCGCACCTGTTGGGCGGTGATGCTTTTCTGCGGTGCGAAGCGATCTTTGATGACCTTGAAGACCGTTTGATAAGACGGTAGCGTGAATACCGTCATTACCATACCTTTGATCCCGGGGGCGACGATGAACTGATCGGTCGAGCTGTCGAGGTGTGCAACAAAACCGCGGTAGAACTCGGTTTTCCCGTGTTTGTGCAAGCCTATTGAAGCGTACAGTTCAGAACGTTTCTTGTTGGGTAACAAGGATTGTAGAAAATCGACCATCGCGTGAGGATGGGTTGTATGAACCATGAAGTATGATCGCGTGAAACTGAACATCACCGACAACTCGTCTTCATCACAAATAAGCGTGTCCACATAGAGTTGCCGTGAATCGTTCAGCAGGAGTGGTAGAACCACCGGCCAGGTGAACTTCTTATAGCTCAGTTTGCCAATGATGTATGCGCACTTGTTACGAAAGAACAACGAACGCAGAATCTGTACTTCCAATTCTTTGGTGCTTTTAATTTCTGTGCGTTCTTCCGCCAGTGAACGCAAGATGTTGCCGATATCCTGCTCCAGGTTTCGCCACGGCACGTTGAAACTGAAGTCGTGAAAGATATCGAACACCATTTCCACCACATCGTTTTTGGGTCGATACGTGGAGAAGATGGGGTTGTCCGGGAATAGGGGAGGAGTGGGGTGCGCGCTGGTGACAAACATCTCCAGATCTGTAACGTCCTTATCCTCAGTGATGTGGCGGTGTACGGAGTTATAGAAAGTTTCGAAGAGTTCGGCGTTGTATTCGGCGTTGATCAGTTGCAGGTAGGCAGCCCGGATTCGAGCCCAGAGGGTCGCGGTGATCTGCCGCTCAGCCAGCACACCGTTGAGTTGGGACACAACGTTCAGCAGATGTTCACCGTAAACCGCAAGGCGACGCGTACCGGCTTCCTGTGCACCCAGCCAATCTGTGTTCTCGAACCGCGACTGGGCGGCTAGGGTAATTTCCTGAAAATCCTGGCGGTAGGATTTGAATCCGCTGTAGACAATCTTCGCGATTTGTTGTGACAGGTCATCCGGCATCTATCAAGCCGTGTGCGAAGAGTTCCGAGTCTTGCTCGGACGTTTGATCTGAGCTTTGCTCAGACGTTTGATCTGAGCTTTGCTCAGACGTTTGATCTGAGCTTTGCTCAGACGTTTGATCTGAGCTTTGCTCAGACGTTTGCGTTCGGGTGTACGGCGCGGTGCACGTACCGGCTGCGGCGCCTGTGCCAGGTGCAAGAACCGACTTGCCAGTTCCGGTCCAGCACCGTCGTCTTCGTGTTTGAAGAAGGCCAGGGTTTTTGTTGCATCGGTCGCGAGCGCTTTCTTGATCCACCCTGCTAAGTTTTGCGAGGTGTAACCGGGCTTACGCAAACGCAAGTAAAGCCAATCGGTGGTGGCGATTTCCGGAGGGCAGGGTAGGTCACTATCTTCCGAAACGCCGATCGCAACAGCGTGGGCGCGCAGCACATCAAACGTCTCTTCATCGAACCAGGAATCGTTGCGAAACTCGATCGCAGCGGGGAGCGCCTTAGGCCAGACATCGAGAAATGCCTTCAAGCGGTCTATGTCTTTGCGCAAAAAGGGTGGGAGTTGGAATAACACTGCGCCGAGCTTGTCCTCGAGCACGGCTACTCTCGTTGCCAGGTAGTTGATGGACTCTTCGGCCCCCTTCAAGCGCGCGTGGTGAGTGATTCGCCGCGACGCCTTGATCACGAAGCGGAAATCAGCGGGTACGCTTTCTGACCAGTTCTCCAGCACGTTGGTTCGCGGCATGCGATAGAAGGTGTTGTTGATTTCGACGGCGGGCAGACGGCTCGCGTAAAAGCTGAGCATCTCGTCGTTTTTGATGTTTTCGGGGTAGAACGGTCCCTTCCACTGCTTGTAGCTGTAACCACTCGTGCCTGCCAACCACATCATCCGATGTAACTCCTTGAAACATCCACCAAAAAAGGTGGGCGAAACACCTTAGACCAGCCTTAGTACTCCATCAACTTGATATTGCGCGTACGCAGTGGGTACGGCACCCTCATGTGGAAACCCAAGATTTTATGCTCACGTTGGATCCAAGTGATCGGCAAGCAAACGTTCGCTGAACTGCCACAACTCGTCCTGGGCGCTTTTGTCCAGGGCGAGGGCCGATGCGTCAACTATTTTTTGGTTCGCGTCGAAGTACTTGCCAGACACACCCTCGAGTTCTTCGGAAAGCGCCAGGTGAATTGAGGTTTGCGAACCACGCTGGGCGTTGAACATGAAACGCTGAACGAGATTCCCGGCGAACCTCAATAGCGTATTTTCAGGAAGGAGGTTCGAAGCCACACCGCCGGGATGCAAACAATTTGCTGTAACCGATGTCCCTGCGAGGCGACTCGCCAGGCTGAATGTACTCATGACATTGGCGAGTTTTGAGCGGGCGTACGCCAACATCCCCCAATAACGATTGCCGTGATTGAGATCGTCGAGGGGTAAAATCCTTACCATTCGATGTATGCCGGACGCTACGTTAACGATTCGTCCATCACTAGTTTGTTTCAGACGTTCCAGAAGTAAGCGGGTGAGCAGGTAGGGTCCCAGGTAGTTGGTGGCGAAGGTGAGCTCGATACCCTCGCTGGAGAGCTCCCGTTTGCTGGTCATCATACCGGCGTTGTTGACCAGCAGGTCCAGATGATCGTGCCGTTCGAGAAACGTTTGCGCGCAAAGCCGTACGCTATCGAGTGAAGAGAGATCGCAGGAAATAATGCTGATGTTGTCGTTACCTGTGGTCTTTTTGAGATGGTCCTCGACGAGATTGGCCCGTGGCAGGTTGCGACTGGCCATGACGACGTTTAACCCCACCTCGGCAAGCGAGCGCGCTGTGGTAAGACCGATGCCGTTGGTCGCGCCTGTGATCAGACAGGTTTTCACTCGCCTTCGCCGGTGTCTCGTTTCCGATGTTGCCAGCGGGCTTCATGGGTCTTGCTGATGCGATCGCTGAAGCGAGCGATGATGATGGTGAGCAGGCAGGCACCGCATAGTGCTGCTACTGCCGGGTAGGCAAGGCTGACTACCCAGTCTTTGCTATTGAGATCCGTATGAGCGAGCGCCAGAAATGATGCGACAAGGCAGACCGCAGCCGCATTATTTATCATTATCCAGGCACCCGTTGCCGCTGCGATGGGCAGTAAAAGTCGATCGAGAACCGCTTCGCTTTCGAAATCGTAAAACAACAAGCAAACCAACAAGATGGCAACTCCGACGAGGCGCAGCTTCATGTCAGTATGTCCAGTGCGCCTCCGTCAACACGAATGTTCTGTCCGTGTATGCCGTTAGCCAGTGGACTTGCCAGGAAGGCGATTAGATCGGCGACCTCCTCACGGCGCACGATGCGTCCAAGCGGGATGTCCTTGGCGACGTGGGGCTCAATCTCTTGCCAGGTTTCACCCCAGCCTTTCTTGCGTCCGCGTGTCAGGTAGGCCGCTTGCACTTCGGGGGTCAGAATCAACCCTGGTGACACAAGGTTTACACCGATACCGGTACCGGCTACTTCCTTGGCGAGGCTCACGGTCATGGTCGCAAGCGCACCTTTGGCGGCGTAATACTGGGGCATGCGGCTGTTGGGCCGCGTGGAGCCGACGGTACCGAGGTTGATGATCCGACCCCAGCCGAGGGTGCGCATTTGTGGTAGGAGTCGGCGGATGAGACGTTGTGCTGAAAGCACGTTTTTCTGATAGCTTCTGAGCCAGTCGTCGGTATCGGACTCCTCCCAGCTTCCGGCATCGGCGGTTCCATAGTTGTTGATCAGCACATCGATCTGCTCTGGGCAGGCCTCAAAAAGCTCCTTCGCACCAGCATCCGTAGTGATATCGCCGGTGACCGGTTCACCACAACCAATCTCCGCAACTGCCGCTTCAGCTTGACCGGCTTCCAGTCCGTGCACCAGCACGCAGGCGCCTTCCTCTGCCAGGCGTTTGGCTATGATCAGGCCGGTACCCCGATAGCTGCCGCTGACGAGTGCTGTTTTGCCTCCAAGCTCGAGGTCCACGCTTATCCTCAAGTCATTTGGCGGGACTATAACACCGATCAAATTCGGGCCAGGCAGGTAGGTGTGGTACACCGCAGGTATACTCGTTTGATAAATGGATGGTTGGATTCTCGCTGTTTTTCTACTGAGCGTGCTCGTTGGGAGTTACGTGCAGGTGGTTACCGGGTTTGCCATGGGTATGATCGTCATTGCGGTCATGGTTGGCTCCCATCTGGTGGACGTGCCGCTCATCACCGCGGTGGCAAGCCTGTTGTCCCTCGTTAATGTGGTTCTCGCTTTGCGTGGTCAGTTGCACCGTGTGCACTGGCGGCTGTTCGGTTGGCTTGCTGTTGGTCAGCTGTCGGCTATCTGGGCTGGTGTTGCGCTCCTCGATTATCTAAATGCATCGGCGCTCTGGATTCTAGAGTTGCTGCTCGGAGCTTTCACAGTTCTGGGAGGATTGTCGATGCTGCTCCGCCCGGAACCGAAAACGCAGGTTTCCAGGCCATGGGCCTGTTTCAGCGCCGGTGTAAGCGCTGGCATTGTCGGAGGGTTGTTCTCCGCCTCGGGACCGGTCATGGGCTGGTTCAACTATCGGCAGCCGTTGGAGGTTGCAGTGATTCGGGCTACCTTGTTCGGCTGTTTTGCCGTCAGCACCACAACTCGAACCCTGGTGGTGGGCATGGATGGCGGGCTCACTGGCGATGTCTGGTTGCTCACCTTATTCGGTTTGCCCACCGTGTTGCTTGGCACATGGGCGGGTCGGGAATTAGCGCCGCCGGTGTCCAGTGCCGCGATGAAACGCATCGCATTCAGCATGCTGGTTTCCATGGGTGTGTGGATTGTCGTGAATGCGTTCTTGGCCAGCTAGTTCTTGTCCATTCTGGACAGGGACTAGCTAAACTATTCGCAGCTTCGCTCGTACCAGGCCACATCCCAATACCGGTCGAATTTGCGCCCGACCTCGTGGAAGGTTGCTACCTGGTTGAACCCGAAGCGTTCGTGGAACTTCACAGATGGTTCGTTGGGTAATGCGATCCCCGCATAAGCACGGTGTACGTCCTGACGGGTGAGCCCGGTGAACAGACGTTCGTACAGCTGTCGGCCGAGACCGTGCCCGACGCTGCGGATATCCAGGTATACGCTCACTTCCACTGATGTTTCATAAGCGCGTTTTGACTTGAAGGGCGTGCTGCACGCGTATCCTCCCAGGGTTCCATCCGTGATCACCCAACATTGGCATCGCTTGTTATTGAACTGCGCCCACCAGCCGCTGCGCGTGGCTACGGTGAAAGGATCGATGTCGAACGTGAAATGGGTGTTCACCACGTAGTGGTTGTAAATCTCAACGATCTGGGGGAGATCACTGTGTTTTGCGAGGCGAATATCGTAGCCGTTTGCACTCACAGATAGACGACCTTGAATCGATCGATCATCGGCGTTGCGATTTATGGACCTTGGCCATGAGCGCAAACAGCTCGGTGACGTTGTTGGGCTCTGTATTCCCGGCAAACTCCCTGTACAGAGTCGCAACGTTCACTACGATTCGCTCGGCGTCGCCCCAGCTGTCGTAGTCGTCGAGCGCGATGTCGAGGGCTGCTTCGAATACCGGCATGCCGGCGTCGAATCGTTTGCGAGCTTCGTCGCGTACGTAGACGAGATAACCCCTCATCGCCTGCACACCGTTCTTGTCGGTGATGGGGCCGTGGCCGGGCACGATCGTTTCGACATCGAGTCCGAGCATGTAGTCGCATGCATCGATCCAATTCTGTACCGGCCCCGCCCAGAGAATGGGATGCCCTTCAATGAAGAGGATATCGCCCGTGAATATCAGGCGGTCGGCCGGAACGTAAGCCAATATGTCCCCAGCTGTGTGTGCAGGACCTACCTGTTTGAGATGAACCAGCTTGTCACCCACCGTCAGATCCAGTTCGCCTTCGAAAGTCCGGGTCGGGAGCGTGTGGTTGATATCGCGGAAATCGAAGGCATCGAAGCAGTAAATGAAAAATTCACCGACCTCTCCCATCTCCGGCGCTTGCTCCATCATCCGCAACATCCTGTCGGGGTTCTCCCGTGCAAGCTCTTCGGCGCATGCTTTTGAAGCGATGATGTCAGCGCCATGCACGAGTTCGTTGCCGTTGCAGTGATCGCCGTTGGAATGGGTGTTCACCAGCGTATCGAACTGTTTTGTGGCCAGTGGTTCTGCAGCGCACATGGCACTGAGCATTTCTCGAGTAAGCGGCTTGTCGAACAGTGTGTCAATTATGAGAGATTCTTCGCCGTCTACGATGAGGCCCGCATTGGACCAACCCCACCCACCATCGGGCTGTAGCCATGCGTAACCGCCGTTTCCGAGTTCCTGCAGACCTTTCTCGAAGGGTCGGATTCCGAGACCCATGAAATTCCCCTCCTTTAGGATTGAGAGAATGATGGCAGATGCGTCGGGCTGCCGCTCTTGTTTTCTTGAAAATAGCCGCTAACGTGCCCGCATGCAGGATTTCGAGTCTATTCGGCCGTATCACGACGACGAAGTAAGTGATGTCGTTGCCAGGTTGTTACGCGACCCCAAACTTTTGAATGCTGCGGCCAAATTTCTTGCTCCGCGTTTAGAAGCCTTGTTACCCGGATTGGTGTCTAGCGTCGTTGCTTACTATTTACGGCACAAGACGCGCGATTTTTACACCGTGCGAGACGTACAACTGTTTCTTTCGCGGCTTATGGAACGAATCGTTCGTGACACGATTCACGAGCTCACAGTGGATGGTCTGGATCGCATCGAGCCGGATGCTGCTTATCTTTATATCTCCAACCATCGAGACATCGTGATGGATTCGAGCCTGCTGAATCTGACTATCTACCTCGCCGGTCACAGTACCTGCCGTATCGCGGTAGGCGATAACCTGCTCACCGAAGTTTATGCAGCCGACCTGATGCGGCTCAACAAGAGTTTCGTGGTCGAACGCAGCGTTACCGGTACGAGGGCGATGTACCAGGCGATGTTGCGCACGTCGAGCTACATCCGTCATTCGCTGGAAGAGGGCGAATCGGTCTGGATCGCACAGCGGGAGGGGCGGGCCAAAGATGGTATCGATAGAACCGATCCCGCTTTGTTGAAGATGATTGCTTTGGCTTACCGTAAAGAGACGAAGAGTTTTGGTGACATTCTAAACAAGATGACTGTTATTCCGGTTTCTGTCTCCTATGAGCTTGACCCTTGTGATCAACGCAAAGCCCATGAGCTGTATCTCACAGAAAAGTACGGTGAATATGACAAGCCGCCCAACGAAGATCTCGAGAGCATCGTCGCAGGAATCATTGGTTACAAAGGCCGTGTACATCTGTGCATCTCGCCTGCCGTTACCGGGGAGTTCGAAGATGCCGAAAGCCTTGCACACGAAATAGATCGGTCCATTATCGCAGGCATGAAGGTGTTCCCGACGCACGTGCGTGCCGCATCCGAGCTGCACGAGGTAGCTTTGAAAATCTCGGTAGACGAATTACCTGATGTCGCTGCAGCATTCGATGAACGCTTGCGAGCTTGTCCGGAGGCGGAAAGACCTTTTCTGCTCGCAGGTTATGGAAATTTGCTGCGCAATCGCGAAACGATTCTCGGTAAATCGGAAAGTGTCGGCTCAGTGTAAAAACCGTCAGATTGACTTTCGCCCATCGAAACGCTAACCCGATAATTTTTACCCTGTCCTCAAACTTAACCAATCACCAGCGGTGGTTCATCCAGCGCCGCCATTTGCTCACGAAGATTCAGCACATGTTCGCCCCAGTACTTTTGGGTGTTGAACCAGGGAAAGGCCCGGGGGAATGCCGGATCGTCCCAGCGCCGGGCCAACCAGGCGGCGTGGTACATGATGCGCAATGTGCGCAGCGGCTCGATGAGACGAATGCTTGTGGCGTCGAACTCGTAAAACTGCTCGTAAGCATCGAGGATCGTACCCAGCTGCTTTTGCTGTTCTTCGCGTTCCCCCGACAAGAGCATCCACAAGTCCTGAATCGGGGGACCGTTTACGCAGTCGTCAAAATCGACGAAGTGCGGTACCTCGTCGCGCCACAGCAAGTTGCCCAGGTGGCAATCGCCATGAATTCGACCACTGGTGGATATACCGTCCATGGCAGGCACCAGGCGCTCTAATAGGTGTTCGGTGGTGCTGGCATATGCCTCTTCCATTTCTATCGGAAGGAAGTTTGCTTCGAGGAGAAAGGTGCGACTGTCGACACCCATACGTGCCACGCTGTAAACCGGTCGGTGGGAGAAGGGTTTGATGC
>SMUY01255904.1_pt1 | contig 17733 bp, 13 predicted proteins | sample 2456441 | NCBI WGS metagenome assembly SMUY01 (sample SAMN11095931, study PRJNA526329) | marine sediment metagenome | biome: Marine sediment; feature: Surficial sediment; material: Deep marine sediment; isolation source: Hadal surficial sediment | place: Pacific Ocean | collected 2014-11 | depth...
AGCAGCAGAGCCAGAGCCGCTAGAAAAAGAGAGTTACGACGCAAGGTTCAGCCTGCCCCTACACTGCATCCGTGACAACAGCACCGCTCCCTTTGATCCGGTAGATAGCAGTTCCTTCAGAAACCGAAGCAGGATCGAACTGCTCTCCCCCTTTCCTCGGCCTCGTGTTTTTTTCTCAATAAGCTGTTCCTCGGACAATTCCAGCTTCTCAACTTCTCCTTCAACCATTCCAATTTTCCCCTTTGCAGTAACGGGAAACACCATGACGTCATTTTTCACCTTAACCCGAATTTTCTTATTGTCGCTGACCACGTCGATCCAGCAGCCTTTTTTTTGACACACATCTGCAATCTCGCCGGTAATCAACACGCGTTGCCCGACGAAGTCCTCAGGGCGGCTGAGAATGTCACTAATATCGGTGGCGGCAGTGCGAGTTAGCGGCTTCACCGTACTTTTTCCCTTCTGTATGACGCGAACACGCCGAACAAACAATCAACAGTGAATAAAACAGCATCCTTATCTTTTCTATCACAAAGCTCGCTTTCCTAGGATGGAATATTCAAAACGATCACCAGCTGAGGGTCACATTTCGTCCATGATACAAATATTTTAAGCAAAATGAAACTGCAAAAATCCAGGGCAAATACTATAACTAAGCTGGAAATTCAAGCGTTTTCATTTGAGCAGAAACACGAACTTTGATCAGTTTTTCAAGAACGAAAGAGACAAGCAGGATGGCGATTGTAAATACAATGAAACTTGCAGGACGGCCGTAGACATGCTCAAAAATCAAGGGCAGGCCCAGATAAATGATAAACGGGACGAAAATCAGAAACATGGCCAGGTTCATGGAACGGCGTCCTTTGACGTTGGGTCGGGAGAACGGCAGGTCGGGGGAATACAAAAAGGCGAACTGCAGGAACAGATGCGACAGCAATCCAAGCACCAGGATATGCAGCAAGACGTGCAGCAGGTTGCCAAAATGGTAGTAGAAGGTGCCACTTAAGATGAGCAGGAACGGCAGGACGAAGTAGATCATCAGGAAGTTTTTTTCAGCCAAAACAAGCCGGCTAATGTCGGTCGGCGTTGTGTAAAAAATCCAGGAAGCCTGAAACGCGTCGCTTTGCGTCACATACGTACGTAGCATCATTGGGAAAAGAAAGATGAGCAGATAAAGCAGGCCGGAATGGCCCATGTCAATATCGCGTGTAACAAACGGGTTTGCAAGCGGGCCCTGCTGTGTGCCGAGAAAGAGGTAGAAAACCGTCAGCGGCAAGATACCCAGCACGGCCATCTTGAACTTGTTGTCATGCACAAACTGATTCCGGATCAATCGCGCCACCACTCGTTCTTCCGGCGCAAGCAAGAAAAAGTAGAATAGCTTGAGGAAGTTCTTCCGTTTTTGTTGCGGAGCCGACTGCCTGGTTTCGAGCGTTGCGATGGCAGCGGCATACCCGATCGAAAGCTTTGCGAAAGCAAAGTAGCCACAAGCCCCTACGGCAACCAGAGATAGGCCTGCAAGCAACCATGCCCTCGGGACTCCGCCGTTCCAGGCGATGCTCATGTAACTTGCAAACCAGGCCGGCGGCGCCACAAACACCCACGGTGAGTTGGCAAAATCGAACTCATGAAAGCCTCTGCTCTCCATCAACCGGGGCAACACAAAAAAGCCGCTGTAGATAAAAAAGGCCAGTCCCACCTGGAACAATGCCAGGATGTTTTGCAGCCTGGCAGGACCCGCCTTCTTGAGAATAACAGTGTAAATCAGGATGATCGTCAGTGCCACGGTCAGATTCGCCAGAAACACACTAATGAAAGCCGTTACACCAAGCACAAGATCGATGCCATCACCGAATAGAAAAGTCAGAATAGCAGGCAGGGCCAGCACCAACGTAAAAGTGAGGACATAAAAAAGCAGATTGGCGAGCTTGACCAGAAAAAATGTGCGCGACGAAAGCGGCTGGTAACCGAGAACAAAATAGTCGTCAGCAGAAATCACGACCGAATGATATTCCACCAGAATCAAGCTGCCTATCATAAACATGGTGTAGGTGATGAGCAGCACGGACGACATGAAAACATCCGGTGTGGACAAAACCAGGGGTACAAATATCAGGCCGGTGAGCAAATAGTAGAAGATGAGTGTGAAAAACGTGCGCCCGCCCGTCTTACCGTGCCGCAGGACGGAAGACATCGAAGACTCGCGAAAGTCTTTCTTGATCAAAGCTTTGGTGAGCGCGAGCCACTGCCGATAGTCGGCGCCTGTCTTCTCAACAAGAAATCTGAGCATCAGACACGTTCGAGCGCTTGCAGAAAATCCTCCGAAGACTGATGGACGTCAGGAGAGCCTGTGAGTTGGCTGAATGCCCGCTCGAGCGTCTTCTGCGAGGTTGCGGCCATAATTTCATCCGTGGTACCGGTTGCCACTATCTGTCCCCGGTCGATAATCGCAATTCGGGTGCAAATCCTCTCAACCACTTCCAGAATATGTGAACAGAACATGATGGTCTTGCCCTGGGCCGCCAACTTTTTCAACAACTCCTTGATGACGAGAGAGGTGTTGGCGTCAAGCCCGTTGAGCGGCTCGTCGAGGAAAAGAACCTCGGGGTTGGGCAACAGCGCAGCCGCGAGGAGCACTTTCTGCTTCATGCCTTTGGAGAACCGGCTAAGATATTGATCTCTATCTTCCGCGATACCGAACAAACCGAGCAACTCCTCGATGCGGTTGCGGGCAGTCTCCGGTTTGATGTGGTGCAATTCTGAAATAAGCTCGAGGTGCTCCCAAGCAGTTAAAGATTCGAACAGCGCTCCTGACTCCGGCACATAGCCGATTCTTCTCTTCACCTCTTGAGGAGATTCGGAAACGTCGAACCCCGCCACCCTGGCGGTTCCGCTTGAAGGCAGGATCATTCCTGTGAGCATTTTGACAGTTGTGGTTTTCCCGGCGCCGTTAGGACCGAGGAACCCGAGAATTTCGCCCGGCTCAATACGCAATGAAATCCGGTCAACCGCTTTTTTCCCGTCAAAAACTCTCGTCAGTTCTTCGAACTCGATCATTTTTTCTTGATCAGTACCCGATAAGAAAATGGTTCCAAATCGAATTTGATGTCAAAAATATCCAGCTTGTACTTTCCCTTGCTGAAAGGATCTCTTACTTTCAAATTTTTTCTCCAACCGGGCCTCAACTCCACATGCCGCTGCACAGAACTGAGGTTCATAAAAACGTACACTTCGTTCCTTTTGTGCTTGCGAGAGTAAACCAGAACCTGGCTATCATCGTCAGCGATATGCACCTGCAACTGCCCGACGCGCAAGGCAGGATTATCGCGGCGCACACGGTTCATCTTTCGGTACAGGTTAAAGATATCCCGATCGAAAACACTGCTCGACTCAACCGTTAGCTCCCCCCAGATGGTGGTGTATGCTTCTTTTTCGTAGATGAATTCCCGCCAAAGCATGGGTTTGATGTTGTCGGGATATTCGCCACCCCACATTCCGCTTTCATCCCCGTAAAAAATGACCGGCGCCCCAGGATAGGTGAGTTGGAATAATGTCAGCAATTTCTGAATTTTACGCTGCGTAGAGTCCGGCTTGATTGGATTATAGTGATGATAACCATTATCTGCGGAAACGCCATCCGCAGCGCCGGAGTTCGCATTCACGATCAACGAGGCGATCCGGTAGGTTCTGTGACTGTCGAGCTGGTTTAGCATGCTGAACGTTTCTCGATCTGAGCGGCTTTCGCCGACAACCTTTAAATTTTTCATGAACGCCGACAGCGATTCGCCCCGTTTGTGAATAAAAAAATCTACCATCCGGTTAGACACAGTCTGGTCACGAACCAGGTCAAACTGCTGCCGCCTGACGACTTTTGCATCTGCAGAATAATCAGAAATCGTAAGCGCGTCCGGATTGAAGGAATGAACCAGGTCGTTCCATTCGGCCCAAAATTTTGCCGGCAAGTCAGCAACTTCATTGACCAGCCAGCCGTCTACGCCGTCGATCACAACCCTGTCGCTGTCCGGGTCCATCCACCTACGGGTGCTGTCAAAAATGTATTTCCTAACCGGTTCAACCAGGTCGCCATCGGCAGTTTTCTTGAAAACCGGCAGGTCTCTGTCACCCTGCCAGCTCTTATAGTCAAACTCCACAGTGTCGGGCGTCATCGGGTCATCCCACCGCAGCACGTCGAACCAATCCTTGTATTTCGACTCCTCTTGATTTTCTTCGAGATCTTTAAAAGCCCAGAACTCAAGACCGCAGTAACTAAACACGACCTCGATTACCACCCGCATCTCCAACTCATGTGCCTGCTTCAAGAGATCGATTAAGGCTTCGTCCGCAGTGGTCAGTTGCCAGTTTTCCGGATTCTCATCCTCGCTCAGCATGCTCTTCCAATCCTCATCCCGCTTGAGTCCAAAATTATTATCAACGTGATGGAAAGTGGATGCGTCATATTTTTCAACAGAGGGAGACTCGAAAATGGGCGTCAGGCAGATCACATCGACGCCAAAATCCTTCAGATAAGGCAGTTTTTCGATCACGCCAATCAGGTCTCCGCCGTAACGGCGGTCCGCGACGATCTCTGCAAATGGCAGGTGGCGCGCCTCCTCCCACACCTGCAATTTGTACCAGTCCGATGCCCACGGATGCACTTGCCAATCATCAATGTCCTCGCCCACGACCCTGCTTTTGATGGGGTCATCAGAAGGGTTTATGTTTCTGAATCTCTCCGGTATAATCTGGTACCAAACCGCGCCTGCCGCCCATTCCGGGATGGTCTCCTTGGCGTACACCGTCGCCGCGAGAGAGAGCAGGAGAATTGTAAAACACTTGCGCAAAATCATCGGGTTTCATTTACCCCCATTATCCTCAATCTTCCAATCAATTTTTCACTTCTTATTCAGTTTGCATTTTTTACTTACGGCTCTGCCACACCAGAATTCATCAAAGTAGCCAATCGATAACTGCAGTTCAATAGAAATTTTTGTACTCGGTTACATTATTGCAGACATATCGTCCGGCAACCGATAGGAATACAAAGCGATAAGATAAAAATTCCAGAGGACTGATGCCAGCAGTACGTCGACCTTTTAACATGAATATCGATTACTGATCGACGAATTTCAAGAAGGAAAAGAAGGAGAAAACCACGCTGACCTGGAAAACGCCAAACGAAACTGCCGCAAATTTGTCAAACTTCTTGGCGTCGTCATATAACGCTTCGAATTTCTCAGGATTGCCGGTTTCCAAGTACCGATCGTACCGGCCGTCTGCTTTCTCGCGAAAGTAAAGCGCCACAGCACCCGAAACCACCGAAACCCCCACCGATGTCAAAAAACGAGATTTGTTCGTTGAACGCTGTTTTTGTGCCGCCGCCTGTATTTTCATTTGAATGTCGAGATTCGTTGACTGCAGAACCACGTCAAAGAATGACACATCCGAATTGCCCACAACGAACGTCGTATCCCTGTAGTTCGGCTTTGACAAAGTAACCTGCCCAATTTCGCCCCCATCCAGTTTAAAAAATACGGGGGTTTCTCCAACAGGAGCGCCATCTAAACTGGCCGCGGCGCCATACGGCTTTGAGTTGATGGAAAAGCTGCGCATAAAGCTGACATCCACGTCCACCGTGTCATTTGCCGGCACCTCGACCTCCTCCACCCAGTCCTGATCTAACCAAATCAGCCGGTCGGGATGACGGACATGAATCTCGTGCAAGCCAGCCGTGAGTTCCTGTAACCCCAGCGGTGTGAAACCAGCCAATTCGCCGTCGATCCTCACTTCCAGACCGCTTCGTTTCGTAACGATATTGAGATAACCACGGTCTGCTTGCTGTGGCGCCTCCTGAGCCAGGAGCAATTCAGGCATAGTGCCATACAAATTGAAGCAAACCATCAACACCACAACCAGCGGCCTATTGAAGAAAAAACGTTTTGAAAGGTTGAATGTCACTTCCCGGCCTACTCTGATTCTGCCCCGGACATTGGCGGCCGACCAAAAGCATACACGTATCTGTCTTCAGAAGCGCCCAGAACATAATCTCCCCATGTAACGAGCGACGTGCGGATTCGACCGCGAGTGGTGAAACTCCACAAATCTCTGCCTGTATCGAGTTCGAGGCAGTAATACTTCTGATCCAGCGAACCGAAATAAACCAGATTCCCGCAAATGAGCGGCGCCGTACTCACGACACTCTGTGCTCCGAAGCGCCATTTGAGTTTGCCGGTGGCGGCGTTCAGGCAGTAAAGCAGGCCATCTGTTGTACCAAACAGAACGGAACGCCCGTCGGTTGCTGCTGTTTGGTAAATCGGCGCATCGGCCTTGAAATCCCAATTGACGCCACCGTTGCGCAGAGTCAGAGAATAAAAGACACTGTCCACGGAGCCGACAAACACGTTGCCGGCATCGAGCACAGGCGTGGCAAACACGCTGCCCCGGGCTTTATGTTCCCAGACCAGGCTTCCCTTTTTGGCGTTCAAGGCGTAGACTGTGCCGTCATCGCTGCCCACCACGACCAGGCTCTGACTCAGCGCCGGAGAGGATCGAATCTGGTTATCGGTGTCGTACCTCCAGACTCTCTTGCCGGTTTCAAGGTCGTATCGGTCAATGTGTCCGTACTGAGCTGAAATATAGAGGCCTCCCTCACCCACCAGCGGCTCGCTGGCAATATCGCCGGCGTCGGTGGTCCAGAGATACTTTCCGGCTGTAAGGTCGTACTTTGCCAATGTTTTGTCACCATATCGTTGAGCAATGTAAAGGAAGCCGTCAAAATACGCGGACGTGGACTCATAAGGGCCGTTGAGCTTCGCATTCGACACCCTCTCCCCGGACTCGATGTCGATTGCTTCGATGCGGCCGTCAAGAGTTGTGAGGATCAGAATACCATCCACTACCACAAGGGAAGGGCCGACGGCGGAACTCGCTTTATGCGTCCAGATGTTCGAAAGTGGCGGTGTGATAGAATGGTCCCGGAAATTGGTTCGTGTGGGACGGCCGCCAAAGAGTGTCCAGTTGGTCCCGAGATTCGACTGACCGAGTTTAACGTTGAATTTTTTACTACAGGCACCGGCAGCCAAGACCAGGAGTAGCAAGAGAAACGTGCTGGTTGTGCTCAAGTTTGGAGCGTACCTGTTGCGCAATGCCATGTGCTTAGAAATCGAAACCGAACCAAAACGCCTTTTTGATGCCGCTGTCCCAGTGCAGGCTCGGGCTGCTCAAATCGCGGATCTGAAATCTTCTGCCTAATTCATAGCGCAGGACGAGGAAGCCGCCGAAGCGGAGCCGCATTCCAAAGCCAAGGCTTCCCAGTACTTCATTAAACTGATACTCGCTGTCCCAGGCCTGCCCCAAATCCAGAAAGGTTGCACCCTGAATCCCACCAAATCTGATGCCGCCGAAGGGGAAACGAACGGCAAGCGCATCCAGGAAAGGGAACCGCAACTCATGGTTCATCAGGAAAAGCTTTCGGCCCCAGATTTGCCAGCGCGGGTAAAGCCGCAAATCCCAGCTCCCACCCATAATATAACGAAACGATTCCCGGCCGATATTGAATCGTCCCATGAGCCGCAGCGCGTACGTTGTTCTTCTGCTGAGGCGAAAATATTTACGGTAATCGGTGATGAATGTAAAAAAGCTCACATCATTGTGCTGGACATCAATGGTGTGTCCGACTGTAATGTTAAAGCGCTCACCATCGATCGGGCCGGTTATACCCCACAAAGAATTGTCTCTTACATAGGAAAGTGTATTTGAAACAACGATGCCATCGACCACTTCTCCGCGGATGTCATACTCGCGCTGCTCTTTGCGCAAATTGAATGAGCCTTCAAGACGATTAAACGTTGAAAATGGGTAGCTCGCTGAGACGAACCCGCCGATCCGGTTTTCCTCAAAAAAGCTGTCTATCCGATCATAAAAACGCCCCGAAATCCGGTAGCCGCCGAAGGCGTAATTGAAACGGTTGGAAAGCTCAACTTTCGTAAGGGCAAAATTCCAGCTTTCGAGAAAATCGCTGCTCCGCTGGGCGTTGTTGTATAACAAGAGATAATACTGCTGATTGCCGAGCATATCGCTCATGGCGAGTTGGGCGCCACCCGTGGCACCCAATATCGGATCGTGGGAGATGGCGCTCTGTGCGATGTCGAGCGAGAACTTTTTCTTGTACTTCATCGTCGTGGCTTCGACTTCACCCGCCAGTTTATTTGCAGCCCAATAATCCTTTCCCACAATCAGTGAATCATTGTCCACCACCGGCGCCGCCTCAAATTTCTCATTGATGTCGTCAATCTCACGAATCTGGAACCGAAAGTCCTGAAAGGCGGAAAAGAGGATCCGGTCGTCCGTGATCCATTCCGGGTCTTGCGCTCCGGTGGTGAAGCTCGTAATTCTTCTGATGTCATCGACGGGATCGAGCGCCGAAGGATAGGTAAACTTCACGATGTCATCGGTAGCGCCATTGACGCTGCGCTCGCCGTACAAACCCTTCCGAACACCCTCAGTTGTCAGAGAGGCGACGACAACCTCAGTGACCGGAGCAGAACCCGGCGCATTGGAGTTGTCCTTCACCATCCAGATGTTAAAAGCGCCGTCGCGATCAGACGTAAAGGCGATCCGCCTGCCATCGGGCGACCAGGCCGGCGAATAGTCGTTGTGCCGCCCTTGGGTAACGTGATAGATCTGCCCATCCTCGAGACGGTAGGCGAACAGATTTCTGTAACCAAACTTTCCATGATAAGACCGGTCTGAGCTAAACGCGATCATGCTGCCGTCCGGTGACCAGGCGGGATCACGGTCATCATAGAAATCGTTCGTCAGGCGGCTGAGCTGTCCCGTTTCCGAGTTCACGATGTAAAGATCTGGCTGACCGCCAAAGCTGATGCCGGAAAAGACGATGTTGCGGCCATCGGGCGACCAGTTCGGCGATGAGAGTGAGACCAGGTGTTTGAAATCGAACTTTTTTATAACTTTTTTTTGCTGAATATCAAAAACGTAGAGAACATCCCGTGCCCCGCTTTTAGAAATGAAGATCAGTTTACCTTCATTATTTGCATCGATCTTGCTTCTTAAAATGTAGAAGGCTTCGAAGTCCGACGATCTTTCACCCTTCACCAGCACTTCTGGTTTCTCATCACCGCCGTCGATGGTTTTGGTATAGATGGTAGAATAACCAAAGCGGTTGGAAATGAACGCCACGCGCTCACCGTTCGACGTTTTAAAGAACGCCGGTTTGGTGTTGATGCCGTCTTGGGTGATCTTTTTCGTCACCATGTATGGGGCGTCATGATCTTCGAGCAGGGGATAGACATTTTTCTTCAGGTCATAAATCCACCGCTTGTCAAATTCTTTGTAATTCAACCCGATGGTTAACTTCATCACGTCGGAGAAACGCTCTTCCTTCCAGGCATTCTCATACAGTTGCAGCAGCTTCTCCTCGCCAAAACTCTCTGCGATGTATTTGCAGATAGCCTGCCCTTCTTTGTACATCAGGAAAGTGCCATAAATGCGATCCATCTGGCTGAGTGGCACGAGATAACCGCTGAGCACGGCATCGCGGATGAGCATTTCTGCCTGCGAATCCCACCCGGTGGACCAGTACTCGGCAATGCCCTCCGTAAACCAAAGCGGCAGACTCGCAAACATGCTTTTTTTATGGTCTTTAAACACCCGGTTCATTTTGCTGCGGGTGAAAACGTGCACAAGTTCATGATTGATAACATGCTTGAAGCCATGCATGGAGCCCGTGGAGGGAATCACGACACGGCCCTTGATGAACTCAAAAAAACCGCCTACGCCTTCGGGGATAAAGCTGGCAATGGTGTTGGTCTGCTGAAAGTGGGAATGGTTGGAATAGAAAATGAGCGGGATTCTTCTGGAGATGTTGTGATTCGTCACGCCCTCGAGCCGGGAATACGCCTCCTCGGCCAAAGATGCGCCAATTTCTGCCAACTCGCGCATTTCTGGATAAAAGTAAACGTCAAAATGCTCAGTGCGCATGATCTTCCACTCAAACTCATCATATTGGATCTTGTTGCGACCAAAATAATATTGCGAGGCGGCATCTGACAGCAAAGCGTAAAGCAATATCACACAAATGAAAGCGAATCGTAACAAATTAGACTTCATGCCGTTACTCACATGGTTGGAAAAAGTGACACGCGTGAAAACCTCTCGCAGCAACTCAATTGGGAGGAACCACCACCTCACCAGTCCGGCGTCTGCCGCAATGCTCAAGCAGACTGCACTACAATTTACATATTGCAATGAGCTTTATTCCGAACCGAAGCTCCTGTTCACAGCAGTAATATAGTCCAGTCGATCAATTGCTACAATTTAACATAATACGCCTGTCGATCAAGTTAATTTTTGGTCGAAAATCCCGATATTTATTACATCATACTTTTCTAAAGACCTGGCTGAATCTGATGCTTAGGCGAATTTATGAACGAACTGATATTGAAGGAAGCAATCTGGATCTACATGTTATGACAGATTACATTTTGCATGAAATTCCCCGATTCAGGTATGTTGCTGCACACCTGCTGCCTTTGGTGGGTAAGACACCAAAAAGAGCCTTGCGGTTTAATTGATTGTGAAGCATTCGAAGCTCGACATAAACGAAATCAGTTCCGCGCAGTTTTCCGGAAGAGACATTCGCGACAAGAATCTGCTCAAGCTGCAGACCTACAACAAGCAACTGCTTAAGAAGGTGTACCAGCTTCAGAATCTGGTGGAAGTCTCATATCGTCTAAATTCAGTTCTGGACGAAGAGCAAATCATTCACACATATTTGCTTAACCTTTTTGGACTTCTCAGCACCAGAAGTGTCGTGATTTTGTCCGCCAAGTCACCCTACTCAGACAAGTTTACCCCCATCTATTATCAAGGTATCGGCAAGGCCCACGCCGAGACGCTGACAGTCGGCCGCACGGATCCAATTTTCAGGCTGTTACAACTGCATCATCATTGTCTGGTGTTGAACAAGCACGCATACTTGGCCAAAAAATCGAAATTCCTTAACCAAGTTGCAAACCTGGAATGCCAGTTGCTCACGCCGCTGGTTCACCGCGACCACAGATTCGGCTTGGTCATCATCGGCAACAAACACAACAACAAGCCCTATTCACTCGCAGAAATTGACATCTTTACCACCCTTACAAACTTCCTTGCAGTGGCACTCAGCAACGCCCGGATTTACAAAGAGATGGAGCGCATCTCCCTTACCGATCCGCTGACCGGACTGTTCAACAGGCGCTACTTCGATAACTATCTTGATACAGAAATAGCACGCGCCAAACGGTTCGAACACCCACTGTCGCTGGTAATGCTGGATGTAGATCATTTTAAAAACTACAACGATCAACTTGGCCATCTGAACGGCGACCACTTATTGGTCAGCCTGGCTGAGGTTCTCACCCTGACCGTCAGACGCTCAGATATTGTCGCCCGTTACGGCGGAGAAGAGTTTTGCATTATCCTGCCGGAGATCGCCCGGGACGGTGCATTGGTGTTTTCCGAGCGGCTGCGAAATACGATATCAGCTCATCCGTTCCGCAAGCGGGAAGTCCAGCCGGATGGTCACGTGTCAATCAGCATCGGCACTGCAACCTACCCCGACGATGCACAGGCATCGAACGACCTTGTTGAAAAGGCAGATAAAGCGATGTATCAAGCGAAGAATAATGGCCGCAACCGGGTTGCAGTATTTGATTAGCAGTGGATCTTGAATGATTTATACAGTCATAAATTTCTCAAAATTCTTCAGGTTCTCAGGTACAGAGCTGGCATAAATGGCAGGTACCGGTCGCTGGCGGACAGCACTAAAAATGCACAAGGGTACTTCAAATGAAGCTTAAAACCGTCATCTTTTTTGTTCTTTTGGCACTTTTGCCAGTGGGATACTTTTCTCAGAACGCCCGGGTTCCTAAACTCCTGGCCAACTCTCAGAACCTATATTCTAAAATAAAGATCTTCACTTCTATTTTGGAGACAATTCAGCGATCTTATGTCGAGCAGCGCGATCCGGACGATCTTTTGGAAGCCGCCATCAAGGGCGTGGTATCCAACCTCGACCCGCACACGGTTTATTTGCCGGCTGATGACTTTAAAGCCTGGAACCAGAGTTTTGAGGGTTACACCGGAATCGGTATAAGCTTTGAAGTTTTGAGAGAACAAGTGACCGTAATGACTGTGCTCGACGGCAGCCCCGCTGATGAAGCAGGGATAAGACGCGGCGATAAGATTCAGAAAATCAATGGTGCCTCAGCAGTGGGACTCAGCAGAGACAAGGCGTCTGAAATGTTTCACGGGCCAGCTGGCGCACCGGTCGAATTACAAGTGGTTCGTCCGCGGTGGAAGCGACCGAGAAATTTTAGGCTGATCAGAAAAAAAATTGTGCTGGACAGTGTTCCGTATGCAATGATGCTGGCCAATCGCATCGGCTACGTGAAGATTGACCGTTTTACGTCCACCACGGCCAGAGAACTCGATCATGCGCTTAGCGAGCTGGAAGAAAAGGGGATGACCAACCTGGTATTGGACTTGCGTGGGAATGCCGGCGGCTACCTCAACGCTGCCGTGGCAGTGGCTGACCGCTTCATCCCTGGTGGGCATAAACTCCTCACCACGAAAGGCCGCTTGTCAAGCTCCTTTCAGGAATTCTACTCGACCAACGAAAAGACACGTAGACAGTATCCACTTGTGGTACTCATCGACCACGGCTCTGCCAGCGCCGCAGAGATCGTCGCCGGTGCCATCCAGGATCTTGACCGCGGCCTCATTGTCGGAAAAACAAGTTTTGGCAAAGGCCTGGTACAGAGTCAGTACCGTTTTCACGACGGCTCGGCATTGTTGATCACGACGGCCAGATATTATACACCAAGCGGGCGCCTAATTCAACGAAACTTCTATGACAGATCTAAAGATGAATACTACTGGGAAGCCTACGACGATTCGCTTAGCAAGGCCAGAAAACAGGAAGATAAAACAACTTACAGAACCTACCTCGGACGCAGAGTGTACGCGAAAGGCGGAATCAAGCCAGACATCTGGGTAGAAAACGATGACAACATTCTCTCCGAAGAGGTGAGGAGATTGTATTTTTCCGACAAACGTTTCTTCTACGTTTTTGCAGAAGACTATCTCAAGCGATTCCCACATCTCAGAAAAAGCGAAGACACTTTCGTAAAAAACTACAGCATCAGCCATGCTGCGCTCAAACAATTTGTTCGGTTCGTCAGAAATTATGACCCTTCATTTTCTGACGCGCATTTGGTCAATGAGAAAAACACGAGGGATATCAAGTTTTTGCTCAAGCGTGACATGGCCTACATGATCTGGGGCAACAACGCCCGATTTCGCATCAATCTCCGAAGAGACCGTCAGCTTGGTGAAGCAGTAAAACACTTGCACGCGGCCCATAAGTTGCTTTCACTAACCGTATCTATGGACTAAGTAACAAAAAATAGCGAATTTCCAGAAAAATTTATTGACAATTCTCAAAATCTTTCCTATTTTGATAAACCTAATTCTTCTCCTGGCAGCTGAGGCAAAGCATGCTCTCCTATCCTGCTTTGAGATCACATTCTCAGCCGGCGATTAAGGCACATTCATAGCAATGTCAGGATTTCTTGGTAATCCATGTCGCGGAGTCTATTTTGAGGAACATTGCCCAATTCATTTCAAACCAGATTGAGTAGCTCGACAGCCGGTGGATCTACCCCACAAACGATGTCCAGAACACCGAACAGTCTTTACGCGCAAGAGACATACCGACCCCATGCCGCCACCGAAGGTAATAAAACGCGACCGTATGGAGCAAATATCTGCTGTGAGATTACCCATTTCTGCGTTATTAAGAGTATATAATTAGACGTACATCTGCCAGGACGGGTTTCTCGATTCTGCGGGGAATGTTTTCAACGAATGTTCGACATTTTTAGTGGGAAACCCGCTGAGCCCGACCTGCTCATAGATGTAAGCATGATAAACCGTATCCATTAACTGAGGGTTAAGTCAAATGATTTCAAATGAGCCTTTCATGAACAAGCAGAAAGAGATTTATTTCACAGGCAATAGCCCGGAGGCAAAACGGACGAACAGAGCGATCTGGAAATTTTCCAAGGTCGATAACAACATTCTGATCGTAGGCGATACAGGAACGGGTAAGGAGTTTACCGCACGACAGATCCATGCGTTAACTTCCAGAAAAAATCGGCCTTTTGTGGTTTTGAACTGCTCTGCCATTGGCTACACGCTGGACAGAGATGACATATTTGGTCATGAATCCGAACAGACAGGCACGATTCAGAGAACTATTGGGTTAATCGAAAAATCCAACCATGGTACGCTTTTTCTTGACCACATTAACGAAACCCCATTAGATTACCAATTTGAGCTCTTGCAGTTGATTCGTGAAAACAAATTCAGGCGTATCGGAGGCAGTGAGAACATTGCGCTGGACATTCGAATTATTTCGTCCACAGATGTGGATATGGAAAAGAGCATCGAAAGTGGCGGTTTTCGCAAAGATCTCTACTACTTGCTGAAATCTCTCACCATCGGCCTTCCTTCTCTGCGAGAAAGAAAACAGGACATTCCCGAGCTGTTTATCCAGTTCTTGAAAATGCATTGCACTGCAAACGAGCGAGAGATCCCGGCGGTGCCGGCGGAAATTTTCGAGTCTATCCTTGAATACGACTGGAAAGGCAATATCCGCGAATTAAAGAACTGTGTGGAAAATCTGGTGATGATGTCACCGGAGGGCGAACTTTCGACAGAATTCCTGCCATTTGAAATCAAGCGTCATCCGCTCGACTTTCTCGAAATCAAGAACCTCAAAGGCGTCATTTCGGAAGTTGAGACTTATCTGATTAAGAAAGCACTGGGCAAATATGCCGGGAATCAAGTCAAGGCCGCCAGGTTGCTCGGAATTCCGGAAGCCACGCTTCGTTTCAAGATGAAAAAATACGCTATTCCCAAAGACTGAGACGTTACGCCCGGCCCTCACAAAGGATGGTGAGGGTTCTCACGGGCATCACTTTTTTTTCTATCAAACAAAATCGTCTCCGCCTCCCCTGCCCCTTTTCCAACAATCACCAGGTCTGTCAAACCGACAAATAAACCATTATCAACCACACCGGGAATATTATTCAAGTGAACCGTCAACTCGGCTGGATCAACGATCTGGTTGAATTCGCAGTCTACAATGTAGTTGCCATTGTCCGTCCGAAATGCTTCGTCTCCCGACTTGCGGATTCTGACTTCACAAGCAAAATCCTTTCGTAGCTGCGAAACCACGTATTTCAATCCAAATGGTAAAACCTCCACGGGCAATGGGAACTTACCTAGTCGCATCACCTGCTTCGAGAAATCGACAATAACAATTTCCTTCTCCGACGCGGCGGCAACGATTTTCTCACGCGTCAGCGCACCACCACCCCCCTTGATGAGATTCCCCTGCGGATCGACTTCATCGGCGCCATCGATGGTAAGGTCAATCTTGTCGAACTCAGCCAAAAGCGGGATGCCACACTCGTGCGCCAAATGTGCGGTTACCAAGGATGTGGGAACGCCCTTTATCTGCAACCCGGCAGCCACCTTCTCTCCCAGTATCTTGATGGCGAAAAAAGCAGTCGACCCGGTACCCAGACCAACAACCATGTCGTCCAGAACAAAACTAATGGCTTGTTTGGCAGCCGCTTTCTTGTCTTCCGCGATATCACTCATTGGTACATTTCCTCCTGCAGTATGATTTCAAGCCAATTTAGAAACTTGACTTAAAAAAGCAAAGAAAACCAATTCGTGATTGAATTGATCAAATAGACAGAAGAAGTCTATGAGACGAGGCAAATGGAGGGATAATACGGGACTAAAAGCCTTTGGAAAGCTTCAGCGCGATCTGGCGACCACTAGCAGAATTGTCAAATTGAATACGAATGCCCAACTGATTCTCCTCAAGGCGTTTATTGAACTTGAAAACCGCCAAAGTCGAATGGATGGCGCTCGCTAAATGATTGACCAGAATAACCGCAAGAACAAGTTCTGAGCGGTCATCCGCACGACCGCTGCGAACGCGCAGGTCTTTGAATTCCCGCCGATGTTCTTGCGTATCCCAACGCCAGAAAAATTCGTCGGTCTCCGGATACAGAGTACTGACATCCCGGTTGCGCAATTGCGCTTGGTTGAAATCGAAAATGCTGTCAAAGTTTCCGATATCGACGAAATAGTCTTTAGGTTTTCCATCAATCTCAACCTCGGCATGGGTGACCGAAAACGTCCGGTAATCATCCTCAAGCCAGTTGCTCCACGTTGTGAGTCCGATGTAACCCGCCCAGAGCAATGCCTCCGAGGTGATAAACGCGCGCATAATGGTATTGGACTCTGCATAATGCTGCCCCCAGCCAGGCAGAACGAGTGACTGCAAAAAGGCGCGCCCGCGAGATTTCTTGCTAAAAACTTGCTGTGGGCTTTCAGAACTCAGCCAAACGGTGGAATTATCCGCATGGCCGGCAAAAGCAGACACATTTTCCAGCGCCCGGTTCAGCGCAGCTTGCCGTTGCTCAAACCGTGAAAACCACGGATCGAGCGCGCCCAACTGCCAAACTCTCTTCCCCTCCGGCTCACCAGCCAGAAGATTGGCTGCCCAGCAAGCAACCAGTGCGAGGAAAACAATTCCTAGGTGAGAAGCTCGTGTCACCAACTTATTCCTAATGCGAGCGCCGGCACTACCTCGTTCCTATAGAGCAATCCCCTCATTCCCACCGTTGCCCGAATCTTCTGATTGTTTCGGTTTGCAGTAATTCCGGCATCGAGGGCGCTCAGGACGTGGTTGAAGACGGTGATGGTGGTGAAAGTACTTGCGCGCTTGAAGTTATCGTTTGAGTCCTTCCGGATTTCCGTGTAGTCGTTTCGGGTGGGCGAAATGGTCTCCAGCTTCTCACCTTGATATGAGCCGTCCTTGTAATCCGTCAACGTGAAAGACTGTCCGACCAGAATGTCATCTCTAAAATCCTGCCACCCGAAGACGAACTGATTATACTTGCCGATATTCTCATAGTACTGCTGATTCTTCTTCTCCGGCAAGAAGTGACTGAACGTGGCTTTCTCGTACTCCCGCAAGGCGGAATCATCATTTCTGTCACGGTCACTGATTTCTGCAATCCAGTCCCAGTAGGCATCTTCATTCCATTGGCCATCAGCTAGCGCTTCGAATCTATTTTCCAATTTCCCACCTTCGCTATCGTAGTGAAATTGTGCGAATATCGCAACAGCTTCCAGCACCAGAAAAGCGGCGCCTTTCCAGGCAGATCCATTGTAAAGTTGTCCGGTTCCAGGGATCGCCGCGGAAAATAAGACGGCCTTCGCGACTGACTTTTCTCCGCTACTACTAAAGGACACCTGCTCCTCGCCGGTCTGTTTGGCAATGGTCTGCGCCAGTTTCGCCCGAAACTGACTGCGGGGAGTTGCGCTCAAAAAAACCTCTTTAACACTTTCATCCCCCGCGGTCAACAAAGAAGATAATCCCAGAGATGCCAGGGCCAGAGCAAAATAAAACAGCTTGTTCATCGTACTATTGAGTCCTGTTTAGTCAAGATATCCAAAAGATAAGCCGAAATAAAAGCGCCATTCTTTGCCATATTGAGTGTGCGCGTTTTCAAATTCATCCAGGCCGTAGGCAGCGGTGAAAAACATGCGCGTCGGGAAAGAATAGAAGGAGAATGAGTCCATCCTCAG
>SMUY01096355.1_pt1 | contig 17692 bp, 22 predicted proteins | sample 2456441 | NCBI WGS metagenome assembly SMUY01 (sample SAMN11095931, study PRJNA526329) | marine sediment metagenome | biome: Marine sediment; feature: Surficial sediment; material: Deep marine sediment; isolation source: Hadal surficial sediment | place: Pacific Ocean | collected 2014-11 | depth...
ATAGTTAATTATTCTAGCTCTAATTTCGTCTTTGATTTTTGCTGCATACTGTGGAAATCTTTCTTGAAGAATTTCTTTTATTGCTCTTGAGAATGCAGCTAGAATTTCATCGGGGTTTTCATTAAATTTTGATTCTGTGTGTGGATATGATACTAGATCGTTATAGTCTATAACAATAAATCGAGTATTTTTTGGCATCATCTGATCGATTTGCTCTACATACGTGAATGAGCCTTGTTTATCCTTATACAGCTTTAGAAATTCTTTTATCTCATCTGATAATGCTGATTTTGTCTTGATTTCAAGTGCAGTCATTTCTTATCGCCTAAAATTTGTTTTTTAAAGTCATTTGATGTGTTGTAAATTTTTTCATAGAAAGTACGTTCTTCTAAGGTCAACTTTTTACTCAGGGTTACAGTTAATTGTGAAGAATCAGCTAAGTGAATAATTTTTCCTTGTCGTTTACGAACTAGTGAGTTTAACATACTTTGTACTCTGTCAAAATCATCTTTTGGTAATTTTTTCATAAATGCAATTAATCTAACATAAAAGTGAGGTTCAAGTGTTGCAAGCTCAAACTCACCTTGAACATTTTCCTTTACAGTGGCTTGCTTTAGCTCTACGACCATATCAGTATCTTCTATGGTGACATGTTTGTCAGATTCTAGAACATTAGCAACCCATCGCGGAATGTTTAGAATTTCTTCCTGTTTTCCTTCAATATCTACACCAGCTACGTTAATCTTGATATCGTGCAGAAAGGTGACCTTAACATCCTCTAAGTCAAAACCCGTATGATGGACCTTTGAGAGTTCATTACTGCTTAACATGTTAGATCAGTAAACGCAGTCTGGAACGTGATGAATCGGATCGATCAATTCTCTTCACAAAATGGTGAGATCAATTGATCCTGATAAAAGTGAACGTATTTACTTGATACTGAGGAATTGTGAGTTTGGAATGTCTATTTCAGATATAATGTGGGTAGAAAAATATCGTCCACATAAGATTGCCGATCTGGTAGATCAGAAAGAAATTGTAGGCAGTGTTCAATCACTTTTAAAGAACCAGTCTGAAATGCCTCATCTCTTATTTTCAGGCTCTGCGGGTGTAGGTAAAACAACTATGGCCTTGTGCTTGTCTCATGAGATTTTAGGAGAACATTGGAAGAATAGTACCTTAGAACTCAATGCATCTGATGAGCGAGGAATTAACATGGTAAGAAATAGAGTAAAGACGTTTTCCAGGTTTGCAGGCCTCGATAATGGAATTCCATTTAAAATTATAATTTTAGATGAGGCAGATGAGATGACTGCTGATGCTCAAACTGCTCTAAGAAGAATTATTGAAGATACTGCAAAATTTTGTAGATTTATTCTAATCGCAAATAATATTTCAAAAATTATTGCGCCAATTCAAAGCAGATGTGCGGTTTTTAAATTTTCAACAATTCCTGTAAAAGATATGATTTCACACCTAAAAGAGATTGCAAAAAAAGAAAAGGTAAAAGCTGATGAGAAGGGGTTTGCTGCCATTTACGAATATTCAGAAGGAGATCTAAGACATGCAATCAACTTACTACAAGCAACTGCTAGTTTAGGAGCAATTACTGAGGCCAACGTAAAAGCATCTGCTGGTCTTACAAAAATCAAAGATGTAGATGATGTACTCAAGCTTGCCCTCGCGGGAAAAATTTCTGATGCTCGAAATAAAATGATTGAGCTCATAAAAGTTTATGGAATGTCTGAATCAGATTTTCTAAAATACATTAACTCTGCGGTGTATAAAACAAAGAACAAAAATTTGAGTGATATTGTTCAAACAATTGCAAAATATGATTTTAGAATTCTCAGTGGTGCAAATCCAGATATTCAATTATCTGCTCTTTTAGCAGAACTAACAAAGTTTGGAAAATAAAAGCGCAGAGAGAGGGATTTGAACCCCCGTATGGAGAACCACACAGGCTCTCAAGGCCCGCGCCCTACCGAGCTAGGCGACCTCTGCGGGTTTCGTTGGTATTCTCTGACTAAAATTTGTTTTAGAATTTAATTTAACAATAAAAGTATTCAAAAATAAAGAAGGAAAAATATGAGGCTAGTGTCCTGCGTGTGGATTAGCTGATCCAGATTCCATTTTTTGGTATGATCCTTCTGCCTTTTCGTGCCATTCTTGGTTTCCTTGATCTACTAGAACAGCTAATGGAGGACATACTGAAACACATGCCATGCACCAAATACAATCATGTTCTCTAATTGGATCTGCATTGTCTGACAAATCATGTCGCTCTTCCTTTTCAGTACTTCCAGTTCCCTCAAAGGTCTCATGGATTGCCTCTACTGCAGAAATGTCTTTTTCAGTTCTATACCACTGGAATACTTGTACTGGACAAGACTCTATACAGGCACCATCGGCTACACAAGAGTCCCAATCTATTGCGACCATTGTTCCACTGACGCCAATCTTTTCCATTTTTTCGCCATTTTTCTTGTAGGCTGCTAGAACGTTCTCGTCCTTTGATGCTTCTACCAGTCCTTGTGAAGGCCATACCCAATGAAAATGCTCACCATCTGAATGCATGATTTTACCAATTGGTTTTTTTCCTTCATGACAAAAGTCTTCTTGAATTGGCATATGGTTTTTCAACTTTAGTATATTATTTAAATCTAAACAAAATTAGTGGAAACTAAATTTTTAGTTGATCGATTATCCTTAATTATAACACTGTTTTTTAAGTTTCCCTTAGGTTCATATCGTTTTGGTATTGATCGGTTTTCGATGGATATTATAAAGTATAATGTGTATAGTGGTCCAAATATTGGTCTATATACAGCAGTAAATGATAAACAAGTTTTTGTTCCAAATGGATTTGCAAAAACTACAGCAAAAAAATTAGCTAGTTATCTTGATGTGGATACTGTCTTTACCTCAATGGCTAATACACGATTGCTTGGAGTAATGATGGTGATAAATAATCAAGGTGTATTACTTCCTAGTAATGCTTCTCAACATGAGTACGATCTTATAAAAAAATCAACAGGCCTTAATGTTGATGTTTTAGACTCTAAGCACAATGCACTTGGAAATTTAATTTGTGCAAATGATAAGGGGGCAATTGTATCACCAATGATTCCAAAAGAGAAAATGAAGAAAATTGAGGATGTTTTAGGAGTAGAGGTAATTCAAAAAAAGGTAGCTGGGTATCACCAAGTAGGTGTAGTAATAGTAGCTACAATGCAAGGAGGAGTCATACATCCAGAAGCTGATGAGGACGATATTAAAATAATCTCAAATGTTTTAGGAGTAAATATTGAACCTGCAACAATTAATGGAGGAGTTCCTTACGTTCATTCAGGAATTTTAGCTAATAATCACAATATGGTAGTTGGGTCTCACACAGCTGGTCCAGAAATAATGATGTTAACTAGGGCTTTTTCAGGATAGAGTTTGCGTTTTTAATAAGATCATCGATTAAGATTATCTCTTCTGATCTGTCTTTCATGTTTCGTAGTACTACTTTGTTTTCTGCAAACTCTTTTGGTCCAACAATTACTGTAAATTTAGATTCTGTAGCTGACTCCATCTGTTTTTTTAAAGCTTTTTCTGGATAGTAATCGATTACGGTTGGAACTCCAATTTGTCTAAGCTTTGAAGCTATTGCCAAAGCTTCTGCATGCATCTCATCATTAACATACAAAACAGATGTAATTACAATCTCCTTTTTTGGTGTTAATCCTTGAGCTTCTAATGAGAGAATGATTCTTTCTACCCCACCAGCTACTCCAGTTGCACCTAGATCTTCTCGTCCAAATGCCTTTGGTAAATTATCGTATCTTCCTCCACCAACTAGTGCACCAATGTCTGATGAAGTATCAAAGGCTTCAAAGACCATTCCAGAATAGTAATCTAATCCTCTAACTATTCCAAAGTTAATTCGAATATTTTTGATGTCTCTATCTGAAAGTGAAAGATATAGCTCATTTAGTTCATCCCAACCTTCTAATGAGGTATCAAAGCTATTTTGAATCTCTTCTGGACTTCCTTTGATGGCTGAAAACTCTAGTATTTTTTCTAGCTTTTCTTTGTCTAGTCCCTTTTTTTCATATTCAGAGATAATGTCTTCTTTTCTTTTCTTTTGGACCTTATCCATTGCCCTAAATACATCTGAGATAATTTTTGGGTCGTCAGTTTGAAAGAGGTTAGTTACAAAGGATTGGATTAGCTTTCTGTTTGAGATATCGATGATAATATTTTTGAGGTGTAGTTTTTCAAAAAGCCTAGCTGTGAACTCGATTAGTTCTGCGTCTGCCGCCAGACTTGGTTTGCCAAAAATCTCAATATTCCATTGATGAAAATATCTGTACCTTCCTTTTTGAGGCTCATCATATCTATAAACTCCGCCAAAGCTTGCAAGCTTTGCTGGAAGTTTTAATGATTTTTGTGAAACTACAAATCTTGTTAGTCCCATTGTAAAATCAAATCTTAATCCTACCTCTCTATTATGCTTGTCTTTGAAAAAATAGATATCGTCTTTAATTTGTGGTCCACTTTTAGTCTCCAACGTTGAAAGTAGTTCAATTGGAGAAGGATTCATGAATTTAAATCCAAATAGATTAGATATTTGGACGAAATTTTCTCTAACGTACTTAATTTTGAACATCTCCTCGCCATCAATGTCTTTCATACCCCTTGGAAGATCCATTTTACTCAAAAGCGGGATCTTTTGCATTTAGGTTTTGTGTCTTCAAAAATACTATGTAATAACTACGTATAAAAAAATAGTTTCTATCTATTAATATCAGATATAATTCATAGAATCAATTGAGCTACAAGCTACTAGATCACGCAACTGATGCCGTAATTGAGGTAACAGCTTCAGACCTACCAGAAGCTTTCTTAACGGCAGCAAATTCAGTAGTAGAAACTACTCTAGATAGAGACACTGTAGAAGAAAAAAAGGAGATGGTTATCAGAGTAAAAGGAAAAGACCTACGTTATTTGTTGTTTAATTGGCTAGAGGCTGTAATTTATCAGCTAATTACAGATGGCTTTGCAATTAAAAGAATTCAGCTTGATTTACAAAAAAATGAAGAATATGAAATCTCAGCTAGAACCTATGGCGAACCAATTAATCTTAAAAAACATAATTTCAAGGTAGAAATTAAGGCTCCAACCTTTCATGAAATGGAAATTTTAGAAGGAAAGGAAGTAAAAATGAGATTTTTGTTGGATTTGTGAAAGAAAAATGAAAGGTCTAGACAAGGGATTTGATTCAGCATATTACCAAAAAAAACGTAATAAAAAGAGGCTAAAGAAAAGCTAGCATCCGTTTTTTATAGCCCAATATTCATTTCCAAATTCGCTAGAAGAACAAAACCTTGCACTAATTGTTGCATGTTTAGAATCTAATAATGCGACATTAAGTAGCATGTCACTACAATAAACAGCTGCAATCATTCTTCCAAAATTTCCCTCTTGTTGACCATCATCTTCATCCACTATTGCAGTACTTCCAGGAGGACAAAACGCCAAAGTAAACTCTCGGGCATTGATTCCTCCACTTTCATGCAGTTCTGGAGTAGAAGTCAAAGCTAGTCTAATTGCCTTACCATCAACCTTAATTGTATCGCCATCCGTTACTGCAGTAACTTTTCCTGAAAAACAGGCAGCTGAACCCTTACATTGTTCTAGTTTTACCTCTGAATCCGGTGTAGATAGTACAGCAATGGAGACTAGAATCAGTCCAGCTAGAACAATTATGACAGTAAAAATTGTTTTTTTCAAATTAACTTCATTCCTATCATTATTGATTGTTCATACCAAACATCAATGAAACTATTAGACTTCTCAAACCCAAAATTAGTTGTGAAGCAGTATAACATTAATGTCATTTGTAAAAAATGCCATAGAATGAACATATTAGAGATCTTCAAAATAGCCAGTGAAGAAGAAGTTACAGAAAATGTTCGCTGCCCCACATGTCAGGAATTAGGCAGTCTAATCTATGCTAGCTCCATTGGAAGAAAACACAAGTTTCACTAATGAATAAAGTAACCAGTTCGGGCAGGCTTTAGCTAGTCAGACAAAAATCCGCAATCCCTACAACATGTTCCATGTTGGTTCTTACAGGTATCTGAACTAGAGCAAAGTAAACATCTGTATTGTGTTGATTTCATAATTCTATTAGAGTAAAAAACTATTAGAGCAAATTTGTAGACAAGAATTAAGGATAAATTGCTAATTTTTTCCTTCTTTAGTTAGTTTAACACGCCCAAGTTTTTGAGCTCGAATTCAGATTTGGTTTTAATTTTTATTTAAGAATTAAAGCCCACTTGATTGCATTTTCGGTAAGATTAACAAATGACACAATAATTTGCACATCTTTTAGATTTACTTTGAATGCACGTTCTTCCATACTTACCTATACTCATTTTTTGACTTAAAGGATGCGTAGAATTTGTCAGCGATTGTATAATGCGGTGTTTGTGCAACTAAACAAAAGTTTCATCTTATACACTGCTTTAGCTTTTTAATTCAATAATCAATTTTTTCTATTCGAGCTTGTACACCTCTTGATTCTAAAAAATGACCAAGAAAATTTTTTAGTTGTTCTGCAATTCTATAACCTAGTGCGCCTTCCATCATTCCTGATGTTTCAATTACATAAGTTAAATCTGGACTCAATTGAATATTGAAAAAAGTCCAGCCAGCTCGATTAAATGGTTCACTAATTATGAATCCATCTTTTACATTACAAATTCCTTCTAGCTCAGACATTGCTTTTTTTATTAGAGGGATTTCTTCTTTGTATTTTCTAGTACTGATTTGAAATAATGGTCGCATCTTATTGTTGTTTCATTTAGAGTTTGAAAATTAAAGGCAGGGTATAAAGAAAATGTTAATGTGAATGTCCACAGCCACAAGAATCATGACCTGAGTCAGCAGAAGTAGAATCTTTTTCTACACATTTAGAACACTTGTCTGAACCTGTAGGTGAAAAGAATCCAATTCCACATGAAACACATTTCATACTTGGCATGTATGAATTAACTTTTGCCTGTATTTAATGATACAGGTAAATCTAAACAAAAACGTATTAAAAACAAATGATAAGAATTTTGTAAATGAGTGATGACGAACTAGAACAAATTAAAGCAAAAAAATTAGCCGAAATGATGAAAAAACAACAGGAGTTAAACAATCTATATGAGGCAGGCGTAATGGAGCTTGATTCCTCTAATTTTGAACAAGCGATATCTAGCGAATCACCAACCTTAGTTGATTTTTGGGCAGAGTGGTGTGGTCCATGTAAGACAATGTATCCAGTTTTTACAAGAACGGCAAGAAAATTCAAAAAAATTAGATTTGCAAGATTAAACATTGATCAAAATCAGGATATTGCTACCAAGCTAGGAATTCAATCAATTCCAATTTTTATCATGTTCAAAAATGGAAATCCGATAGACAAAGTTGTTGGTGCAGTAGGCGAGCCGGGAATAAACTTGATTGCACAAAAATATTCTTGACATGGTAGTATACACAACGATGATTGAGTAATACAAAATAGAACAATGTATTTTTTATTATTTTTTTTAGATGACTAATATCCATAAATAGGATTTGTCTTACGAATTATCTCCACAATCTCATTTAATGTTTGAAGTTCTTCAGAGCTTAATTTATGTTTGAATTTTTTTAGATACTGTTTTGCGTCATCTGGGGAGGGTAATGTGTAAAAAACATCTTCTTCTTTGATTTGTCTACCTATAGTTACATTTTGTACAGAGCATGCAACTTCTTGTCCAGTTTTAGCTGATTCCACACTTTTACTCTCATGTTGAAGCTGGTGAATGATACCAATCTTTTTTCCATCCTTATTCATAAAAGAGATTTTTTGTCGGAGATTTCCTACATCAACTCTAATTCCAAAAACTGCGGGATTGTTATTTCTAAAAATATAACCTTTGAGAAATGTAAATTTGCCAATTGGGGTAAGCTCTTTGAACATAGAGTTTTCTAGATCTGTATTGTCATCATCTACCCATTGAGTATAGTCATCAAATAAACTGTAGATTACTTTATCATTAAAAATTCTTAAATGATAATTATCAGATTCAGTTTGCGCCTCAGGTGTAATCTTTACATTAAAAGACAAAATTACACCTAGATGTCTATCATTTTCCTTTACAGCCTTTGCTTCCATTATATCACGACGAGTTACTGGTCCTATATCAGCAAGAGAAATTGGAATATTTTGTCGTCTTAACATCTCAGTTAATGCTTCTAGTGAACCAATTGTATCACATTTTAGAATGATTCCTTTTGTTTCTGTTTTAATAAAAACTGATTCCATTTCAGACTCAATTGATTTTTTAAGATTTTCAGCGTCAGATTCATTATCTGTAGCATAGATGGTACTTCCAGGTAACACTCCATCCAAGTCAGGTGATGCAACTTTGATGCCTACAGCAGCATCTACATGTTCAACTGATTTGAATTTATCTCTAGGATCACGCATTTCATCTAATGGTTTTGGTAACAACATGGCCTTGGCTTTTGTTATTACTACAGAATCTCTTTTTGCGACAATTATATGATGATCTTTTGTTAGATGGCCATCAATTAATATTATATTTGCAGTTGGTCCTAATCCAACCTCATCATTGACCTCAAGAACGATACCACGTGTTGGTTTTTCTTCTTGGTCTAGTCTTTTTTGTAAAAATTGTTGTGCTAAACCTACAAGAACAGCTAAAAGCTCAGGAATTCCAACTCCAGTTCTGGCACTAACTGGTACAATAGAAATTTCTTTTTTAAAGTCTTGTACTCGATAAAATGCTTCAGATTGGTATCCAAGTATGGATAAAGCAGAAACAACATTGTAGAGTTTTTCGTCAATTTGAGTCTGTACAAATGGATCTTGTTCTTTTACAGCTTTTGAAATGTAGGGAGTGTCACTTTTTTTCCATCCAGAGACCATGTCTACCTTATTTAGTGCAACAACAAATGGTACCTTTCTGCTCTCTAAGATTTTTAGGCTTTCATTAGTTTGAGGTTGAAAACCACGATTAATATCAACAACCAAAATTGCAATATCTGCTGCAGAACCTCCACGTGTTCTTAAATTAGTAAAAATCTCATGTCCAGGAGTATCAATTACAAGTAATCCAGGAATAGTATATTCTCCTTTGCTAAGTTTTTCATAAAGAGGCCCAGTTAATTTTTTGATAATATCAGTTGGTAGGAAACTTGCACCGATATGTTGAGTTATTCCACCTGCTTCTCTTCCCTGAACTCCTGTTCCTCTAATCTTATCTAAAATAGATGTCTTACCAGAATCGACATGACCTAATACGACCACAATTGGTTGTCTTATACGCAACCCAAATCACTCGAATATTACCTTCACTTCCTTTTCAAAGCTTTCTATGGAATCAGAAGCATGGACAATATTGTCTGTTACTCCTAGTCCAAAATCACCACGTATTGAACCTGGTGCTGCCTCAAAAGACTTTGTAGAACCAATCATGATTCTTGTAGTTGCAATTGCATTGTTTCCTTCAATTACTGCAACAATAACTCTTTCCGATGTGATAAATGAAACAAGCTCGTTAAAGAATGGTTTGGATTGATGCTCAGAATAAAATTTTTCTGCTTTCTCTTTTGTAAAAGTGTACATTTTTAATTTAATGATTTTAAAACCTTTTTTTTCAAAACGAGAAACAACTTCACCTATTAGTCCTCTACTAACTGCATCAGGTTTTATAATGAAAAGTGATTGTTCAGTCAATTACTTCTTAACTTTAATTCCGCCTTTAACGTATTTTTTAGTCCATTTTAATTTTCTTGGATCACGTTTTAGCTCAAGCATATTCTTTCTGCATTTTGCTGAACAAAACCACAATACAGTTCCATCATTTTTTGCTAACATTGTACCTGAACCTTTGGATACTGGTCTATCACAAAAACTACAAGGTTTAACTAAAAGACTCAATTATAAAGTCACCTAATTTTCTTTGCTTCACGTTCTGTTTCTCTAAGAACCAAAATATCAGACATTCTTACTGAACCTTTTACATTTCGTGTAATAACCCGTCCGACATCTTTTCCTTCCAAAATTTTTACTCTAACTTGAATTACTTCGCCTGCAATACCTGTTCTACCTACAATTTGAATGACTTCTGCAGGGGTTAGAACTTCTGATTGTGGAGAGCTCATTTATCTGACTTGCCCTCCTTGATTTTAGAAATTGTTTCAATTACTTGATCAACTATGTGTTGGGCATCTCCTGAATCTAAAATGGCTGCAGCTGCTGAGGTAACATCAATACCAAGTGATTTTCCAAGTTCTTGTTTACTTGGAACAAATGCATAAGCAGCCCCGTGTTCATCACAGATTATTGGAAGATGTGCAACAACCTCTGGAGGTTCAACATCTTCAGCAATTACAATTAATTTGCTAATACCGCGCTCTATTGCCTTTGTGGCCTCATTGGTACCTTTTCTTACTTTACCACTTTGAGCAGCAACTCTAAGAGCCTCTAAAATAGGACTTACTAGTTCCTGTGGAGTCTCAAATTTAACGTAATACCCTTTAGCCATTCTCATCAATCACATGATTCGTTTTAAAAGTGTTATCGGTTCAGAATTGATTTTATTTTTTGTACATGCTCTGAAATTAACTTTTCAAGATTTTCTTTAGAGTTTCCCTCTGCATAAACTCGAATAATTGGTTCTGTTCCACTTGGTCTAACCATAACCCAGTTTTGTTCATCAAAAGTGATTTTGATTCCATCAGTTGTATCAGAATCAGGATGATCTTCGTTTAGTTTATTGATTATTTTTTGTACATCATCTCTTGAACATGAAATCTTAGTTTTTGTTGTAAAAGATGGAGGTAAATCATCAATTAGCTCCGACATAGTTTTGTCAGTTTTGGCAAGTAATTCAAGTACCAATGCCATAGTCATTGCGCCATCTCTTACTTGATTATGTTTTCCAAACATGAAACCTCCATTTTCTTCAAATCCGATTACTGCATTTGTTAGAAGCATTTTTCTTGAAACTTCAACACTGCCCACCTTTGTTCTGACCACTTTAGCATTTGATCTTGCAGCAATTTTTTCTATACTTGAGCCTGAGTTAAGGCAAGTAACAACAGTTGCTTTAGGATTTTTTTCTAAAATATATTTTGCCAATAAAAGAGCAGATTTGTCTCCAGTTAAGATTATTCCTTTATTATCACAAAAAAGACTTCGATCACCATCACCATCAAATGCAATACCAAAGTCTGCTCCAGTTTTTTTTACAGTATCTGAAAGCTCTGAAAGATTTTCTGGTGTGGGTTCAGAACCTCGACCAGGGAACAAACCGTCTATTTTTTCATTAATTGTAAATACTTGACATCCTAATTCCTCACAAAGTTTTGATGCAGTTACAGATTGAGCTCCATTTCCAAGATCTAATACTACTTTGAATTTTTTTTCTATTATCTTAGATGAATCTACTTGAGATTTAATTCCATCAAAGTATTCTTTTATTGTAGAGTTCTCCTCTTTGGTAGAACCAAATTTTGATGAATCATTTTTCCATTTCTTTGTAAAGTAAATATCTTCAATTACTAACTCATCTTCTCTTGATATCTCCACCCCGTCACTTGCAATAGGTTTGATTCCATTGTATTGTGGAGGATTATGTGAGGCAGTAATCATAATTCCTCCGGTATATCCAAGTTTTTTTGTTGCGTATTCAAGACATGGTGTTGGGTTTAGTCCTGCATTATTACAATCTAGTCCGGCATAATTTAATGTAGAACATACAACTTTTGCAATAATAGGACTAGTGTCTCTACCATCATACCCAACAATTATCGGGCCTTCTTTGAAATACTCTGCAATAGAAAGTGTAATGTCATGTATAAATTCTAGAGTAAAATCCTGACCAAAAACACCACGAATTCCATTTGTTCCAAATAATTTTGCCATGATAAGATTCTACAACTAATGAATAAATTTGTGTTGTGAATTGATTTCTATTAATCGATTTTGGAGGTTTTGAGACTATATCTATTGTAAATTAAATTCTGTTTGTAATTCATAACTGATACAGTTTTTTTCAACGGTTTTAGTATCATAATTATTATTTTTCGCAAAAATGAAGTTGTTCGTTATAATCGCGTAACCGTTAAGTTTGTGTTAAGTAGCATTTGGAGTGCGGGAGTCGCCAAGCCTGGTCAACGGCGCAGGGCTTAGGACCCTGTCTCTTAGGGGTTCGTGGGTTCGAATCCCACTTCCCGCATTAGTTCAAAAATTATAAGGATCGCGTTTTAAGAACGTTCGTGAAAAAGACTATAGTTGGAATTACAGTTGTTGGAAAAGACAGAGAGGGAATAGTTGCATCATTTACTAACTTTGTATTTCAACAAAAAGGAAATGTTGAGAAGGTAAATCAAAACGTCATCAAAGGATTATTTGGAATGTATCTTGAGATATCATTTACAAAAAAAATTAACGTTAAAAAATTTGAAAAAGAGTTACAAAAGGTTGCAAAAAAGAACAAAATGGATGTAAGTAGTCATCATGAAATTAACTCACAAAAAAATATTACAATCTTTGTAACGAAAGAACAACATTGTCTTAAAGCGATACTTGATTCAAAACGAGCAGTTAAAGGAAAAATTAGTGTTATTGTTGGAACAGAAAAAAGTTTATCATCAATAGCAAAAAAATCAAAGATTCCTTTTGTTTTAGTAAATGAAAAAGATCAATCAAAAGCAGAAGCAAAACTTCTTGATGTTTGTAAAAAGTATAACATAGATCTAATTGTTTTGGCGCGTTACATGAAAATTCTTACACCAAACTTTGTTTGGCGCTATCCAAATAGAATTATTAACATTCATCCTTCACTGTTGCCAGCATTTCCAGGTGCACTTGCTTATGCACAGGCATTTGAACGTGGAACCAAAATTGTTGGAGTAACCGCTCATTATGTTACAGAGAATTTAGATCAAGGACCGATTATTTTCCAAGGTTCATTTAATGTAGACCCAGACGACAGCCTTAAATCAATAAAAAAGAAAGGACAGAAACTGGAAGCCGATACTTTACTCAAAGCAGTAAAGATGCATCTTACAAACAAATTAGAAGTACATTGGAGAAAGGTCCACATAAAGTGAATTGAATGGTTATAGTAAAGGATCAATTTGATCCAGATCTAAGAAAAATTATAAAAATACAAAAAAAAGCAGCAATAATTCCTGTGGGTTCCATTGAACAACATGGTCCTCACTTACCTGTTTCAACTGATTCAGATATTGTTACAGAGATAGCAAAACGTGTATCAGAAAAATGCAATTTTTTTTTACTACCTACTTTATCATATGGGGTATCTTTTGAGCATGCCCCTTTTTTCAACCTAAGCATAAAGGAAAAAACCCTAGAACGGATTCTAATTGAAATCTGTCTTTCCCTGTCAAGCAATAATATTAACACAATTTTCATTATTAATGGCCATCACGGAAATCAAAAAGCATTAGAAAAATTGAATCAGAAAATAAATCTACTCTCTAAGAAAAAAATCATGGTTTTTATTTTTTCATATTGGTATTTTATGAAACATGAATTTGATCATGCAGGATTTGTAGAAACATCATTAATGCTTGCAATATCTAAAAAGGTCAAAATGAATCGTGCCAAAAAAGGATTGATTACTAAGAATTTATCTCAAAAAGAAAAATCCCGATTAGGTAAGCAAGCTTCAAAATCTTTTCCATCGGTGGCTAAGAATGGGGTATGGGGGGACCCAACCAAATCTACTGCTAGAGATGGGAGAAAATTTCTAGCAGAAATTGTACGTAATTTAGCAAAAAAGAGTCAAACATGCCTTACAGCTAAAAGCCGAAAATTACACCATTGAAATTTTAATATAATCCCCCAATATGAGACCTAATAAGTGAATTAGATGTCCGTTGACATGGCAGTAAAAGTATTGGAAGAAAGTATCAACAAAATTGTATTGGTAAAAATCAAAGGTGGAAAGACAATACGAGGAAATCTACTTGGATTTGACCAGCACATGAACCTGCTACTCGACCAATCAGAGGAGATCTCTTCTGAAGGCGATTCAAAGAGTCTTGGAACCATAGTTATTCGTGGAGACAATGTAGTCATGATTTCACCACCACCATCCTAGATGTGATTTGATATGGTAAGAGGCACAACTTCAATGGGAGGTTTTACACGCAAGAAGGTTCACATTAGATGTAGAAGATGTGGAAAAAACTCATTTCACAAACGTCATCATAGATGTGCCAGTTGTGGATTTCCTGACTCAAAGCTAAGAAAATACTCTTGGATCAAATGGTACACATAGATACATGAAATTATTATTTTCAAAGCCCAAAGTTCTATCAATTGGAGCAAATGCTCACATAAAGAGCCAGTTGAATTCATTGAATATAGAAAAAGAAATTCTAACCAAGACTATCTCAAGACTTTATCAACATGAGATAGATCTATCAAAAATTCAGCGGGATAGGTTGCTTATTAGATATCAGCATCAGCTTGGTATAGTTTTTGCTAAAATAGAGAAACTAGAGGCTGCAAGTAAACATCCTGATTTGGGTCCCCTAGGAGATGGTCTGATAACACTAATGGATCAAAAACTATCACAGTTAGACAAGAGATTATACGAGCTTACGTCAAAAATTAACATAGCAAACACACAGATTAAAGAAATTAAACCAAAAACTGACACATCAACAAAAAATGCAAATGAAGAAGCCAAAAATACAGATACAATTCCACAAATACAAAAAGAGGATACAAAGGATGCCGCTCCATCAGATAAAATACAGCAAAGACCTCCAAGATCAGTTGAAATAACCACTCTTACAGAATTACCATCAAAAGTATCAGAATTCCCGTTAATAGAACAAAAACCACACGATATTCAAATGGAAATTATCCAAGAAAGAATTGACAATGAACAACAAAAAGTAGAGGTTCTTCAATCAAGTGTTACTTCTACAAATTTTGAAAAACCAGAAATAAAGACAGAAATTCCAAGACAAGAAACTCTTCCTACTCTAATTGAACAAAGACAAAAACCCACGATAAAACTACCAGAAGAAGAAAACATAGAAGATGATGATGACGAACTTGACAGAATTAAAGTAGAGATAATGAAAACACTCTCGAAGCTAGAACAGGCAGAGGTAGAATAGTTGTCATTTGATGATGCCATTTCGGTATTGTCAACAGATGCTTTAAGATTTGTTAAGGATGGATATATTCTAGGTTTAGGTAGTGGAAGAGCTGCAACTGCATTTGTCAAATCACTAGCAGTGTTATTACGTGAAAAAAATCTCAAAATTCGAGGCATACCAACATCATTACAAATTAAAATAATTGCCGAAGAAGGGGGAATTAATCTTATTGAAGCAGATCAAGTACAGAAAATTGATGTAGTTTTTGATGGTGCTGACCAAATTGATCAGCATAAATATCTAATCAAAGGTGGAGGGGGTGCCTTACTTCGAGAAAATATTCTAATCAATGCAGCAAAAAAAGTTGTAATTATGGCTGATAAAACAAAATTTGTAAAGAATTTCAACAGAACAGTTCCAGTAGAAGTTCATCCTCTAGCAAGAAATACTGTTGTAAAACCAATTAACAAGTTAGGTGGTAAACCAAAAATTCGTACAATTGAACGTGGGTATCCATTCATAACAGAAAATGGAAATGTGATTTTAGATTGTAATTTTGGAGTTATAAAAAATCCAAAAATTCTTGCACAAAAAGTAAAATTAATTTCTGGTGTTATGGAAGTAGGAATATTTACAAGAAAACCGGATGTGATTTACAAAGCAAAAACTAACGGAAAGTTTGAGATATTAACTTGATTGTGGATTCCTTACAACCATCTTTCCGTATCCACGTTTACCGATTACTTCAAAATTTTCTGCAATAGTTGTGCCACGTACAATTGTTCTTATAGGCCATCCCTTTAGATTCCATCCATCATACACAATATAATCAGAAAAACCACCAAATAATTCACTTGTAACTTTCTTTTCTTTTTTCAAATCAATCATTGTAATATCAGCATCAGAACCTAATTCTAAAGTACCTTTTTTAGGAAACATCCCAAAAATTTTTGCTGCGTTTGTACTTGTTAAATGTATTAGTTTGTCAAGAGTAATTCTATTTTTATTTACCCCTTCACTTAACAATATAGGTAAAAGGGTTCCAAGTCCAGGAAAACCTGCAAGTGCGTCCCAAACATTATTTCCTCCAAGTTTTAGTTTTAGTTGATTTGCAACGTGATCTGTTCCAATGGTATTGATGGAACCGTTATTAACAGCCTTCCAAACATTTTCTACATCATTAGATGTTCTTATTGGCGGCATTACTTTTGCCAAGTATCCATCCTGTTTTTCGTAAGTTAGAGTTAGGTAATGAGGACAAGTTTCAACAAAAATCTTTGTACCGTTTTTTCTCTCTTCTTGAATCTGATTGAGTGCATCAGTTGAGCCAATATGAACAAAGTATAATGTACAATCATATTCTCTTGCAAATTTTGAAATGGTTTTTATTGACTTTACTTCAGATTGAGTAGATCTGCTCTCAGACCATGCGGCAAGACCGTCTTTGTTTTTTTCTTTAGCAGTTTTTATTCCACAAGCACAACTCTCATAATCTTCAGCATGAACTAAAACAGGACAACCAAGTGATGCGGCATTCTTAATTACCTTCTGAACAATATCTGAAGTGACATTAACTTTTGCCTCACGTAAAACATTCGTTCCTGGTTCCATATCCATGTAAACATAGCCAACATCACCTCCAAGATTCATGTAAAGTTTGAATGATGTAATCCATTTGTCAATACAAAATTTCATCTCATCTATCTGTTCACTATTAAATATTGAAGCATGTACAGAATAATCTACATAATGATTTTGAGAACTTGCTATTAGTTGTGGTACTAATGATTTTGCATATGATGAGCCTAATCTAATCATCCTCATCATTGTAGTAATTCCACCAATAGCTGCTGCGTGAGATTCTGTTCTAGCTGCCTCTTCTATTGGAGAATAAACACCATAATGTACGTGAGTATCAATAACGCCCGGGATTGAAACTAATCCAGTTCCATTTATTTTATGATCACAGGCTGGAACATCATTAGTAATATCAACAATTTTTTGATTATCAATGACAATGTTTTTGTCAACCATTCCCTGGGGAAGAAATACGTGTGAATCAACAATTACAGTATCATATGTCATCTATTTTTTTGAAATATCTTCTCTGGGTTTTATTCGTTGAGTAAATGAATAAAAACAGATTCTATTGTGGTAAGAGAAGGGCCGGTGGTTTAGTGGTATAATGCCGCGTTCGCAACGCGGATGTCGAGGGTTCAATTCCCTCCCGGTCCACTATCTAGAAACTATTATACATTAACTCATAATATTGATTTTGATGAAGGTTTTCAACGGAAAACAATCTGCAGAGGACTATATGTCAACTCATACACTTGCATTTTCTACTCCTGAATTGACCTTGATGAGATTTTCATTTTGGTTAGGAGATATGGTACCAGATCCATCTAACAAAGAAAATAGTATGCCAAGACTAATGAAATTCATTGAAGAAAAAGACTTTGAACCTGTTCAAATAATAGATGATGATAAA
>SMUY01363114.1_pt1 | contig 17691 bp, 15 predicted proteins | sample 2456441 | NCBI WGS metagenome assembly SMUY01 (sample SAMN11095931, study PRJNA526329) | marine sediment metagenome | biome: Marine sediment; feature: Surficial sediment; material: Deep marine sediment; isolation source: Hadal surficial sediment | place: Pacific Ocean | collected 2014-11 | depth...
CGGCGTAGACGGCACCGGTCAGGCTGGCCCGCAGCTCGGGACGGCGTTGCCACTTCCCCGAGAAGGCCAACACACCGGCCCACAGCGCGATGAGCCACCCGGCCCACAGCGCGAAGTGCCCCAGGAGCGTCATCGGCTAGACCTGGGCTTCGCTTTCGTACTGAGCCTCATAGCGGGAGCCGCACTTGGCCAGCAGCGTCGTGGCCTGAAACACCCCGTCCGTGCCCAAGCGACCCTCAACCACGACCTCGATATCGAGGTCGTCAGTGAAGGTATCGGGCGCCAACCCACGGTAGGAGACGGGGATCTGCGTGGTGCCGTCGGTGACCTCGAAATCGATGGTCTGGGTGGCGACGTCGCGCCGGATGCTGCCCGGCACCACCTTGGCGCCGAGTTTGATACCGACATCGTGGAACGACGGGTCGGCGCTGGTCCGCTCGGCCAACTCGGTCGTGGTCAGAAAGTAGGTGCCGGTCTCCTGGACGCCTTGATATATCATGGCGCTGACAGCGATCACGATCACGCTGGCGCCGATGACGAATTTCGTTCCCGCTTTCATAAGCCTTCACTCCGCTAGGGAAGTCACCTACCTGCATCATTCAATATAACGGGAGAACCGGCTAGCTGCCTCCGCCCCTGGCGTCTTCCAAGAGCCCCTGGATCGATCGTTCGTGTTCATCGTATTCCGGCCGTCCCGCTGCCATTTCCTCGTCGTACACCACCAGGAACGCAGCGTAGACCTGGGCCAAGGCGGTGGGGTCGTTCTGCCACTTGGCCAAGGTCCCCCTGATGATGAACCCGAAGAGATGACCGGGGGTTTCCGCCTCGATGGAGTCTGCCAGGATGGCACTGCCGGCCACGTCCCCCGTGTGGAGTTTGAGGAGCGCCGCGTGGTACCGGGCGTCCGCGTCCACCTCTTCCAGCATGCCGTAGGCGGTCAGCGCCATGGGGGAGAACTGCTGCATGGTGGCGGCGTCGCCCTGCTCGGCCGCCTGCATGACCCTGTTGTACAGCCAGTCGAACCGCTCCCGTGGGGTCATCTGGCTCAGGTCGGGCAAGGCGACGGTGCTCACCCCTTGTGGGGGCAGGCCGACCGTCGTGCCCCCGTTGTTGATCCGCATCAGGAAGAACAGGGCGATTACCACGGCAACGACGAGAATACCTGCCGGAACGATCCAGTTGGTCTGGCTGGAGCCGCCTCGAGTAGCAACGCCACCTCCGGAAACGCTCCCCTTCTGAGAGCCGCATTTGGAGCAGAACTCACTCTCCACCGACAGCGCCTCGCCGCACTGGGTACAGAACCCGGGGGCCAGGGAAGCTCCGCAGTGCTGGCAGAAATTGCCGGATGCCGGTTTGCCGCACTGCGAACAGTTACTGGTCGTCATCTACTCTCCTCACTCCGATCAACGGTGGCTGACAAGCTACCCCTGGCTCGTCGGCCGGACAACGAATGGCTCCCGGAGCCCCCTTCAGCCAGGCGCTTGGCTATGGTACTGCCGGATCTGTTAAGGAACCACCATCCTCATCGTGAAGATTCGTTAAACCTGTCGGACCGGACTTCGACGCCACGCGATTGAGAGAAAAAAATCCCCAGATGTGTAGTGCTTGCCACGGGGCGGCTATTCCGGGAGGATGAAAAAAACGGGGGCAGCGAGGGCAGGATCGTGCTCACTGATTCCCCGCCCACCTCAACGCAGCATCCATCGCTCTGCGCCATCCAGCCAGCGCCGCTGCCCGCTCCGCCGCCCCCATCCGTGGCTCGAACCGGTCGAACTTCCGGTCCGCCAGGAAATCGTCCACCGACTGCCACACGCCGAGCGCCAGGCCGGCCAGGCCGGCGGCGCCGAGGGCGGTTGTCTCCACCATGTCGGGTCGCTCGACTGGAAGGTCCAACACGTCGGCCTGGAACTGCATCAACCAATCGTTGTTGCTGGCGCCGCCATCGACCCGAAGGGTTTCGATATTCACCTCCTTGTCGGTGTGCTGGGCGTCGGCCAGCATGGCGCTGAGCAGATCGCTCGAGGAGAACGCCATGGCTTCGAGTGCCGCCCGCACCAGGTGCGCCCGATTGGTGCCCCGGGTGATGCCGGTGATGGTGCCCCGCGCCTCCGGCTCCCAGTGGGGCGATCCCAATCCCACGAACGCGGGCACGAAGTACACCCCGTTGGTGTCCGCCACGCTCCGGGCCATGGCTTCGGTTTCCGAGGCATCGTCGATCAACTGCAGTCCGTCCCGCAGCCACTGCACCGCCGCACCGGCGATGAACACGCTCCCTTCGAGTACGAATACCGGCTCCCCCCTCGGTCCGCAGCCCAGGGTAGTCAGCAGGCCGCTCTCGGAGTGGGCTCGCTCGTCCCCCGTGTTCATCAGCAGGAAGGCGCCGGTGCCGTACGTGTTCTTGGACTGCCCCGCCTCGACGCACCCCTGGCCGAACAAGGCCCCCTGTTGATCGCCCACCAACCCGGCGATGGGAAGGCTGTGGCCCAGCACGCTGGCATCGCTCTCGCCCACTACGCCGCTCGAGAGCACCACTTCGGGTAACAACTCACGAGGGACCCCGAACAGCTGCAACAGGGTCTCGTCCCACTTTCGCTCCTCGATGTTGAACAACAACGTCCGCGCCGCGTTGCTGTAATCGGTCACGTGGACCCGGCCGCCGGTGAGCGACGCCACCAGCCAGCTCTCGATGGTGCCGACCGCCAGCTCTCCACGTTCGGCGCGGCTCCTCAGATCGGCGTCGCGCAACAGCCACTCGAGCTTGGTGGCGGAGAAGTAGGGATCGAGCACCAGGCCCGTCCGCCGGCGCACGTCCGGCTCGGCGCCGGCTGCCTTGAGTTCCCGGCACCGTTCCGCCGTGCGCCGATCCTGCCACACGATGGCGCGGGACACCGGCCGTACCGTGGCCCGATCCCACACCACGATGGTCTCTCGCTGGTTGGTGATGCCGATGCCGGCCGGCGTCTCCCCAGCCTGCGCCAGCGCCTCCCGAGCCGCCTCCAGCGTCACCGCCAAGATCTCGTCGGCGTCGTGCTCCACCCACCCCGGTTTGGGAAAGTGCTGGGCAAACTCGCGGTAGCCGCGACCGAGCACCGTACCGTCCTGGTGAACGACCAGCGCGGTCGATCCGGTGGTGCCTTGGTCGAGGGCGAGGATGGATGACATGGCTAGGTTGGAGGGGTGGGAGTGCGGTGTGCGTGGGACGTGGGACGTAGTGAACTTACCGCCCTACCGCCTTACCGCCATACCGCCCGCTGCCCTCGCTGCTACCCGCCCCCGCTGCCCTCGCTGTCACGACCGCCTGACCGCGTGACCGCTCGTCCAGGAACCTCATCGACCTCGATCATCCCCTCGTTGGTAATGAAAGCAGTAATCAGCTCCGCGGGCGTCACATCAAACGCCGGATTCCACACCGGCACATCGGCCGCTATCCGCTGCGTCCCGATGCGACCCACCTCTTCGGGGGCCCGCTGCTCGATGGGGATGTCCGCTCCGGTGGCGGTAGCGGGATCGAAGGTCGAGCTTGGCGCGGCCACGTAGAACGGCACGCCGTAGTGCCTGGCCAGCAACGCCAGCCCGAGCGTGCCGATCTTGTTGGCCACGTCCCCGTTGGCGGCGATGCGATCGGCGCCCACTATCACCCACGAGATGTCGCCGTTGGACAAGCGGCTGGCGGCCATGCTGTCGGTCATCAAGGTGCAGGGGATCCCCGAACGGGCCAGCTCCCACGCCGTCAGCCGGGCACCCTGGAGCAACGGCCTGGTCTCGAGCACCATCACCGTGGCCAGCCGCCCCTCCTCTCCGGCAAGGTAGATCGGCGCCAAGGCGGTCCCGATCCCTCCCGTGGCCAGCGCTCCGGCATTGCAGTGGGTGATCACGGTGGCGCCGTGCTTCACCAGCGGCGCCCCGGCCTCACCGATGCGCCGGCACATCGCCGCGTCCTCGGCGTGAATCGCCTTCGCCTCTTTCAGGAGTACATCGAACATCGAATCGGCATCCGCTGAAGCCGCGACACTCTCCATCCGATCAAGCGCCCAGTTCAAGTTGACCGCCGTCGGCCGGGTACCCCTGAGTCGCTCAATGGCCCCAGCCACCACCCGACGGACATCATCTCTCCCCACCCCACCGGCCTTTTGCCACTTGCCGATTGCCAGTGCCACCCCCATCGCCGCCGCAATCCCGATCAGCGGTGCCCCTCGCACTGCCAGCGTCTCGATCGCCACCGCAACTTCTTCCACCGAGTTGAGGTCGGCGTAGGTCTCCTCCCCGGGCAGAAGCCTCTGGTCTAGGATCCTGACGGACCCAGAGGCAGTAAACTCAATCGTCGATATAATCATCTCCGAAAAATAACCCTAGTCGCACTCCTCGCAGCCCCCCGCTCCTCTTCTCCCTCTTAGCCCATTTAGCCCTCTTCTCCCTCTTCTCCCTCTTATCCCTCTCAGCCCTCTTAGCCTCTTAGCCTCTTAGCCCTCTTAGCCCTCTTAGCCCTCTTAGCCTCTTAGCCTTCTTAGCCCTTCTCCCCCTCTCCCCCTCTTAGCCCTTTCCCCCCCGTCCCCATATCTTTCCTCCGACCCTAACCCTGACATTCCACCATGCCATTCACCACCCTCGATTTCGATGTGCGCGACGGCATCGCCTTCGTCACCATCAATCGCCCCGACAAGCTCAACGCCCTCAATGACGAAGTCATCGCCGAGATAGCCGCGGCGGCCGAGGCCATCGCCACGGACGGCGACATCGGCGGTGCCATCATCACCGGGGCCGGCACCAAGGCCTTCGTGGCCGGGGCCGACATCGGCGAGCTGTCACGACAGGGGCCCATCGATGGCAAGGCAAGATCCCGCCGGGGGCAGGATGCCTTCCGGCGCCTGGAGCAGTGCGGCAAGCCGGTAATCGCCGCCGTCAACGGTTTCGCCCTCGGGGGCGGCTGTGAGCTGGCCATGGCCTGCCACATCCGCTTGGCCTCCACCAACGCCAAGTTCGGCCAGCCGGAAGTCAAACTCGGCATTGGCCCGGGCTACGGCGGCTCGGTCCGGCTGCCCCGGCTGGTAGGGCGCGGCAGGGCCCTCGAACTCCTGCTGACCGCCAGGATGATCGACGCCGACGAGGCCTACCGCATCGGCCTGGTCAACGCGGTACATCCCCCCGAAGAACTCCTCGGCAAGGCCGAAGAGATGATGCGGACCATCCTGGCCAACGGTCCGTTGGCCGTCGGCTTGTGCCTGGAAGCGGTCGATGCATCGCTGGACATGGCGCTCGACGATGGCTTGATGCTGGAGGCCAACCACTTCGGCCTGCTGTCGGCCACCGCCGACATGAGGGAGGGGATGACGGCCTTTCTGGAGAAGCGCAAGGCCAACTTCCAAGGCTGCTGACGGCCCCGATGGCGACCGGGTGGAGCGCTGCAATTTGCCGCCCGTTAAGGGTAGATTGAGGGTATGTTCGGCAGTCCAATCCCGGGGAACGATCGCGCGCGGCGCGCCCTGCTGCTGGCAGGGATCGCCGCGTTCGCTATTGGATGTTCCGGCCGCGACCGGCCCATCACGCCCACGGGTCCAGGGGGCGGCTCCGTGGCACCGCTGATCACCATCACCGAACCGGGAAGCGATACGGTGGTCAGCGAGGGAGTGACGCTGGTGATCGTCGGCGAGGTCCAGGACGACGTCAACGTCGATTCGATTTTCTTCAGCCTTCAGGGCGCGCCGTTCAACCTGCCACCCACGAATGTCGACGGCGAGACGGTCTCGTTTCAGTTCCCCCTGTCGACCGCCGGCCTGGCAGGGACTGTCGTTACCATCTCCGTCACCGCCAAGGACGATGACGGCAATCGAGGCGGTCCCACTAGGCGCCTGTTGAGCATCCAGTAGTGCGCTTGGTGCAGCTCACCGCCACGGGGTTCCGCAATCTGGAGCCTCTGGCCCTGAGGGTACCGGCGGAGGGGGTAGCGCTCCTCGGGCCCAACGGTCACGGAAAGACCAACGTCCTCGAGGCGGCCTATTACCCGGTGTTGTTCCGGTCCTTCCGGGGCGCCGCCGACGCCGAGATGGCCGGATTCGGCGGCCCAGGATTCAAGGTGGAGTGCCGCTTCGCCGACCAGGGCGTGACCCACGACGTGGCTGTCCGTTACACGGCGTCGCCCAAGAGGAAGCGAATCACCGTCGACGGCGCGGACATCGAACGGCTGGCAGACGCGGTCGGGCTGTGGCTCGCGGTGGCATTCATTCCCGCCGACACGAGCCTGGCATCGGGCCCCGCCGCCGGACGGCGGCTCTACCTCGACCGCCTCCTCTCGCTGTCCGATCGCGGGTACCTCCGCGCCCTGACGCGCTACCGGGCGGCGCTGGCCCAGCGGAACGCAGCGCTCAAGCAGCACTCGAGCGCACTCGCGGCCTTCGAGCCGGCGCTGATCGAGCACGGCGCCGCCGTCGTCCGGCGGCGGCTCGACTGGTTACAGGAAACGGCGGGCCTGTTCGCCGAAGAGTTTCGCGCCATGGGCGAGACGGCGCGCGTGGAGGTGCGCTACCTCGGTCGGGACAGCCTGGCCGAACCAGGCGCGTGGCCGGAGGCCCTGGCGGAGGCCCGCTCCCGCGATGAAGCGCGCGGCACGACCACCGTCGGCCCCCACCGGGACGATCTGGTCCTCGAGTTGGACGGACGACCGCTCAGGACCTACGGCTCGACCGGCCAGCACCGCAGCGCTACGGTAGCGCTCAAACTGCTCGAGTGGGATACGCTGGCACGGTGGCGCAACACCGAACCGGCCCTGGTACTGGACGACGTGTTCGCCGAATTGGACACCCGGCGCCAGGACTGCCTGGCGGAGCGATTGCGCCGCGAGCCCCGAGCCCAGGTGTTGCTGTCGGCGCCGCGGCGCAACGAACTGCCGGAAGGACTGGACCTTCCAGTGTGGCACGTAGAGACCGGAACGGTTCGCGTTGATGGCTGACCGGAGGAAGTCGATGGCTGGCAAACGACCGATGGTGCGGCTGGGTGACGCGCTGACGGGCTACCTCAAACGCTCGGGACTGCAGGCAGGCGTGGAGCGGGCCGCCGTGATCGAGGCGTGGCCCTCCCTCGTGGGGAGCCAGATCGCCGCGGTGACGACGGCGGAATCGGTCTCGCCGGAAGGAGTGCTCCGCGTCCGCGTTGCCACGGCACCGTGGGCCGCGGAACTGAGCCTGATGACACCGAAGATACTGGCAAAGATCAACGCGTCTCGGACGGGACGCATCAATGGAATTCGCTGGGTGCCACTGGGTGGCCCCGGCCCTACTACGTGACGGGACATGGCCAAAAAGTTACAGCAGACACAGACCAGTAACGACTACTCCTCGGAATCGATCCAGGTGCTCAAGGGTCTCGAGGCGGTTCGGCTCCGGCCCGGGATGTACATCGGATCGACCAGCGAGAACGGCTTGCACCACTTGGTGTACGAGGTCGTCGACAATTCCATCGACGAGGCGATGGCCGGTTTCTGTGACACGATCAAAGTGACGATCCACAAGGACAACTCGATAACCGTCGTCGACAACGGCCGGGGCATTCCCGTCGATATCCACCCGGTGGAGAAAAAGCCGGGCGTTGAAGTGGCCCTCACCACGCTCCACGCCGGCGGCAAGTTCGACAAGTCCTCGTACAAGGTATCCGGCGGGCTTCACGGCGTTGGCGTTTCGGTGGTCAACGCCCTGTCCGAGCGGCTCGAGGTCGTCATCGACCGCGACGGGCACCGGCACCAGATAACGTTCTGCCGTGGCCAGGTGACCAAGCCTCTCACGGTCTTGGGAGAAGCCAAGGGCACCGGCACCACCGTACGCTTCAAGCCCGACCCGGAAATCTTCACCGTGCTGGAGTTCAACTGGACGACTCTGGCCGACCGCCTGCGCCAACTCGCGTTCCTCAACGAAGGCGTCACCATCAGCCTGACGGACGAGCGGCCCGATGAGCTCAAATCGGAAACGTTCTTCGCCGAGGGCGGCCTGGCCCAGTTCGTCCAGTGGCTCAATCGGAACCGCAAGCCACTGTACCCCAAGCCGATTGCCTTCCAGCGAACACGGGACGACGTGAGCGTCGACGTGGCCATCCAGTACGAGGATGGCTACAACGAGAACATTTTCACGTTCGTCAACAACATCAACACCCACGAAGGCGGCACCCACCTGACCGGCTTCAAGTCCGCGGTCACGCGCGCCATCAACGAGGTCTCCAAACGCCTCAAGACCAAGTCTCTCAAGAAGGCAGACTTCACCCTCTCGGGAGAGGACGTACGCGAGGGACTCACCTGCGTGCTGCACATCATGGTGAAGGAGCCGCAGTTCGAGGGCCAGACCAAGACCAAGTTGGGCAACTCCGAAGTCGAGGGCATCGTCCGCCAGGTGGTCTACGAGCAGTTGAGCAACTACCTGGAAGAACACCCACCGGTGGCCCGTGCCATCATCGAAAAGGCCGCCAGCGCCGCCCACGCCCGCGAGGCAGCCCGCAAGGCGCGCGAACTCGTCCGCAAGAAGTCCGGTCTGGAGAACGCCGTTCTCCCGGGCAAGCTGGCCGATTGCTCCCTGGACGATCCCACCATGACCGAACTCTATCTGGTCGAGGGCGACTCCGCGGGCGGCAGCGCCAAGCAGGGTCGCGACCGCCAGTTCCAGGCGATCCTTCCGCTCCGTGGCAAGATTCTCAACGTCGAGCGCGCCCGCATCGACAAGATCCTCGGCAACGCGGAGATTCGTAACATCATCACCGCCATCGGTGCCGGGGTGCGCGAGGACTTCAAGATCGACAACGCGCGCTACCACAAGATCATCATCATGACAGACGCGGATGTCGACGGCGCCCACATCCGCACACTCCTGCTGACCTTCTTCTTCCGCCAGATGCTGGATCTGATCGAAGCCGGATATATCTACATTGCCCAGCCACCGTTGTTTCGGCTATCCAAGAAGAAGGAGGTGTTCTACGCCTACTCGGACGAAGAACGCGACGACATCCTCAAGCGTCTCCGCAACGGCCAGGGCGGCGACGCCAAGATCAACATCCAGCGCTACAAGGGATTGGGGGAAATGAACCCCGACCAACTGTGGGGCACCACCATGGACCCGGCCAAGCGTACCATCTTCCGCGTCACACTCGACGACGCCGTCGAAGCGTCCAAGCTGTTCGATGAGCTCATGGGCGACGAGGTCGAACCGCGACGCCTGTTCATCGAGGCCAACGCCACCTACGTCAGTCACCTCGACGTATAGCTGGGAGCTGGGAGCAAGGAGCGCTTACCGTACCGGCTCCCGGCTCATAGCTCCCAGCTAATTGTCCGGCCGGTCCTGCCGTTCGAGTTGCCCCAGCGCCTGGCGAGCCAGGTCCCGCTGTTCCCGTAGCACATCCTCAGGATCCTGCCACAACCACAGGAACTTCCCATAAAAGGCCTGGGCCGCCTCGCCATCCCCGGTGGCGTCGTACACCGCGGCCCGCAGGGCGTACGATCGAACCAACAACACGAAATCGGTGTCGGTCCCTTCCACGGCCGAATAGTTCAACGTGTCCATGGCGCTGTAGTGCGCCAGAGCCTCGTCGTGACGGCCCAGGGCTTCGGCCGTCCGTGCCAGCGGGAACACCTGGCGGGGCCTCCAGGTGGTGTCCTGCAACGCAGCCTGGTAGCGCACCTCTGCCAGCGCCAGGTCGCCGGCTACGACGGCGGCCCACGCATCGATCGCCAAGTATCGGTCCGAGCCGTACTCCGCCCGGAACGCCGCGATGTGTGCCGTGTCTCCCAGGGCCGCGGCACCCGGCAACAGAGCCTCACCAATATCATCGAGAAACTGTACCCGGGCGGAATCTTCGAGAGCGGCAGCAACCGCCTCGAGCGAGTCGATCGCCGAGACCAGCATGGCCGGCGACACCTGATCGACCGCTGCGCGGGCACGAACTTCCATGACCACCGGTATCAGTTGGTAGCGTGCCTTGATGTCGGGGCCGGCAGGAAACTGGAGTTGCATTGCTCGGTGGCGGCGCTCCAGGGTGACCGCATCCTCTATGCGACCTGACACCAGCAGCGCATTGGGGAACGGCATGGACTGGACCAGGTGTTGTTCGTCCATGTCCGGGCCCCATCCGGTGCCGGCCAGCGAGTCGGCCAGCGGGAGCGCCTCATCGAACCGCTGCGCTTCCAGCAACCAGGCGAGTCGCAGGACTTCGTAGGGGATGACGGACGGGAGCCCTACCCGGCGTGCCTCCGTCAGAGAGGCGAACGCCTCATCGTATTTCTTTTCCTCGTGCTGCACCGAAGCCAGCGTGAGCCAGGCGATTCCCTGATCCGGTGCGTGGCTGACCCACCGCTGCAACAAGTCCTCGGCGCGTTGCCGGGCCACCCGGCGCAGCGAATCGAGTACCTCCGGCGGGAATCGGTCACTGACGGAATCCACCGGCACCGTCAGGATGGAATCGCCCTGCAGGATGAGCTGATACCATTCCACGGGAACGCGTCGTGCCAGAGTCGTCAGGTCTCCCGGCGGAGGATCCCGAAACGCGGGCAGCCTCCCTTCCTCCTGTGACGCGGCCATCAGCAGGCTCGTCATGAACGGGTAGGCGCGGTAGTCGTTGGCATCGAGTTCCAGCGTTCGCGTGAAGCTGTGCAGCGCCACCGTGGGGGAAGAAGGGAAGTACTCGTTGCCGTTCTCATCGACGCGCAGGGTCAGGTCGTAGGTGGCCGACGCCCCCAGCCCGGCCCAGGCGTCGGCCAGCGTAGAGTCCTTGGCCAACAGCTCCCGGTACAACTCCTGCGCCCGCACCAGGTCGGCGTTCACGAAGGCGTGGAACGCTTCGATCAGCAATCGCTCCTTGGTGGGCCGGTTGGCGGAGTATCGCAGGGCGCTGTCGGCCAGGGCCAGGAATTCGGGGTCCTGCGACGGCACCTGGACACCACTCGTCACCGCGCTCAACGCGTAATAGGCCAGGGCAAACTGGGGATCCTCGTCCACCGCCCGGCGGAAGGCGATCTTGGCGCTGTCCAGATCGAATCGGTTGCGAGCCAGTATGCCGTCGATATAGGCCCGGTAGGCGTCGATGGAGTGGGTGGGCGGTTCCATGCCGACGACCGCGGTTGGCGGCGCTCCGGCTACCTCCAGGATCTCCTGCCCCAGCGCGTCGAACGCCTCGGTCAACGCCGAGTCCCGCGGCACCGCCACCGTCGCCGTCGACAGTTCGCGCTCGCTGGCAACATCGTACACCCGCACGGTGATCCGCATCGAATCGTTGTTGAGCCGGACGAGCGACCCGGTGGTGGCGGTCCATACCCCGAGCTGCCGTGCCATGGCGAACGCGTCGTCGCGGGAGATCGGTTCGTCCTTGTCGACCCCGGCCTTGCGCGCCGCGTCGAGCAGCCGGTCGACCCCGATCACCTGCAGGTCGTCCCACCGAGCCAGCGACTGCCCCAGGAGTTCCACACCACCGATACGGAGCCAGTCGAGACTTCGGTCGGCACTGGTATTGTTGAAGAACCCCAGCAGAATCGACTTGCGAGGATCGACTCCGTCGGGCACGCCATCGGACGACCGCAGCAGAGTCCGACCGCCGGCGACAGCGAGCAGCACCACGGCCAGGGCAGCCATCACCCGGCCGCGCTTCCTCATCCGGCGCGGGGCCATCGACGCCGATACCTCGCCCGATCCGAGCGCGGCCAGTAAATCGTCCGCCGTGGCGAACCGCTGCGCCGGATCCTTGTCGAGAAGCCGAATCACGATGGCCTCGAGGTCGCCCGGGAGATCGCGGACGTGAGAAGAGAGCGGATCGGCGTCCTGCGTCAGGTGGGCTACCAGGAAGTTGTGATTGGGGCCTATGGTGTACGGATAGGCGCCGCTGAGCATCTCGTAGAGCAGGATGCCGACAGCGTACAGGTCGGAGGCGGGTGTGAGGTCGCGCTCTCCGCTGGCCTGCTCGGGGCTCATGTAGCGCGGCGTGCCCATGACCATCCCCGCGACGGTCAGGTCCTCGGACTCCTCGCCCTGATCGGCCCCGGTCGACACAACCTGAGCAATGCCGAAATCCGTCATGTGGGCCCGACCGGATTCCTTGTCGAACAACACGTTCGCCGGCTTGATGTCCCGGTGGATAATGCCGCGCCGGTGCGCGCTGCCCAGCGCCGCGGTGACTTCCCGAGTCACCCGGAGAGCCTCCTCGACCGGGAAGCGGCCCGAGCGCCGGAGACGCGCCCCCAGGCTCTCGCCATCGACGTACGCCATGGTGAAGTACGCCAGGTCGCCGGAGGCGCCGACGCGGTAGATCGGCACGATGTTAGGATGGTGCAACTGGGCCGCGGTTTCGGCCTCGCGCTGGAACCGGCTGCGGAAATCCTCGCTGGCACCCAATTCCGGGTCGAGCACCTTGATGGCCACCAGCCTCTTGAGCGCATGCTCCCGGGCCAGGAACACACTAGCCATCCCCCCCCTCCCCAAGAGGCGGATCAGGTCATATTGATCGCCCAGCGCCTCGGCGACCCGCTCAAACAGCCCATCGTCAGAATCAGCCATAGTACCAATCTAGAGGTCATCCACCTCCCACGCCCCATCCACTGCCCCCACTGCCCCCGCCTACTTCGCCCCCGGCCCCCAGTCGTCTCCCTCGAACCCGTCGTCGGGGTGGTGATCGATATCCAGATCGCGCACCTCCCGCTCCGCCCGCTCCAACACGTCTCGGTCGATGTCGTGGGACGGCGATCGGTGGCGGCTGCGGATGTCCTCACCCCGCCGCACCAGCCAATACGCCACGGCGAAGATCGCCAGCGCCACCAACATCCCGGCCATCATGCCTAGGTCACCTCCAGGACTTCCGTCCCCGCCGCGGTGACGCGGTGTGATATCAACGGAGTGAGGCTCCCCACCTCCCCGATGACGATCGCCTCCTCCAGCGCGGCCCGGCCCGCGCGGATCCCTTCGGCGTCACGGGCGAACACCGAGGCGATGGCTTCACCGGCTGCCACCCGGTCACCGGGCTTGACCGAAACGACGAACCCTACACTGGGATCGATGTCTTCGTCCAGCCGCTGCCGCCCGCCACCAAGTTCGATTACCGCCAGCCCGATGCGCCGGGGTTCGACCGACTGAACGACCCCCGCAGCCGACGCCTCGAGCACCTCGATTTCCTCCGCCTGGGGGAGGACGGCCGGGTCGTCGATGATCGCGGGGTTGCCCCCTTGCGCCTCGATCAACGCGGCAAAGCGCTCGAGCGCCTTCCCCGACGCCAAGGCATCCTCCAACCGGCCACGCGCCTCAGCCCGATCGCCGGCGACACCGGCGGACAGCAGCATCTCCGATCCAAGGGCGAGGATCACCTCGACCAGGTCGGAGGGGCCCTCTCCCTGGAGCGTCAAGATGCATTCCTCTATTTCGAGCGCGTTGCCCACCGCCCGCCCCAGCGGGCGATCCATGGCGGTGAGCAGTGCCGTGGTCCGGCAGCCGTGGGCTTCGCCCAGTTCGATCATGGTCTGCGCCAGGGCCAGGGCGTCCTCGACGTCGACCATGAACGCTCCACTTCCGGTTTTCACGTCGAGCACCAGCCCGTTCAACCCTTCGGCCAACTTCTTGGACATGATGCTGGCGGCAATGAGTGGAATCGATTCGATCGTGGCGGTGACGTCCCGCAGGGCGTAGAGCTTTCGATCGATCGGGGCGATGTCCCTGCTCTGCCCCAACATGGCGCAGCCCAAGGTCCGGACTTGCCGCTCAGCTTCCTCGATCGACAACCCCGTCCGGAATCCAGGAATGGACTCGAGCTTGTCGAGCGTTCCGCCGGTGTGCCCCAAGCCCCGTCCGGACAGCATGGGGACGGCCACGTCACAGCAGGCCAGCAGTGGCACCAGGACGATCGACGTCTTGTCCCCCACACCACCCGTGGAGTGCTTGCCGACCCGCGGTGTCTCCCACCCGTCGAAACTGAGGCCGGCGCTGCTGTGCAGCATGGTTTCGGTAACCGTGTAAAGCTCCTCGGCTGTGAGTCCCTGAAAGAACACGGCCATGAGGAGCGCCGCCATCTGATAGTCGGGCACGGCATCGGCGCCGTAGGCCAGGAGCAGCTCCCGCCATTCCGAAGCCGTGAGGGCCTCGCCGCCGCGCTTGCGTTCTATGAGTGAGGCAACCACCATATAATCATGATCTCCTTCAGGCTCGGCCACCACGCATGGAGTATCTCGCTGCTTGCGGGATTGGCGGCCGGCAACTTGGCGGCCCAGTCCGCAGCCCTCGATTTCGACGAGCACATGGCCCTGGGCCTCGTGGCCGCCAACACGCGGAACCCTGAAGGTGCCGTGGACCACTTCGCGGCCGCCCTGGCCCTCGACTCCGCCGACTACCAGGCCAACTGGCGGATGGCTTCGGCCTTGATCGACGTCGGCAAGCAAACGCCCGACGACGTCAAGAGCAAGGAACGGGACTCACTATACGTCCTGGCCGAGGTATACGCCCGACGCGCGGTGGACGCGGAACTGCTGCAACCTGACGGGCACTACATTCTGGCGGCCGCCGTCGGGCGCGCGTCCCTCACCAAGAACAACAAGGAACGGGTGCGCCGCGCGCCCGAGATTCGCGTGGAGGCACTGAAAACCCTGGAACTCGACCCGGAGCACGACAAGGCCCATCACGTCATTGGACTGTGGCATGCGGAAATCAAGCGGCTCTCGGGCATCCAGCGATGGTTCGCCAAGAACCTGTACGGCGGAGACTTTCTCGACCTGGCCAGCTGGCAGCAGGCCGAAGAGCACATGGAACTCGCCGTCGCCATCGACCCCACCGTCATCTACCATCACATGGATCTGGCAGAGATCTACTTCGACCGCAAACGGTACAGCGACGCCCGGCCTCAGCTCCTGGCGATCGATTCCCTACCGGTGTGGGACGTGCTCGATCCCAAGTACAAGGCACGGGCGGCAGAGCTAATGAAGGAAATGGCCGGCAAGGAAGACGGACGCAACTAGGTGAGCCGCTTTATCGCCTTCCGGGTACGCTTGGTGGCCTTCTTGACCTGACCCCGGATCTTGCGCTTCCGCCGCCGGACCTGACGCCGCAAGTCGCGTTGCGCTCCATCCCACCGGCCCTCAACGTCATGCCGGATCCGGCGTGCCTTCCGGCCCAGGTCCCTGCGGGTACGGGCGCCCGTGTGCGGAGCCGCCAACAGGGCGATCACCGCGCCGAGCACAGCGCCGAGGATGAGACCGGTGGCAAACTCCGGTCCGCGAAACCCCGTGGCGGCCATTTCATCGTCGTCTTCCTCGTCGATGTCGATTTCGTCTAGACTATCGTCGTACAGATCCTGGTCATCGTCGGTCACAGTGGTCGCTCCTCGATAGTTAAGGGGAAGCTAGCCCGGCCCGGGCCGCCGAGCAATCGGGCTGGTCCGGCCGCTTGACCCCCGGCCCCTCCCTGCCCAACTTCCTATCCGACAACCCTTTCCGCCTCCATTGGACCAGAAACCATGACCCCTGCCGAGCCGTCACTCGAACAAGAAGTCGAGAGCCTCCAGGGACGCCTCCAGACACTGGAACACGAGCGCAAGCACCTGCTGGCCGTCATCGAGATCCTCCAGGAAATCGCCGGCTCGCTCAACTTCATGGACGTGGTGCAGTCGGTTGCACGGCGGCTCGGCGAGGCGTTCGGACTCGACCGCTGTTCGATCTTCCTGGTGGAAAAGGGTGGTCAGCGAGTTCGCCTGGTGGCGAGCTACGAGGATCCCAGTATCCGCAACTATGTGGTCGATCTCGACCGCTACCCGGAGCTCAAACAGGCCATCCAGTCGGGGGAAACGGTGTTCATCCCCGACGCCGCCAGCGACCCCTCGCTGAAGGCGGTCCAGGGAGCCCTCGCCAACCGGCGGGTCAAGTCCATCACCGTGGTGCCGATCACCTGGCACGGTGATGCCATCGGCGCCATCCTGCTCCGCACGTTCCGCGACGGCTCCAGTTTTTCCGACGTCGACGTGGAATTCTGCCAGGTGGTGGCCAGCCTCACGGCCAAGGCGTTGCGCAATGCCCACCGGTTCGAGCGGCTCAAGGACCGCCGGAGCGACGGTCCGGTCGAAACCAACCAGGATCGTACACGGGCGGCTCTCCTCAGCTTCATCCGCCGTCTCCTCGAGGAGGCCGCCTCGCAGGAAGGCTCCTGGAACGAAGGAGCGCTGGGGAAAGCCCCGGCCGAGGAGATCGACCGGCTGGTCAGCGTCGCCATGGCCGTCATCGCCCAGGAGGCCGCCACCCGGTGACTCCATCCGGGAGCCGAGCCCCGGCCACCCGGCGAGCCGCCGAGTTGCGCGACCAGATCCAGCGCGCCAATCGAGCCTACTACCTCGAAGACAACCCATCCATTTCCGACGCGGAATACGACCGGCTGTTCCGTGAACTCCAGCAGTTGGAACGGGACCAGCCACAACTTTGCACCCCCGACTCACCCACCCAGCGTGTGGGGGCGCCACCCGCGTCGGCCCTGGCCAAGCACCGCCACCTCCAGCCGATGCTGTCGTTGGCCAACGCCTTCGATACCGACGAACTCCGCGCCTGGTATGAACGCAACCTCCGGCTCGTCCCCGAAGCCGCCGACAGCGCGTTCGTCACCGAGTTGAAGATCGACGGCGCGGCCGTCAATCTCACCTACACCAACGGTCGCCTGACCACCGGGGCCACCCGCGGCAACGGCATCATCGGCGAAGACGTCACCCCCAACCTTCGCACCATCCACGACGTGCCGCTGGTTCTGCCGGCGGACGACGTGCCGCCGCTGATGGAGATCCGGGGTGAGGTCTATTTCCCGCTCACCACCTTTGCCCGCGTCAACCGGTTGCGCGAGGCGCAAGGCGATCCGCCGTTCGCCAACCCAAGGAATTCCGCCGCGGGCAGCCTGCGGCAACTCGACAGCGCCGTGACCGGGAAACGCAGGCTGCGCCTGTTCGCCTTCCACATCGAAGTGCTGGAGGGACAGCGCCCGGTATCCAGCCAGTGGGACGCCCTCGAGCTGTTGAGCGCGTGGGGCTTCCAGGTGGAACGACACCGGGAGCGGCTGGCCACCCTCGATGACGTCATCGACCATATCCCGACGCTCGAGGCCCTCCTCCCCACCCTGCCGTTTCAAGCCGACGGCGTGGTGGTGAAACTGGACCGGCTGGATCTGTGGCCCGAACTGGGAGCCATCGGTGGGCGCGAGCCCCGCTGGGCGGTCGCCCGGAAGTTTGCCCCCGAGGTGGCCGTGACCCGGCTGCGGAACATCAAGATCAACGTCGGCCGGACCGGCGCCCTCAATCCCTACGCCGAGTTGGAACCGGTCGAATTGGGCGGTGTCACCATTTCCAACGCCACGCTACACAACGAACTGCTGATTGCCGAGAAGGACATCCGCATCGGCGATTGGGTGGAAGTGGTTCGGGCCGGCGAAGTCATCCCCCAGATCATCGGCCCCCTGCCCGACAAGCGGGACGGAACCGAAACGCCGTTCGAGCCCCCGGCGGCGTGCCCGGCGTGCGGCACCGCAGTAGAGCGGCCGCCCGACGAGATCATGCGCTACTGCCCCAACGTCGCCTGCCCCGGGAGAACTCTGGAGGCCATCGTCCACTTTGCCTCACGCGGGGCCATGGACATTCGCGGCCTGGGGTACGAGCGAGTCCGGCAACTGCTAGACGCCGAGCTCATCGAGGACGTCGCCAACCTGTACCACCTGACCGTCGACCAGCTCCTCC
>SMUY01022615.1_pt1 | contig 17675 bp, 17 predicted proteins | sample 2456441 | NCBI WGS metagenome assembly SMUY01 (sample SAMN11095931, study PRJNA526329) | marine sediment metagenome | biome: Marine sediment; feature: Surficial sediment; material: Deep marine sediment; isolation source: Hadal surficial sediment | place: Pacific Ocean | collected 2014-11 | depth...
AGAGTCCATGAAAGTGCGTTACGAGTCCGTGCAAGCCATGACTAAAAGCGAGGATTTCATCGAAGGTCCGAAAGCATTCTCCGAAAAGAGACCACCAAACTGGAAGGGGCGCTAATCAGGCGTTTGTCTGTGCCGAGCCAATAGCGTCTGCTACGAGTGCGACTGCTAGACAGATGTCGTTCAGCGTTTCGTGTTCACCTCTGACTGCCATCTCCGCGATGATCTCCACACGCGGAATGGCCACGTGGAGAAGATCGGGTGTGGTGGAAAACTGGCCGGGGTAGGGTTTGACTACCGGATTCATCAATGCTGCCTTGTTTTCGTTGGTCATGACCTGAACCACAACTCAGGCGTTCCATTCATCGAGATTCAGGATTCGTGCCAGTTCCGAGGAAGTTGATTTAACCATTTGTTTTTAAACAGGTTAGTTGTAGTTTCCAGTGATCCACTGGAAACTAACCGGTGCCCCATTGGAGCTCAAAGTGACATTCAAGGCAGCGCTTCGTGCGCCTTGACACAGAGGTTGTGTGACCCAATACCCCTTAATTACTATTCGATAATGCGATTGAGCTGAGCGATTCGAGCGGAAAACTCATCCGCTGTGGCATAAGGTATGCCGCAGACAAATCGCTCGACGCCGATTTCCTCGTATTGAGCCAACAGGTCCCTCGATTGCACTGCATCATCTAAAGGCAGGCCGCGCATGATAGTAACGCGGCCCGGTGGTTTACCGGCGGCTTCAGTTAGTTTTTGATACGTTTCAATGTCAGCCGCCAGGCGCTCCGGGCTCAAGCCCATTGGCAGCCAACCATCCCCGTAACGAACGGCTCGCTTGAGCGCATGAGGTGCGCTACCACCAACGTATATGGGAGGTTTGGCGGGTTTTGGTTTGAACAGGAACGCTTGACCATTGGCTTCAACAACATCTTTCTGGTCCCTATCTACAGCGGCATTTTCCACGCCATCTGCAGCGAAACATCGGTTCAGCAACTCGAGCACCTCATCCGAGGTTTGCCCACGCGTGTGGCGGTCGAGCCCCAAGGCACGAAACTCGGCATCCATCCAACCAATGCCCACACCCAGCAGTAACCGCTCACCCGCCAACTCCTGAAGAGTTGCCACTTGTTTGGCAGTCGGCAACGCGCTCCGGTAGGGAAGAATGAGCACCCCGGTACCCAGTTTGATTCGATTGGTTGACGCGGCAATCCAGGCAAGTGTGATCAACGGATCCAGATAACGTCCACCGCTACCTTCGGCGTCATCAGGCGGAATCGCTATATGGTCTGTTATCCACAACGAATCGAGGTCAGCGTCTTCAGCCAGCGCAGCGCAACGCGCAATCGTTTCAGGCATCGACTGCGGACCCATGTTTCTTAAGGTCACGCCTTTGAGCATTTTCGAACTCCCCGTGAAGTGCTTGAGAGCACTAGTCTACCGTGAGAATTCCGCGCTCCCGCAGACTGATCAGGAGCCGCTCAACCGCCTCCTCGGCACTTTCTTTTTCCGTGTGCATCACCATCTCAGCCTCCTCCGGTGGCTCGTACACCGAATCGATGCCGGTAAAGTTCTGAATCTCCCCTGCCCGTGCCTTTTTATACAGGCCTTTGGTATCGCGCGCTTCACAAACTTCCAACGGAGTGTCGACAAAAACCTCGAAAAACTCCCCTTCGCACATGAGATCCCGAACCATTCGTCGTTCACTGCGAAACGGCGAAATGAAAGCCACGATCGTGATAAGACCGGCATCAACCATGAGTTTTGCCGTCTCGCCAATACGGCGGATGTTTTCTACCCGGTCAGCCTCGGTAAATCCCAGATCACGGTTCAAGCCGTGACGAACATTATCCCCATCGAGGACGTAGGTATGGCGGTTGAGATCGTGCAATCGGCTCTCGAGTAGATTCGCAATGGTCGATTTACCCGATCCCGACAAACCCGTCAGCCACACCACACAGGGTTTCTGATGTTTGATGGCAGCACGGTGCTCTTTGTCGACGGAAAGTGCCTGCCACGTGACATTTGCGGCACGTCGTAAGGAAAAATCGAACAGGCCGACACCGACGGTGGCATAACTTTGCCGGTCGATGAGGATAAAGCTGCCGAGTTGGCGACTCTCGCGGTACGGTTCATAGGCAATCCTTTCGCTCAGGCTGATGTTGCCCACCCCGATTTCATTGAGCTCCAAACGTTTTGCGGCTTGTGTCTCGAGCGTATTCACGTTCACCTTGTGTTTCAGATCGGTGACGACGCAAGGCACTGTCCGGGTGCCTGTTTTGAGGTAATAACCACGGCCAGGGAACAACGCACGTTCGCTCATCCACAGTAAGTGTACGGCAAATTGATCCGATAACTGCGCAGGCTCAGAGACGCTGGAGATGACGTCGCCCCGGCTGACATCGACTTCGTCGGCCAATACGAGTGTTACCGCCTGCCCGGGTCCGGCAACAGGCAAATCGCCATCGTAGGTCACGATACGTGTGACGACGGATCTCCGCTCCGCTGGCAGAATTAGAATTTCGGTGCCTGGTTTGACCCGTCCGCTCACTATGGTGCCGCTATAACCGCGAAAGTCCAGGTCCGGACGGTTCACCCACTGCACCGGCATGCGGAATGGCTTGCTCCCGAGGTCGCTGTCAATTTGCACGGTTTCGAGCGCCTCGAGCAGGGTCGGCCCCCCATGCCACTGCATGTGGGTACTCGCCTCGATCACGTTGTCACCCCGCAAAGCCGAGATCGGAATGGCGGTAATGTTGAGCTTCCCGACCTCCCCGAGTTCCTGGGCAAACTGCGAGTAGCTCGCAACGATAGCGCGGTAGGTGGATTCGTCGTAGCCGACCAGGTCCATCTTGTTTACCGCAAGCAGCACCTCCTTGATACCAAACAACGACACGATATAGCTATGCCGACGAGTCTGAGTGAGCACCCCTTTACGGGCGTCGATCAGGATAACGGCAAGCTCGGCAGTTGATGCTCCGGTTGCCATGTTGCGCGTGTACTGTTCGTGGCCCGGAGTATCTGCAACCACAAATTTGCGTTTGTCCGTGGCAAAGTAGCGGTAAGCAACATCGATGGTAATGCCCTGTTCCCGTTCGGCAGCCAGACCGTCAACCAGCAAGGCAAAATCGATGTCGTCGCCCTGGGTCCCCTGCTTTTTGCTATCTGCCTCCAAAGCTGCCAGTTGATCTTCAAAGATCAGCTTCGAATCGTAGAGCAGGCGTCCAATCAGCGTGCTCTTGCCATCGTCTACACTACCGCAAGTGAGGAATCGCAACGTCGTCTTTTCCCCTTGTTCGTGCAGGTAACTTTCGATGTCTTGTGGCACTAGAAATAGCCTTCCTGCTTCTTCTTCTCCATCGACGCCGCGCCGTCGTGATCGATGGCGCGCCCTTCCCGCTCCGAGGTTCTGGCAACAAGCATCTCTTCGATAATGCCAGGCAAATCGGTAGCGTTGCTGTCCATGGCACCGGTTAGTGGGTAACAGCCGAGGGTGCGAAATCTTACCTTGCGCATTTCAGGCGCCTCGCCTTCAGCCAGTGGCAGACGGTCGTCATCAACAAGAATCAGCATGCCGTCTCGCTCGACGATGGGTCGAATTTTGGCGAAATACAGCGGTACGATCGGAATTTCTTCCCGATAGATATATTGCCATATGTCGAGTTCCGTCCAGTTCGACAGCGGAAAGACACGCATGCTTTCCCCTTTGCGCACTCGACCATTGTAGAGCTGCCACAACTCCGGGCGCTGATTCTTGGGATCCCAGCGATGTTGAGCGTTCCGGAATGAAAAGACCCGCTCCTTGGCGCGAGACTTCTCCTCGTCGCGGCGTGCGCCACCGAATGCCGCATCGAACTTATGCGCATCAAGCACTTGCTTGAGGGCTTCGGTTTTCATGATATCGGTGTGTACCTGGGAACCGTGTGAAAACGGACCGATTCCCTGCTCGACACCTGCCTGATTAGTATGCACGATCAATTCGAGCCCCAATTCTTTGACACGATCATCCCGGAATTGGATCATCTCTTTGAACTTCCACGTGGTGTCCACGTGCAGCAACGGAAATGGCGGCTTGGACGGATAAAAAGCCTTCATCGCCAGGTGCAGCATGACCGACGAATCTTTGCCGATGGAGTACAGCATGACCGGATTTTCGCTCTCCGCCATCACCTCCCGCATGATGTGGATACTCTCGGCTTCCAGCCTGTCGAGATGTGTGAGGGGTTTACCCAACGCCTTTTCCAATGCCCAATTTGGGGTCGCCAATTAGACCCAAGCTGTCTAACGAGCACAATACAAATGTTGTTAAAAGTATATGCATGTTTGTATGCTGTTTGCGGCTACGGTTGAGTGGCAATCGGCTCGAACCCTAATTCCAATCACCTGAAGGACAATAACCGGACAAACGCCGACCTGATTATGCGATTGGTAATCTACATCCTTGCCTTTACGGGCGGCTTCGTAATTATGTCGCTGGAATTGCTTGGCGGTCGCGTGTTGGCCCCCTACTTCGGTAACAGCATCCATGTCTGGGGTAGCATCATCACCGTTTTTATGCTGTCGCTGTCGATCGGCTATCTCGTGGGAGGTCGGTTGTCCATCAACGAACCTTCTTTAAAAAGGTTCGCTATTTTGTTTCTGATTGCCGCGATCTTTCTTTATCCTCTCGTGTACTACAGCGAGGCGGTGATGGTGTTCATCTTCGAGCGCATCGAGGATCCACGTTATGGCTCTCTGCTCGCCTCAGGTATGCTTTTCGCCCTGCCAACAATTTTACTGGGTATGATTTCACCGTACTCCGTTCGCCTGCTGGTGAAAACCACCGAAGAGTCGGGCCATATGGCCGGGCGCCTCTACTTTGTATCAACCCTCGGCAGCGCGCTCGGGACACTGGCGACCTCGTTTTACCTGGTACTATATTTCGACATGGATATCATTCTCGGCGGCCTGACAGCCGCCTTACTGAGCATGGCAGTGTTAGCTGTGGTCACTCACTTTCGTGGCTTACCTTCATGAGCCCGGTCTTCAAGCATCTCATTTTATTGCTCTTGTGCCTGTCGCTTACGGTTGCCGCGAATGCCCGCATCATTCACAAGGAACGGTCGCTGTATAGCACGATCCTCATTGACCAACAGGGCGCAATCGTCTGTCTGCAGTTCAGCATACGCCGTGATCAACGCAACCAGACCTGCCGGGATAACAACGATCCACAACGAATGGTGTTCACGTACAGCAAGATGATGATGGCAGCATTGTTGTTTCAACCGAACCCGCAGAAAATTCTCATCATCGGCCTCGGCGGTGGTACGGTCCCAACTGCGTTGGCGCAATTGTTACCCGATGCGCAGATCAACATCGTGGAGATCGATCCTGCCGTGGTGCAGGCAGCAGAGGACTATTTTGATTTTAAGAAAACTGACAAAACTCGCGTGATAGTCAGCGACGGCCGAGTGTATACAAAACGAGCCGTCGGTCGCAATGAGCGTTACGACCTCATCATGCTCGATGCCTTCAACGGCGACTACATTCCAGAACATCTCATGACGCGAGAGTATCTAGAGGAGACCAAGCAGCTATTGAATCCCGGTGCGGTTCTCGTCGCCAACACGTTTTCCATCAGTGATCTCTATCACCACGAATCAACAACCTACACGGCAGTTTTCGGTAGCTTCATTAATCTGAAATCCGCCATTAGCGCCAACCGCGTGATCATTACGACAAGCGAAGGCACGCCTCGAGTAGACAATCTCACCGAGCGCGCCGCATCACTAGATGAACTGCTGCGTCCCTATGACGTCAAGCTGAGCGACTATCTCGACGAACTTTATACCGTCCCCGATTGGAACACGGTTGCGCGGATTCTCACGGATCAGTTCTCACCCGCCAACCTTCTTCAGTCGAGGTAAGAGCCGTTTCAGATTGTTTAAGCGTTTTCCCAATATTCGTCTTTCAGCAAACGCTTGTAGAGTTTGCCAGTGGGGTGGCGAGGCAACTCTTCGCGGAAGTCGATTGAACGGGGACACTTGATATGTGAGAGCTGAGATCGGCAATAGTCCATCAGGGTAATCTCCAGTTCCGGACCCGCATCTGCCATATCTTTCGGTTGTACAACCGCTTTGACCTCCTCACCGAATTCCTCGTTGGGAATACCAAACACAGCTACGTCGATAACTGCGTCGTGCATGATTAGAACGTTCTCAGCTTCCTGGGGATATATGTTCACACCTCCAGAAATGATCATGAAATGTTTGCGATCGGTGAGGTACAGATAACCTTCATCATCAACGTAACCTACGTCACCCAGCGTGCTCCATCCCTTTGGATGTCGAGAGTCCGCCGTCTTGTCGGGATCTTTGTAATACTCGAACTCTCCGCCGCCACCCATGTATATGGCACCGGGTTCCCCAGCCGGAAGTTCGTTGCCTTCATCATCACAGATATGCAGCTCGCAATTGAGCGCTTTGCCCACCGAGCCCTTGTGCGCCAACCACTCTGCGGAATTGAGCTGAACGAAACCATTACCTTCAGTGCCAGCGTAATACTCGTGGAGTACCGGGCCCCACCAATCGATCATCTGCTCCTTGATGGGAATTGGACAGGGTGCCGCCGCATGAATCGCACACGTCAACGAGCTGACGTCGTAGGCCAGGCGAACTTCTTCCGGCAACTTCAACATGCGCACGAACATGGTCGGTACCCATTGGCTATGGGTGATGTGGTAATCCTGAATGTAGCGCAACGCTAGTTCCGCTTCGAAATGTTCCATCACGATTACCTGCGTACCGTACCGCAGACATCCCATCGTGAAGCCTAGCGGTGCCGCGTGATAGAGCGGTGCTGGGGAAAGATAAATGGACTGGGTATCGGCTCCGTAGAGAATCTGCAAGAGGTTGAGTGCTTCTGGTTCCCCGTATGGGTATTCCGGAAGCGACCTCTTGATTCCCTTTGGATACCCAGTGGTACCCGACGAGTACAACATCGAGGCACCTTCCATTTCGTCGGAAATTGGTTCCCGTGGCATCTCCCCGATGGCTACCTCCCAGCTGGCAAAACCATCGATGGCCGCGTCGAGCATGTAACATTTTTCGACCACCGGCATCTTGCCGATCAAGGCTTCCGCCGCGTGGGCACAGTTCTCCGACGTAATGAACACCTTCGCACCGCAGTTGTTGACGATGTATTCCACCTCCTGAGGCTGCAACCGATAACTCATCGCGGTGTAGTACAGGCCAGATCGTTGAGCGGCCCAGCAGATCTGAAAAAACCGCGAATGATTTTCCAGCAGAATGGCAATGTGATCGCCCCGCTGTAACCCCAAGGATCGAAACAGGTGAGCGCCCTGATTTGCAGTCTCTTCGAGTTCTTGATAGGTAACGGCCTCGCCGCTATCCGCCATGGTGTAAGCGATTTTCTGCGGGGTTTGCGCTGCGATGATTCCCGGGTGCACTGCCTCTCTCCCCCACCCAGAATGCGGGCGGCTGCTGGTACAAGGTAGGGAATTTCCGCGGGCAGCGCAAACACCTCTGGATAAACTCATGATGTTAGGATTCAATTATGCCGACTTGGGATCAGCCCTACGTTTCCTATCGTTCGCCAGTTTGCGCTGCCAACATCGTCGCAACCTCGCAACCCCTAGCGGTGCAAGCGGGGCTCGACATTATGCGTCAGGGTGGCAACGCGATAGACGCCGCTCTTGCTACAGCCATTACGCTGACGGTGGTGGAGCCGAACAACAATGGCATCGGCAGCGACGCCTTCGCCATGGTGTGGGATGGCGATGGGCTTTCAGGACTCAACGCATCCGGACGCGCACCGATTGGTTGGTCCCAGGAACGGTTTGCGGGCTTGCAACAGATGCCGCAGCTCGGATGGGACAGCGTAACCGTGCCAGGTGCAGTAAGCGCGTGGGTTGCCTTGTCTGAACGATTTGGGGATGTATCGTTCGAAGAACTTTTCGAAGCCGCCATCCACTATGCCGAAGACGGTTTTCAGGTAGGACCAAAAACCGCATCTCACTGGAACGGCGCAGCCGAAACCTACGCCGTGTTCACGGACTTCGGCAAACATTTTCTGCCCGCTCCCAAAGCCGGCGAGATAGTCCGTCGCCCCGATCTGGCTCGTACTTTACGATCGATCGCCAAGAGCAACGGCACGAGCTTCTATACCGGCGAACTGGCAGAGCAGATAGTTGCGGCATCGGCGAGCGCCGGTGGAGCACTTGCACTCGAAGATCTAGCTGAGCACGAAGCGACCTGGGTGGAACCGCTCGCAATTCGCTATCGAGACGTGCACCTGCATGAAATACCCCCCAATGGTCAGGGGCTTGCAGCACAGATCGCCCTGGGCATTCTGAATTATTTCGACCCGCCGATGCTTGATTCTGCAGACAGCGTTCATCTCCAGCTAGAAGCCATGAAAATCGCAATTCGCGCCGCTTTCGAGCACTTTGCCGAAGTCCGATACATGCACCTGGCCCCAGAGGAACTGCTGGACCCCGCCATGCTCAAACGCGCTGCCGCCACTATTGGTGCGACCGCCAGCGACCTGCCACCCGTTGCATTGCCTGTTAGCCACGACACCGTATACCTCACAACCGCCGACGCCAGTGGCAAAATGGTTTCATTTATCCAATCCAACTATCAAGGATTTGGCTCCGGTATTGTCATTCCCGGCACTGGAATCGCCATGCAGAACCGCGGTTACGGTTTCTCGTTAGATCCGCACCACCCGAACTGCGTGGCTCCGGGAAAGCGCCCATTTCACACGATTATTCCAGGCTTTGTTACCGAGGCCGGTGCCCCCCGCCTTTCCTTCGGCGTTATGGGTGGCCATATGCAACATCAAGGTCATATGCAGATGGTGCAACGAATCTTCGATCACCAGCAAAACCCTCAAGCTGCAAGCGACGCACCACGCTGGCACATACGACCTGATTTCTCAGTCGCCTTGGAAACGGGATTCTCGACTACGGTCGCAAACGATCTCGCCGCGAGAGGACATCGCATCGAAATGGAATCCGTGGAACGAGTGTTCGGCGGAGCCCAGTTGATCTATCGTACTGCGGATGGGTACATCGCCGGGTCTGACCACCGCAAAGAAGGGATGGCAGCAGGTTTTTAGTTGCATGGGGACCGAGATGCGTTTTCGTCGGGTGATCCTTGGAACGGGGACCGAGATGGGTTTTCCAGAGACGCCGTGAATCCATCCCTGGAGGCTTGCTCTCGCCATCCCTGGCTCGAGACACTCTGGAAAACCCATCTCGGTCCCCGTTCCCGAATTATCTTCCTGGGGTCAGTGTTGGCCTTCAGTACTGCGAGGAGGTTGCACGACTTGGTGTCTTTCCTGATGGATTTGTACTCTAGGTCCTCTTCTGGAGTTTTTATTTGAACCGAATTGAAGCACGCAACATAGGTCAAAATGCGGAAAGCCACACCGAACCCAGGCAGATAGTTGCAGAGCGGGAGTGGACATAGAGTTTCCAGAGTGTCTCGAGCCAGGGATGGCGAGAGCAAGCCTCCAGGGATGGATTCACGGCGTCTCTGGAAACTCTATGTCCGCTCCCGCTCGATGAACCACCTTCCAACGTCTGGGCGAGGGGCAACTCGTTCGAATGCCGTAGTCAGTTCTGCTCCTTCTCGCCACGTTCTTCCAGGTCGAGCGAGGCTGAGTTCAGGCAGAACCGTAAACCGGTTGGTTGTGGACCGTCGGGAAAAACATGGCCGAGATGCGCATCACATTGCGCACAGAGCACCTCGGTGCGTTCCATCATCATCGTGTGGTCCTGTTTCGTAACAACAGCATCCTGCTCGATGGGTGTATGGAAGCTCGGCCAACCCGACCCGGAATCGTATTTAGTTGCGGAATCGAATAGCGCTGCTCCACAGCAGGTACATTGGTAGATACCAGGGGTCGAAGTGTCCCAATATTTTCCGCTGAAAGCACGTTCCGTGGCTGCGTTACGAGCGACCTCGTAAGCCTCAGGAGACAGCGTGGCACGCCATTCGTCGTCTGTTTTGGTCACCTTACTCATGTCAGACTCCCCTGCTAGTATGAATTCGGTCTAAAATTCGACCATGATCGCTGTTCTGCGGCGATGACGAGAATTTTAGTATGAGCAGGTAAACAATGGAATCGAACCAGCCAGAAGCCAGAAAGATAACCAAGCTGATGCCAAAGCTGGACCGGCGGATCGTCAAGTCGGAAAAACTCGACGATGTCTGCTACGACATCCGTGGTCCCGTATTGAAGGAAGCTCACCGGCTCGAAGAGGAAGGCCACCAGATAGTCAAGCTGAACATCGGTAATCCCGCGCCCTGGGGATTCGATGCACCCGAAGAAATCCTCCTGGATGTCATTCACAACCTGCCCGCCTCACAAGGATATTGCGACTCAAAGGGTCTGTACTCAGCGCGCAAGGCAGTAATGCAATACTGCCAGCAGTTGCAGATTGCCAACGTCGAGATCGACGACATCTTTATCGGCAACGGAGTTTCCGAGCTCGTGGTCATGGCATTGCAGGGTTTGCTGAACAACGGCGATGAGGTGTTGATACCAGCACCGGATTTCCCACTATGGAGCGCCGCGGTCAACCTGTGTGGTGGTAAGCCGGTACATTATCGCTGTGACGAGGGTGCGGGCTGGTTCCCCGATATCGACGATATCAAAGCCAAAATCACCACCCGCACGACGGCGCTCGTTGTGGTGAATCCGAACAATCCCACTGGCGCTGTTTATGACAGAGCGTTGCTCGCCGATCTCGTCGAAGTGGCCCGTACGAGAGATCTGGTGCTGTTTTCAGACGAAATCTACGACAAGATTCTCTACGACGATGCACGTCACGTCCCACTCGCAACGCTTGCAGAAGATCTGTTGGTGGTCACTTTCAACGGCTTGTCGAAAACCTACCGCGTCGCCGGTTTTCGTACGGGCTGGATGGTGTTGAGCGGCGCCAAACATCGGGCCGCTGACTACATCGAAGGCCTCGACATACTTGCGTCCTTACGCCTTTGCGCCAACGTACCGACCCAGCATGCCATCCAGACCGCGTTGGGCGGCCGTCAGAGCATCGTTGATTACCTCATACCGGGTGGCCGCTTGTACGAACAACGGCAAACCGCCTACGAGATGTTGAACGCTATCGACGGTGTCACTTGCGTGAAGCCTATGGGTGCACTGTACCTCTTTCCAAAGCTCGACATTGCCAAGTTCAACATCTCGGACGACCAGCAGTTTGTTTTGGATCTGCTGAGGCAGGAACATATCCTCGTTGTACAAGGCAGCGGATTCAACTGGCCCGAACCTGATCATTTCCGTATGGTCTTTTTACCTCGAGTCGAAGATCTACAGACGGCTTTGTCACGCCTGGAGTGCTTTCTCTCCAGCTATCGTCAATGACGGATATCAATGTCGATGATTTCTTCAAGGACGCTGCAAGAGCCTTAGTCCAGTTATACAAGACTTTTCCGCGTAGACACGCGGTTTTTGTGGACGAAATACACGCTACGGAAGAACTTGACGAGTACGGTATGCACAGCGAGCGCTACCTCGCGTGTTTCGGTGCACTCATCTGGCTCGGCGAGGAAGGTTACGTACGTTATGAAGACACAATTCGTCAGGACGCCATCGACCAGGCCGTTCTTACCGCACGTTGTTTTACGCTGTTATGCGCACCCGCTGCCACTCTCGAACCGATGGACCTCACTGACTTACCGGAATCGGTGCGAATCGAACAATCGACAAATATTCATCGCCTGCAAAGCGCCGTAAAACAACGCTCATCGGCCATGGTCCGATCCGCAATGCTCAACCTCATGACGTTGATGTCTTAAGAAACGTCTGACCGAGGATAGCGTTACCACCCTACCCTTGGAATCGAAATAACGCGACCTTCAGAGCGCGATCGGGATAACTGTCCGGGAAGTCATCAGATACAGGCAGATAATCCAACCAAGTGCATTGCGGACACCAACGTGCCATCTGGGAAGGTAAAAAGTCGGTATTGAGGAAAGGCGAGTTCAAACAGGCAATCACATATCCGCCGGGTTCGGTGAACTCAGGGATGCGTTTCAGAATCTGTCCATACTGTTTTTCCGCCACAAAGCTACCTCGTTGGTTGGTAGGCGGATCGATCACAACGATCTCATAAGGACCCAACTGCCTCACCTTACGCCAGGATTTGAACAGGTTGTGCGGCAACATGTTTATCACCCGCAGATCATGATTGTTGGCACGATGGTTTTCAGAACCCCACTCCAACGCGCTGCGGCTCATATCGTTGTTGACAACGGATCGAGCGCCACCTGCGATGGCAGCGACGGAGAAGGCGCAGGTGTAGGCGAACAAATTCAATACGCGTTGCCCGTTGGCTCGTTCGCGCACCAAGCGGCGTGCTGGTGCCATATCCAGAAAGAGGCCAACATTCTGATTGCGCATGGGACGTACATAGAAATTGAGACCATCCTCCTTAACCAGAAGTCGGTCCGGCACAACGCCATTGGCGATTCGAGTTTGAGTACGGCGACCATGACGCTCCTGAACGCAAATGCCTTCTACATCCAAGCGCGTAACTAACAAATCAGCTAACGAGTCAACCCCTAATCCATCGTTCGCAAACGAACCCACCACCAGGCAGGGAGGGAATAGATCTACGGTGATGTCCTCATAACCCGGATAAAAATGACCGCGACCGTGAAACAATCGAGCGGCATTTGCCGAATCTGATTCGTAACGCGCAACACAACGTTCGACGACGACTTCAAAGTTCCGCACGATGCTCCACTCGGTACCACATTCTGTCTTCGTATCCCGTAGTCACCTCGAGCAACCCTGACCACTCGCGATCCAGCTCGGGATCGTCGGTATCGATCAACAGTGGTCTCCCTTCCAACGAGAGAAGTTTGCTGCGGGTACCAATGACCCACACGCTGCTGCGCGGAATCTTTTTGAGAAACCGAGCGGTGAGCTGCTGGTTGCCGCGACCGAACAGAAACCCCTGACCGCGCGTGAAGCTGACGACTAAAACGGGTGGCTGTCTATGATCAATGTCAATTTGATCGTGCAACCACTCGGCGTTGACATCTTTCCCAAGCTGAGTGCCCGCTTGCCACACATCTACGCCGATGAGGCTGGCATCCATCCCCAAAGCACGTTTGACCGCCATGACGCTACTACCCGGACCCAGGACGCAGACCCGGTTGTCCGCCTGGATGCGCTCAACGACGTCGGCTGTGATCTCGTGTAGTGCGAGCAACTCGCTCTCGCGACCACCTTGCTTGGTGTGTTGAAGAAATCCACCGAGTTCGGGTACCGCAAGCTCACCATAAAACTGCGGCCTTAGTTGCCCTGCGCGCAGCGCTACTTCGTCGAGATCGCGGACATCTCCCAGAGTCGAGCGCACCAACCCACCATGGACGAGACGGACCAGCACCTCTCCAGCAACCTCGGGCGTGGTTGCAAACACACCGGAATGCATTTTGACCCCGGCCGGAATACCCAACACCGGGAGCTTACTTGCGATGGCTGCATGCACGTCCCGAGCGGTGCCATCCCCGCCTGCGAACACCAGTAAATCCACGTTCTCGACAAGAAACCTTTGCGCTGCACGCCGGGTATCGCCCGCGGTTGGTGCACCAATGGGCGTACTCAGCACCTCACCACGGATCTCCAACTCAGCAAACAATAGCGCACCCATGGACCCGCCCCAGGTAACCCAGTCGATTCGATCGATTACCGCATTCGCGTGCCGCAGAGTGCGGCGAGCACGCTCGACACCTCGAGGCACCCCGCCCAGGGAAGCTGCCCGACTCTGTATTACATGCCCATCACTTCCCTTGAGGCCCACGGTTCCTCCGATCCCCGCCACTGGATTGATCAAGAGGGCAATTTTCAGCACGGATCCAACGCAATAATATTGCTCACCCGTTCAGCGATCGCCAGAGCGGCAGTCATGCCCGGGGACTCTATGCCTAAAAGGTTGATGAGGCCCTTGATGCCGTGGTCCGCGGGCGAATCGATTCGAAAGTCGGACGCCCGTTCACCAGCAGGAACGATTTTCGGACGGATACCCGTGTAAGACGGATGCAGGCGTGATTCGTCGAGGTTTGGGTAATAGCGTCGAATAGCCGCAACGAAGTCTGCTCGATGAGAGGTATCGAACGCATAGTCAATAGCGTCGATCCAACGGACATCCGGACCGAACTTTACCTGTCCGGCCATATCCATCGTGACATGGACACCGAGTCCGCCACTGTCGGCCACCGGATAAACCAGACGCGAGAACGGCGGTCTGCCGGAATAAGCGTAGTAGTGTCCACGGGCGTAATACGCCGCTGGTCCATCATCGATGAGTTGCCGTGCTAAAGCAGGTGCCCAGAGGCCGCCACTGTTTATCAGCCAACGAGCCTCCAGTGAGTGATCTTCGGTTTCTACGCGCAATCCTTGGCCGACAGCCGTCAGTCTGCAGGCCTCGGTATTGAACGCGATCATGCCGCCGTGGCTCTCGAATTCTCCCTGCAGACTCAACAACAAGGCATGGGAATCGATGATTCCAGTGCTGTTCGAATAAATACCACCAATTGCAACTACCTCGGGTTCGAGGACCGAGATCTCCTTTGCGGTCAGCCAACGTAGATCACCCACGCCATTGACTGTGGCCTGGCGCTGGTATGCGCGAATCGTTTCCAGTTGCTTATCTGCGGTGGCCACGATCATTTTTCCGCAGCGATTGAAAGCCACCTGATGCTCGGCACAATACTCATAAAGCAGACGTTTGCCTGCGACACACAAGCGCGCCTTGAGCGAACCGGTCGGGTAGTAGATGCCTGCGTGGATAACCTCAGAGTGTCGCGAGCTCGTCTCCTCACCGATGAGCGCATTCTTTTCGAGCACGATGACGTCTAACCCACCCATCGCGAGCGCCCGTGCACAGGCGAGGCCCACCACCCCTGCGCCAATGACGATGCTGTCCACTCGATCAACCAAAAAGAATCTCCAGATTAGCCGCGGTTATCTGCTTTTTGCGAAGAGGCAATTAAAGGTACGGGCTACCTGCTCATCAGCGCTCACCTACCCTCCTCACACGGCCAGTCGGTTAACTTGGCGAAGTATTCGGCCGATAGAAACGGCTGTCCGGCTAACAGGTGTTCTAGATAGCTTCTTGGCGGAATGAGCCCTGCCTGACGCACACCCGGGTTTGCAAAGTAGGTCCACGCGGGCAAGTCTCCCTGGGCAGTTGCAACATGCACGATCTCACGACTGTAATTTCTCGGAGTGCTCTCGAAGCGATCCATCTTGATGATCTCCTCGGTTGAGGTGAGCTCATAAAGAACTCCCTCGACAGCGCCAGCTGGATCGTATACGACGTTTGCGTGACCTACACCTGGGTGTTTATCGGAAGCCTTGTCGAAAACCAGACGAACCCCCGCATAGGTCGCGGCAACGGCAGTTGAGAATCGGATCCCACGTTCGCGAACTCGATCGGGATTCATGTTGGACCCATAGGCGAAATATCGAGCTACCATTCTAGTGCTCCATCAACCTGCTGTTGATGGGATCATCCTTTGCGTATCCAATACTCCAAACAGTCTGCAGAGGATCTCTCGGCGAGAAGCTCATGACCCATGAAACGACAGAAATTATGGAAGTCACGCCCCGTGGACGGATCGGTGGCAACGACGTACACGACCTCCCCCGAGTTGATTTCCCGTACCTTGTTGCGCACGATCATCAATGGCTCGGGACAGAGCAAACCGCGGGCGTCGATGTCGTGATCGGCAGGCTGTGTCGTGACTTCGTTCATCGGCGCTGGCGAATGGTAGCCGAAAGGTCGAACCGGAACCAGCACCATACCAGGTGGGCGCCACCAGGCGGGCGTGACAGCGATACGACCCTGGCGCCTGCCGCAACGGCCAGTTGCTGCACCTTGACTAAATGCAGACTCGATTCCACACTCGAACGCATAGCGTCGAGTGCTGTCTAAACCCGACAGACTGGTGGAAAAATCGGTGCGATTCAAGCGAGTTCAGCTACTCAATTCAGCAAGGTGCCTCCCGGCAACAGGACCTGGCTGTCATATTTTGAGGCAGCTGTTCGTGCAAGGTTGTGCGCTGCTTCTATTAAGCATGGCAACCGGTTCGTTTGGCGAAACGACACAGTCCGCCCAGTCAATCGATGAGATTCTCGATGTGCCCGATCCCGAGCTCGTCGATATCGGCGCGCGGATCGAAGCGAATGAATTTGCGCCAGCAATTGAAATCCTCAAGCAGCGGATACGAACCATCGAAAAAGCATCCAGCCGCTACGACGAGAGCCTCGTCGCGCCACTCACGTTACTCGGCGATGCCCAGGCAGGCGATGGCGAATATGACGAGGCACTCGACAGCTATGGACGCGCCGTACACATCAACCGGGTAAACGACGGGCTTGTTTCCCCCAAGCAGGTCGACATCGTGTATCGCGAAGCCGATGTGTACAGAAAGCTCGGGAACTTCCAAGAAGCAAACAACCGTGAGGAGTATGCGTACCATGTACTCAACAAGGCCTACGGCGCATTCGACCTGAGACTACTACCAGGCGTATTCCATCTTGCCGCATGGTACAAGGACTCCTACAACATCTATCAGGCACGGCTACTTTTCGAACGTGCCATACAGATCCTCGAATCCAATGGCAAAAATATGACTCAAGAAGCAATCCCCGCCCTCGCCGGTATCGCGGCGACATACCGCCTCGAGAGGTTCCCGCCGTTTCTCATCGCCAGTCTCGCCGATCCGTCCTATGTGAGCGCCAGTAGCGCCGAACCCATCAGCATCAACAACTTCCCGGCGGGTGAACGAGCTTTGCAGCATATCGTGCTGATCCTCCAGGCGAATCCAGCCGAGGATCCCCTGGTGGTCGCTGAAGCGATTCTGGAACTTGCCGATTGGTATCTGCTGTGGGATAGAACCAATCGGGCCTTTCCCCTATACGAGCACGCCTACGAACTATTGCTAGCCGCCGAAAATGTGGATGTGGAAGGCTATTTTGGCGACCCAAAGCTTCTTTATTACCCCGTGCCACGTGATCCGAGGGCACCACCGCTCAAACTCCGTGGCGAACGGCAACAGGGTTTCGTGGAGATAAGCTACGAAATTAGTGCAAACGGCCACGTTCGTTCACTGTCCACCATTGCTTCCGATCCCAAGGGGTTGATGGATTTTCGTGTCCGCAAGAGCGTGCGCTTCGCCCGCTATCGTCCTGTGTTGCTGGCGGGAACACCCTCCAGCGTCGAGGACTACGTCTATCGCCACGAGTTTGAGTACTATCCCCGTCGCGCTACAGTTCAGGGTACACGAACGCAACGCCCAACACCGGTAACACCGGTCAACGATGAATAACGTACAGGATACGTTCAGCTTACAACGCCTATCGTTGAATGGTTTAACCTACAGGCGAGATGGAGGGTGATCTCATGTCTGCATTAAAAAACCTGATAGTCATCGGTTGTATGCTGCAGCTGTCGGCATGCATCGCACCGATCACGCCACCCCCCGGTCCACAATCATCGATGCCAAGCATACCGTCACCATCCAGCGGTTTGCCGAGCCCATCAAGCTCACCTCCTTCGACACCCAGTAGCACGCCACCCAGTCCGCCGGGCCCTTCCGGGTCGCCGCCGAGTTCGTCCAGCCCACCCGGTTCACCGA
>SMUY01207677.1_pt1 | contig 17671 bp, 31 predicted proteins | sample 2456441 | NCBI WGS metagenome assembly SMUY01 (sample SAMN11095931, study PRJNA526329) | marine sediment metagenome | biome: Marine sediment; feature: Surficial sediment; material: Deep marine sediment; isolation source: Hadal surficial sediment | place: Pacific Ocean | collected 2014-11 | depth...
CCTGATGGTGTTCAACCTCACAGCCTGCGCCTCCATGCAAACCGTCGATGTGGGAAACGCCATGCGTTACCCTCCGCCTGTGGGCATTGATATTGGCAGCCTGGTTGAGATCAAGTCCCTGGATGGCCGAAGGCTGAAATTCAGGGTTACAAATGTCACGAATCTGGGCCTGGATGGTAAATATGGTTTCATTGCTTACGAAGACATGGCGCAGCTGAAGGTTGACACATCCTTAAGGAACAAGGGGAAAACAGCTGAATACATCCTCGGTGCACTAGGATTTATCGCACTGATTGCGTTGATCGGATCAGCAGATACCGTGCATATTTGCAGCCACCCACCTTGTGGTGAGCGTTAGTTCAGGATGAGGAAAATTCTGTTAGCTTATTGAGCGTGTATCGCACCGGCATATAACAGCACGAATCCCACCGTGTCGTTGATTCCGTGCGCCAGGATCAGCGGCCAGAGGTTGCGGTTGAGCAATACAAAGGCCGTTCCGTAGACCAGGCCTCCGATTCCAATAAGTATCATATCTACAGGACCCTGGTATGCGTGTATAGCGCCGAAGGCAGCTGCCTGGATCGCAATCGCCACACCCCAGGCCCATCGTGTAGTGCCGAAAAGCCCGGCTAACCGTGTTAAAACGAATCCCCGAAAGAAGAACTCTTCTCCAAAAGCAGCCAGCAACCACACAAACGGCAGAATCGTCAGCAGAAGAGGCAGGTTGCCGGGCACATCTGAAAACCGGCCCAGTTGCTGTGTTTCTCCAAAAACGGAAACCAACACTGGCGTCGCCAGGCCAGTGGCAAGCACATCGGCGATCATAATCATCGGGACCCAACGGAGCAATTGTCGAACCCGGGGTGGAGACTTCAATCCAATGTTCTCAAGCCCGGCCGGCCGTGTCCGCAACCAAAGGACCAAAGCCACCACAAGCAGGAAGTTCAGCCAAGCAGTTTCAACAACCGGAAGGAATGACCAAGCGTCTGGAATCCAGCCTGAGTTCCTGGCGAACAAGATGCCTGCATAGGCCAACGAAAACAGGAAGAACTCTACGCTGGACGGGATCCTGGGCTCACTCACTGTGGCCACCAGGGATGTATCTGCTTGGTTGCATCACGCCGTCTCCTAATGGGGCTGAAATTCGATTTTAATATCTGTAGCCACTATAGATTCAAGTCCCAGGATCAATGTGAGACATTCTGCTTGGTGTTAATGCACAAGACTGATCTCGACTTCAATTCAAACAGGGCCACCTGCCCTTTACTTGTAATTCAATTGATCTGGCTCCGTGCTTTGCCTGCGTTTTTGCTTTACAATCCGTATTTGTAAATGAGAATTATTCTCATTTACAACAAGCGGCTGGAACAGCATGACACTTGCCGATCTCAAACCCGGTCAATCCGGAAATATCAAGTCCATCAACACGGACACACCCGGCATGGTCCGCCTGATGGTACTGGGCCTGGTGGAAGGTGTGGATGTCCGTTTTGAAAATGCGGCGATCGGCGGTGACCCGCTGGAGATCAGCGTGTATGGCGCATCCATCTCGGTGCGGCGCGAACAGGCAAGAAATTTTGAATTGGCAGGAGTGTCTGCCCGTGGCTGAAACCAGGGTTGTGGCTGTTCCCGTCTCCCGGGTTGGAATGCGCCGCAAGCCCACGCATTCGATCGCGGTTATCGGCAACCCCAATTCCGGCAAAAGCACCCTCTTCAACCGCCTCACGGGGCTGCGCCAGACGACGGCCAACTACCCCGGGGTCACGGTTGAGAAACACACCGGCACGCTGCAACTGGACAAGCAGGCGATCAGTCTGGTCGATCTTCCGGGCATCTATTGCCTGGGTGGAAATTCTGCCGATGAGCGCATTGCGGTCGATGTTCTGCTGGGACGGGTAAAAGATACTGAAGCACCGGCCGGACTGGTGGTGGTGGTGGATGCCACGCACCTGTACCAGGGCCTGTACCTGCTCGAGCAGTTGCTGGAAATGCAGTTGCCGGTGATCGTCGCGCTGACCATGGTTGATGTGGCGACCGCCAGCGGCATTACCATCGACATTCCCGCGCTGCAAAAGAGACTGGGCGGCGTCAGCGTGATACCGGTCACCGCGACCACCGGCCACGGACTGGAGGCGCTGAGGAATGCGCTGGCATCTTTGTCGCAAGCCGAGGTTCCGGAAATCCCCGAATCATGGCCCGAATTGAGCCGCACGGCCCGGTCGCTGGCAAGCCAGGCCCACGGCATTCCGAGAATGGACGTCATCCAGGGCCTGTTGCACCCCGGCAGCGAGGAGGCTTGCGAACTGGCCGGTGCGCTGGGCCAGGACATTGTCGACCGGACCCGCAATGATCTTTTCGGCGTTGGCCCGCCGCAGGCTGAAGAAGCGCGCAGACGTTACCGCTGGGCGCGGCAGGTGCTGGACGAAGTTCAGAGCCAGGCGCCCCTGGTGTCAAAATTGAGCGCCCGCTTCCAGCGCTGGCTGAACAGGCCCTGGCCGGCCACCGGGCTCTTTTTCGCCGTTCTGATCCTGGTGTTCCAGGCGGTGTTTTCCTGGGCCACACCGCTGATGGACGTGATCGATGCCGGCGGTTCCAGGCTGGGGGCCTGGGTGATTGCCACTTTTGGGGAACACGCATTAAGCAGTTTCATCGCGGACGGTGTAATCGCCGGCGTCGGCAGCGTGATTATTTTCCTGCCGCAGATACTGATCCTGTTCCTGTTCATTATCGTACTTGAAGATTCCGGCTACCTGGCTCGTGCCGCGTTCCTGATGGACCGGGTGATGCGCAGTGTGGGTCTTTCCGGCCAGTCCGTTATTCCCATGCTGTCCAGCTTTGCCTGTGCCATTCCCGCCATCATGGCCACCCGGGTTATCCCGAACCGGCGCGATCGCATCGCGACCATACTGGCCGCGCCGTTCATGACCTGCTCAGCCCGCCTGCCCATCTACGCGCTGATGATCGCCGCCTTTGTGCCCAATGATGCCGTAGGCTGGTTTAACCTGCAGGGACTGGTGTTGTTCGGTCTCTACCTGCTGGGCATCATTGGCGGTCTGCTCACGGCGCTGTTGCTGAAGTCCACCGCCCTGAAGGGCCCCAAACCATATTTCGTGCTGGCACTGCCCGAATTCCGCCGCCCCAACATTCACACCGTGACGATCAAATTGCTGGACCGGGCACGAATTTTTCTCAAGCGCGCCGGCACGATCATCTTCCTGGTCGCCATGGTGGTGTGGGCGCTGGCCTATTTTCCTCGTCTTGATCTGCCAGACGACCGGTTCACGACACAGAACGTAACCGTTACCAATCCGGAAACAAGCAGAAACGAGCGGGCTGCCGAGCAATTGGCCCAGAGTTGGCTGGGTCGCGCGGGCCAGTTTATTGAGCCTGTTTTCAAGCCCCTGGGTTGGGATTGGCGGGTTTCATCTGCGGTCATTGCCGGATTCCCGGCGCGTGAGGTCGTGGTTGCAGTGATGGGCACGATTTACGCGGTAGGCTCCGAGGCGGACGAATCCAGTCTCAAAGCAAAACTCAGGGCGGCAACCTGGCCGGATGGCCGGATGGTCTTCACGCTGCCAATGGTGCTGGGTTTGCTGGTCTTTTACGCCTGGTGCCTGCAATGCGCCGCCACCGTGGCCACGATCCGCCGGGAGACCAACAGTTGGCGCTGGCCGATTTTCAGCTGGTTTTACATGACCGGCGTGGCCTATATCGGCGCCCTGGTGATTTACCAGTCAGGCAGCCGGTTTTTCAGCTAAGCTGCCTAAGGCAGGCTCATCGGGCAGGCTAATCGGCATCTGCCTCGAAGTCGTCTTCCCGCGGACGGTCAACGAGTTCAACGTAGGCCATGGGTGCCTTGTCGCCGGCGCGAAAACCGCATTTCATGATGCGCAGGTAGCCACCCGGCCTGGCGACATAGCGCGGACCCAGTTCGTCAAAAAGTTTGCCTACTACCTCCTTGTCTCGCAGGCGGTTAAATGCCTGCCGGCGGTGTGCAACGCTGTCGCTCTTGGCCAGCGTGATGAGCGGTTCTGCGACCCTGCGTAATTCCTTGGCCTTGGGCAGGGTGGTCTTGATGATCTCGTGCCTGAACAGGGACGCCGCCATGTTACGGAACATGGCCTTGCGGTGGGAACTGTTCATGTTCAGCTTACGCCCGGATTTCTGGTGACGCATGATATTTTCCTATTCCTGTTTATCCTGGCCCTGTAACGGTGCCGTGATTATCCTGTGACCAACACGGCGGGCGGCCAGTTTTCCAGTTTCATGCCCAGCGACAGTTCGTGCTGGGCCAGTACATCCTTGATCTCGGTCAGTGACTTCTTGCCGAGATTCGGGGTCTTGAGCAATTCAACCTCGGTACGCTGTACCAGGTCCCCGATGTAGAGGATACTTTCCGCCTTCAGGCAATTTGCCGAACGCACGGTCAACTCAAGATCATCGATCGGACGCATCAGGATCGGATCGATCTCTTGTGATTTCTCTTCCTCGACTATTTCTCTGCGTGCACTGAAATCAACAAACACAGAAAGTTGATCCGCCAGGATATTGGCTGCCAGCTTCACGGACTCTTCACAATCGATGGTGCCGTTGGTCTCGATATCCAGGATCAACTTGTCCAGGTCGGTGCGCTGTTCAACGCGCGCGGATTCAACGCTATAGGCTACTTTGCGCACCGGGCAGTATGACGCATCGAGCATCAGGCGGCCGATCGGCCGTGTTTCCTGGTCACCGATGGTAAGGCGCGTGGCCGGTTTGTAGCCGACGCCGCGGTTGATCTTCAGGCGCATATTGATGCTGCCGTCCTTGGTCAGGTTGCAGATGACATGATCAGGGTTCACAATTTCTACGTCGTGATCCAGCTGGATGTCGCCGGCGGTGACCGGTCCGGCCCCTGATTTACTCAGGGTCAGGGTCGCTTCCTCGCGCTCATGCATCAGCAGCGCAATACCCTTCAGGTTCAGCAGAACCTCGATAATGTCTTCATGCAATCCTTCGACCGCGGTGTATTCGTGCAATACGCCCTCGATTTCGACTTCGACAATGGCGTAGCCCGGAATCGAGGAAAGCAATACCCTGCGCAAAGCATTGCCCAATGTATGGCCAAATCCGCGCTCCAGGGGTTCCAGCGCGATACGCGCACGATTCGGGTTAACGGCGTCCACTGCGACCGCCTTGGGTTTTAGCATATTTTCAATTGCACCCATCATGGGATCTACCTCACAAAATTGAATTGTCTGTGTAATAGTCTCCAGCCTTTCCAGGCATACGGAGATGCTGGAATTACTTGGAATAAAGCTCGACGATCAGGTTTTCGTTAATATCCGGCGGCAATTCATCGCGTTCCGGAACGGTCCGGAATTCGCCTTCCATCTTGGCCGGATCCACCACGGTCCACGGGGCAGTCAGATCCATCTCCTGGCTCAGCGTGATGGCTTCTTTCACCCGCAACTGGTTCCTGGCTTTTTCGCGAATTGCGATCATATCGCCGGGCTTGACCTGGTATGAAGGAATATTGACCTGCGCACTGTTTACCGAAATGGCCTTGTGCGAAACAAGCTGGCGCGCCTGCGCCCGCGTGACGGCAAAACCCATACGGTAAACCACGTTGTCCAGGCGGCTTTCCAGCATGGTCAGGAGATTCAGACCGGTCGCGCCCTTACGCGCGGCAGCGGCCTTGTAGTAATTACGGAACTGCTTCTCGAGCACGCCGTAGGTACGGCGTACTTTCTGTTTTTCACGCAACTGCAGCGCATAGTCCGAAAGGCGCTGGCGCCGGCCGGTGCCATGCTGCCCGGGAATCTGCCCCAGTTTGCACTTGGATTCCAGCCCGCGGGCCGGGCTCTTGAGTCCAAGGTCCACACCCTCGCGGCGGGCGAGTTTGCAGGTAGGTCCTGTGTATCTTGCCATGTTTACTCGTACTCCCTAAACGCGACGCTTTTTCGGCGGGCGGCAACCGTTGTGCGGAATCGGCGTCACATCGACGATGTTGGTAATATTGTATCCAAGCGCATTCAGGGCGCGCACGGACGACTCGCGTCCCGGCCCCGGCCCCTTGATACGGACTTCCAGGTTTTTCAGACCAAAATCCAGGGCTGCGCGGCCGGCGTTATCCGCTGCGACCTGCGCGGCAAAAGGTGTACTCTTGCGGGAGCCACGGAAACCCGCGCCACCGGAAGTCGCCCACGAAAGAACATTGCCCTGCCTGTCACTCAAGGTAATGATGGTGTTGTTGAAGGAAGCGTGGACGTGGGCAATCCCGTCGACCACGGTCTTTTTGATCTTTTTCTTCCGGCTTGATTTTGCTTGGGCCATATTTGTTTCTGCCTGGTTCCTGTTATCGCTTAATCGGACGACGCGGACCCTTGCGGGTGCGTGCATTGGTCTTGGTGCGCTGACCCCGTACCGGCAGGCCGCGGCGATGACGCAGTCCCCGATAGCAACCGAGGTCCATCAGGCGCTTGATGTTCATGTTGACTTCGCGACGCAGGTCACCTTCGACCGCGAGCGACGCAACCTGTGCGCGTACGGCCTCGACCTCAGGTTCACTGAGGTCCCGGATTTTGATTCCCGGTGCAACGCCGGCACCCTCACAGATCTGCATTGCGCGCGAACGACCAATGCCGTAAATGCTGGTTAAAGCAATCCACACATGCTTCTGAACGGGTAGGTTGACTCCCGCGATGCGAGCCATACTACGTACTCCTGTAAAAATTAAGCTGCCCAATCAGGCAGCGATAAGCAAACAGAGTATTATATCGAAACATCGATGCAGTTAGAAGCCTGTTGGTGTTGGACTGGCGCATCGTTCAACCCTGGCGCTGTTTATGTTTCTTGTCGGTACAGATCACGTACACCACGCCTCTGCGACGCACGATTTTACAGTTCCGGCAAATTTTCTTGACTGAAGCTTGTACCTTCATGGCAGCTCTCCTGTGTTAATGCCTGACCACGCCTGAACGACCGTAGGACTTCAGGTTCGCTTTCTTCATCAGGCTGTCGTACTTGTGAGATATCAGGTGCGCCTGTACCTGCGCGATGAAATCCATGATCACAACCACCACGATCAACACCGACGTGCCACCAAACTGGAACGGTACCGCCCAGAACACGCGCATGATATCCGGTAACAGGCAGACGGCAACCAGGTACAGCGATCCCACCATGGTCAGGCGGGTCAGTACGTTGTCAATGTAATCGGCGGTCTGGCGGCCCGGGCGTATTCCCGGCACGAATGCGCCTGACCTCTTCAGGTTGTCTGCCGTTTCCTTGGAGTTGAATACCAGGGCAGTATAGAAAAAGCAGAAAAAGATAATCAACGACGAAAACAGCAAGGTATAGGGTAAATTGCCCGGTGTCATCGCTGCCGCCACATCCGTCAGCCAGGACAGGCTCCCGGTGGTGCTGAACCAGGTCGCAAGCGTTGACGGGAAAATGACCAGGCTCGATGCGAAGATCGCCGGTATCACGCCCGACATATTGATTTTCAGCGGCAGGTGCGTCTGCTGGTTCTGGTAGGCCACACGACCCTGGCGTTGCGCGTAATTCACCGTAATTCTGCGCTGGCCCCGCTCTACCCTTACGATGAAATAAATCACCCCGAGTATCAGTGCGAGAATCAGCATCAAGGCCGGAATGCTCATCTGGCCGGTGTTGACCAGGTTAAGTGTCCCGGCAACAGCACGCGGCAGACCCGCCACGATGCCGGCGAATATGATCAGCGAAATACCGTTGCCCACGCCGCGTTCCGTGATCTGTTCACCCAGCCACATCAGGAAGATGGTGCCGGCAGTCAGGGTAATGACCGCGGTAAATATAAAACCAAAGCCGGGTGAAAAAACCACCGCGGATTGTGACTGTAATGCAAAGGCCACGCTGCCGCCCTGGAATGCAGCCAGAAACAGCGTGAAAAAGCGCGTGTACTGGGTTATTTTCTGGCGTCCGCTGGATCCTTCCTTTTTCAACTGCTGCAACTGGGGAATGGTGCTGGACATCAATTGCATGATGATGGATGCTGAAATGTATGGCATCACGCCCAGGGCAAACAGCGAAAAACGCTCCAGCGCACCGCCGGTAAACAGGTTGAACACATCGACGATGGTTCCCTGTTGCGAATTCATGAATTGCAATAATGCTTGCGGATTAACACCCGGAACCGGGATGAAGGTACCGATGCGATAAACGATCAACGCCACGAGCACGAACAACAGGCGTTGACGCAACTCGGTCAGACGCCCCAGTCCACCCAGTGTTTCAGCCATTTGTGCAGGCCCGCGTGCCATTACTCGACCGTACCGCCCGCTGCTTCGATGGCTGCGCGTGCGCCTTTGCTTACGGCCAGGCCTTTCACTGTCACGGCACGATCCAGGGTTCCGGTATTGATGATCTTGACCTTGCGCGCATCCCTGGCCACCACGCCCGCGGATTTCAACGATTCCATGTCAATCGCGTCGAATTTGAGGACCTGCAAATGGTAAAGACGAACTTCCGCATTGTAGCGCGCGGTCCGTGAAGCAAAACCGCGTTTCGGCAAACGGCGCTGCAGCGGCATCTGGCCGCCTTCAAAACCCACCTTGTGATAACCACCCGAACGCGATTTCTGGCCCTTGTGGCCCCGACCGGCAGTCTTACCGATACCGGAACCCATACCGCGGCCAACGCGTTTGCGGTCTCTCTTGCTGCCCGTCGCCGGGCTGATGCTGTTCAATTTCATTTCAGTACTTTCCTGTCCAGCGCGGCTCAAGCCTCTTCCACTCGCACCATGTAGTTGATTTTATTAGCCATTCCACGTACGGATGGCGTATCTTCCAGGGTCACGGTCTGGTGCATACGCTTGAGTCCAAGCCCGCGAACACAATCACGGTGCCGGGGCTGGGCGCCAATCGGCGACCGGATCAAAGTCACTTTGATTTGTTTTTTTGCCATGTTCCTGTGCCGCCCTAACTGTGGTTTGCGAGAATTTCTTCAACGGTCTTGCCGCGCTTGGCCGCAATTGATTTGGGGTTATACATTTTTTGCAGCCCCTTGATGGTTGCCCGAACCAGGTTGATCGGGGTATTTGAACCCACGCTCTTGGCCAGTACGTTATGCACACCTACGGTTTCCAGCACCGCGCGCATAGCGCCGCCGGCAATCACACCGGTACCTTCAGACGCGGGCTGCATGTAAATCTTGGAGCCACCATATCGCGCCTTCACCGGATGCCACAAGGTGTTGTCTTTCAGTGATACCGTAATCATGTTGCGGCGGGCTTTTTCCATTGATTTCTGAATGGCTATCGGCACTTCCCGAGCCTTGCCATAACCAAAACCAACCTTGCCGTCACCGTCGCCAACCACGCTGAGTGCGGTGAAACCAAAAATACGGCCACCCTTCACAACCTTGGCAACACGGTTTACGTTGACCAGCTTTTCGATCATTCCGTCCGAATTGTCTCTGTCCATTCTTGACATATTGTTACCTGTATTTCTGATGGCCTAATGACCGCGTTTAAAACTGTAATCCGCCTTCGCGGGCGGCATCGGCGAGCACCTGGACCCGACCGTGATATTTGTATCCGGAGCGGTCGAATGCAACGTCCTTGACGCCGGCCGCAACTGCCCTTTCTGCAACCGCCTTGCCAACAGCAATGGCCGCATCCTTGTTATTGGTGCTGTCCAGTCCCTTGCGAACGTCTTTCTGCAAGGTTGACGCCGCGGCCAGTACCTGGCCGCCTTCTGCGGCAATGACCTGGGCATAGATATGCCGGCCACTGCGGTGAACCGTGAGGCGTGGTACACCCAAACGGCGAATGTGTGCGCGGGCCTTGGTGGCGCGCCTTATGCGTGCTGTTTTCTTGTTCATCTGCGTTACCAGTCTCTGTATTCGATCTCTTCGTACCGATCCATATTGATCATTAGGCTTTCTTGGCTTCTTTCCTGACCACGCGCTCATCCGAATAGCGAACGCCCTTGCCCTTGTACGGCTCGGGCGGCCTGAATGCACGAATTTCCGCCGCAGCCTGGCCGACTTTCTGCTTATCACAGCCGCTGACGATGATTTCAGTCTGGCTCGGTGTTTCTAGGTTCACGCCGTCCGGCGCTGCATAGTTAACCGGGTGCGAATAACCCAGAGCAAGGTTCAGGCTATTGCCCTGAAACTGGGCGCGGTAGCCCACACCCACCAGTTGCAGTTTCTTTACAAATCCTTCACTGACGCCGGTCACCATGTTGTTGACCAATGTCCTGAAGGTACCCGCCATGGCAAGATCCTTATCCGAATTCCACTTGATCTTGTACTGTCCATCTTCGCGCTTGAGGCTGATTGACGAGTGCAACTGCATGCTCAGACTGCCTTTCGGCCCCTTCACGGACACCTGCGACCCTTTGATGCTGAGTTCAACACCCTTGGGCAGGGTTATCGGATTTTGTGCTACGCGTGACATGTCTTTCTCCTCAGGCCACGAAACACAGAATCTCACCGCCCTGACCCTGGGCACGGGCCCGGGTTTCGGTCATGATTCCCTTGGATGTGCTGACGATCGTGATGCCCAGTCCGTCAAATACCCTGGGCAGATCATTCTTTCCCCGGTACTGGCGCAGACCCGGCCGGCTAAAACGCTTGATCATGTCAATGACACCATTGCCTTCAAAGTACTTCAGCGTCACTTCAAGCGTCGGCTTGCCATTGACCTCGATAACCGCAAAGTCCTTGATATAGCCTTCGTCCTTCAGTACTGCGGAAATGCCCACCTTCACTTTGGAGTTCGGCATTTCCACGGTTACTTTTTTGGCTGCCTGTGCATTGCGGATACGGGTCAACATATCTGCAATTGGATCGCTCATGCTCATCAGTTGTTCCTGCCTTAGTCTGTTCCGGGGCTTCACCCCGTCAATAAATACCGGTGTTTAAATAAAATTACCAACTGGCCTTGCGCAATCCGGGTACATCGCCGCGCATGGCGGCCTCACGGAGCTTGTTCCGGCCAAGGCCGAACTTGCGATAAAAGCCACGCGGCCGCCCGGAAATAGCGCAGCGGTTTCTCTGCCGTGCAGGGCTGGAATCGCGGGGCAACTTCTGCAGCGCAAACATCGCTTCCTGGCGTTCTTCAAAGCCAATGTCCGGGCTGGAGATCAGCTTTTTCAACTCTGCCCGCCTGGCCGCATACTTCTTAACCAGCTTGGTGCGCCGCTTTTCGCGGATGATCATGGAAACTTTTGCCATGGTATTTTCCTTAGCCTGCTTCTTTGCCTATCTGTCTTTGAATGGGAAGTTGAACGCTTTCAACAGCGCCAGGCCCTGTTCGTTGTCTTTTGCCGAAGTTGTGATGCAGATGTCCATGCCGCGGATAACGTCGATCTTGTCGTAGTCAATCTCGGGGAACATGATCTGCTCCTTGACGCCCATGCTGAAATTGCCACGGCCATCGAAAGACTTGGGGCTTAAACCGCGGAAGTCCCGGACCCGGGGAATCGATATATTCACCAGGCGGTCAAGGAACTCATACATCCGCTCGCGGCGTAGCGTAACCATGCAGCCCACCGGCCAGCCATCGCGGATTTTGAACGAAGCGACCGACCTGCGTGACAGCTTGACAATCGGCTTCTGGCCGGCAATCACCGTCATGTCGCCGGTGGCGCGTTCCATCACTTTCTTGTCCGTCACAGCCTCACCGACGCCCATATTCAGGGTGATCTTGGTGATTTTTGGAACCTCCATAACGTTGGACAGCTTGAGCTGTTCCATCAGTTGGGGAACCACTGTTTCCTTGTAATATGTCTGTAATCTCGACATGTTTCTCAACCTTGTGCCTTATATGTCGACGGCTTCGCCGTTGGACTTGAATATCCTGACCTTGCGACCGTCCTCGAGTGTCTTGAAGCTCACCTTGTCCGCCCTGTTGGTGGCGGGGTTGAATAACTGGATATTCGAGACGTTAATCGGGGCCTCTTTTTCCACGATACCGCCGGAAATATTGCGACCCGGGTCCGGCCGGGTATGGCGTTTGACCATGTTGACGTTTTCGACCAGCATGCGCTCACGTTCCAACACCTGCAGGACGTGGCCTCTCTGGCCTTTGCTGCGACCGGCAATCACAATGACCTCGTCGCCTTTTCTGATACGTTTCATCGCTGGTTCTCTGCCTCTACAGCACTTCTGGTGCAAGCGAGACGATCTTCATGAATCTTTCAGTGCGCAGTTCGCGGGTCACCGGGCCGAAGATGCGGGTGCCAATCGGCTCAAGCTTCGGATCCAGCAATACCGCCGCGTTGCCGTCAAAACGAATCAGTGATCCATCGCTGCGGCGTACACCCTTGCGAGTACGCACGACCACGGCGTCGTACACTTCGCCTTTTTTAACCTTTCCGTGCGGAATGGCATCCTTGACGGTCACCTTGATGATGTCGCCAATATGCGCGTAACGGCGCTTGGAACCACCCAGTACCTTGATACACATAACCTGGCGCGCGCCGCTGTTATCCGCCGCTGCCAGCATACTTTGCATCTGAATCATTGTTCTATCCTCGGCCTCTTATCCGGCTATTCGGGGGCTTACTGTGCCCGCTCCAGGATTTCGACCACCTTCCAGCTCTTGGCTTTGGAAATTGGCCGGCATTCGGCAATCATGACCTTGTCGCCCTCGGCGCATTCATTGCTTTCATCGTGTGCATGGACCTTGGTCGAACGCTTCATGTACTTACCGTACAAAGCGTGCTTGACCTGCCTGATCAGCAGTACCGTGACGGTCTTGTCCATCTTGTCACTGACCACGAGACCCACCTTGGTTCTGTTGATTTGCGCAACACTGTTCATGACGCACTTCCTTCTTTGCTCTTTTCACCGATAACGGTCTTCAAACGGGCAATATCCCTGCGCACCCGCCGCAATTCGTGCGGCTGGGCCAGTTGACCGGTTCCTTTTTGCATTCTCAGATTAAATTGTTCCTGCAACAGGCTGCTGAGCTCGCTGCGCAATTCAATTTCGTTCCTGTGTCTTATTTCCTGCATGTTCATCACATCACCGACCGGGTCACAAACGTGGTTTTAACCGCTAATTTTGCTGATGCCAGGCGGAACGCTTCGCGGGCAGCCTCTTCGGTCACGCCCTGGATTTCATAAAGCACACGCCCGGGCTGAATGGGTGCAACCCAGTACTCGACATTGCCCTTACCCTTACCCATGCGAACCTCCACCGGTTTCTTGGTGATCGGTTTGTCCGGGTAAACGCGGATCCACAGTTTTCCGCCGCGTTTTACATAGCGCGTAATTGCCCGCCGCGCGGCTTCGATCTGGCGCGCCGTAACGAATCCCCGCGTGGTGGCTTTGAGTCCGTATTCACCAAAGCTGACGCGGTTACCCACCTGCGCCATGCCACGGTTACGGCCTTTCTGCTGTTTTCTGAATTTTGTACGCTTGGGCTGAAGCATCATTCTTCTCCTAGCCGGCCGCCTTCTGGCCGTGTTGGTCGCCGGATTGCGGCGCAAAAAGGTCAAAGACCTCGCCCTTGTAAATCCAGACTTTCACACCCAGCACGCCATAGGTCGTTCGCGCTTCTACGCAACCGTAATCCACATCGGCGCGCAGGGTATGCAGCGGTACCTGGCCTTCGTGGTACCACTCGCTGCGCGCAATATCCGCACCGTTCAAACGGCCGGCAACCTTGACCTTGATGCCCAGGGCGCCCAGGCGCATGGAGTTGCCAACGGCACGTTTCATCGCGCGGCGGAACATGATGCGGCGTTCCAGTTGTTGCGCAATTCCTTCGGCAACCAGGTGCGCATCCAGTTCAGGCTTGCGGATTTCGGCGACCGTAATGTGTGTCGGCACACCCATCAGTGCGGTAACTTCACGTCGCAGCCGATCGATGTCCTCACCCTTCTTGCCGATCACGATGCCCGGCCTGGCGGTGTGAATGGTGATGCGGGCAGACTTTGCCGGCCGTTCAATCGTGATCCGGCTGACCGCCGCCTGCGACAGGCGCTCGCGCAGGAATTTACGCACCTGCAGGTCGGAATTCAACATCTCGGCATAATCGCCCTTTTCGGCATACCAAGTTGAGTTCCAATCCTTGGCAATTCCAAGCCGGATACCTATTGGATGTACTTTCTGGCCCATAATTCTTTTTCCAAATAACTGGTGTGACTCCGGCGGTTGCCGGTTTAGCCCTGGTCCGCCACGGTTAGTGTTATATGACTGGTCCGCTTCAATATGCGGGTACCGCGTCCCTTGGCGCGTGCCCGTCCGCGCTTCATGGTCGGTCCTTCATCTATGATGATGGTCTGAACCTTCAATTCATCAATGTCCGCGCCTTCGTTGTGCTCGGCATTGGCAATCGCGGACAACAGTACCTTTTTGACGATGCGTGCCGCCTTCTTGGTGCTGAAGGCCAATAATTGCTCCGCCTTTTCAACCGGCAAGCCACGTACCTGGTCTGCAACCAGCCGCACCTTCTGTGCTGAAATGCGTGCACCTTTTAATCTTGCTGTCACCTGCATCGTCTTATACCTACTTGGTTTTGCGGTCGCCGGAGTGGCCGCGGAACGTACGGGTCGGCGCAAATTCGCCGAGCTTGTGCCCGATCATCTGGTCGTTGATCAAAATGGGCAAATGCTGCCTGCCGTTATGCACGGCAATGGTCAAACCGACCATCTCCGGAAGGATCATTGAACGGCGGGACCAGGTCTTGATCGGCCGCTTGTTGTTCGTTTCGATCGCATTGCTGACCTTTTTTGCAAGGTGGTGATCGATGAACGGTCCTTTTTTAATTGATCTTGGCATTACCTACCCCGTTATTTTTTGGAGCGTGGACGGACGATGAACTTGTCGGTCCGCTTGTTCTTACGTGTTTTGTGACCCTTGGTGGGCACACCCCATGGCGACACCGGATGACGGCCGCCGGAGGTCTTGCCTTCACCACCACCATGCGGGTGATCCACGGGGTTCATCGCGACACCGCGTACCGTTGGCCGGACCCCGCGCCAGCGCTTTGCACCGGCCTTGCCGAGCTTCTCCAGGTTGTGTTCCGGATTGGAAACCTCACCCACGGTCGCCCTGCAACGAATCGGGACCTTGCGCATTTCTCCGGAGCGCAGGCGCAGAGTGGCATACTGGCCCTCCCGCGCAACCAATTGCACCGCGGCACCGGCGCTGCGCGCCAGTTGGGCGCCTTTGCCGGGTTTCATCTCAACACAGTGGACCACGGTGCCTACGGGGATATTGCGCAGCGGCAGCGCGTTACCGGGTTTAATCGCCGCTTCGCGCCCGCTTTTCACCGCGTCGCCCGAGCGCATACCCTTGGGCGCAATGATGTAACGGCGTTCACCGTCCGCATACAACACCAGCGCAATGTGCGCACTGCGATTCGGATCGTACTCGATGCGCTCTATCAGGCCGCCGATACCATCCTTGTCGCGCTTGAAATCAATCACGCGGTAGTGCTTCTTGTGCCCACCGCCACGGTGCCGCGTGGTAATGCGACCCGTGTTGTTGCGACCGCCGGTCCTGGACTTCTTTTCGACCAATCCCGGGTAAGGGGCGCCTTTGTGAAGGTGACTATGCCTGACCTGTACGACGCCGCGGCGTCCTGGCGATGTAGGTTTTGCCTTTACTATTGCCATCATTCAGTACTCCTTCAAACCGACTCTCCGCCCAGGAAGTCCAGAGTCTGGTCTGCCTGTACGCGAACATATGCTTTTTTCCAGTTGTTACGCCTGCCCTGACGCTGCTTGAAGGTCTTGCTCTTGCCCTTCACATTGACAATGCGTACTGATTCCACGTTGACCTCGAACAAGGACTCAACCGCGTCCCTGATTTCGGATTTATTGGCATCAGTGGCCACCCTGAATACGTACTGGTTACTGTCTTCACCCACCAGGGTGCTCTTCTCGGTCACCCGTGGCTCAAGCAATACTTTAAATAAACGATCTTTGCTCATCCCAACCACTCCTGGATCTTCTTGACCGCGTCCACCGTGAGCACAACTTTCTCAGCAGCCACCAGGCTTACCGGGTCGATGCCGGCAACATCCAGGCAGTGAACGCCCGGCAGGTTGCGCGAAGCAAGGAACAGGTTTTCATCCACTTCCACGGTCACGATCAGGCACTTGTCGGCGCCCATTTCTGACAGTTTCGCTTTCAGCAGGCGGGTACGCGGCTCAGCAAGCTCCATCTTGTCCACCACGATCATGCGGTCCTGGCGTACCAGTTCAGAGAGAATGGTCTGCAATGCGCCACGGTACATCTTGCGGTTTACTTTCTGCGCATGGTCGCGTGGCTGGGCTGCAAAAGTCCTGCCACCACCTCTCCAGATAGGGCTGCGGATGGTGCCTGCACGGGCCCGCCCGGTGCCTTTCTGGCGCCACGGTTTCCTGCCACCACCGCGGGCCGTGGAACGACTCTTCTGCGCCTTGGTCCCGGCTCGCGCGCCAGCCAGGTAGGCGGTCACAACCTGGTGCACCAGGGCTTCGGAAAACGCCCGGCCAAAGGTCGCATCCGAGACCTTGATTTCATTTCCACCGGCTACTGCGAGTTTCATAACCATCTTCCTGTTAGGACCTGTGTTCACAGGCCCTGGTGCAATTTCACGGAGGGCCGCACGGTCACCTGACCGCCGGCAGCGCCGGGGACGGCGCCCTTGATCAGCAGCAGGTTGCGCTCTGCATCGACCCGTACAATTTCAAGATTCTGCGTGGTCACGCGCTCATCGCCCATGTGGCCGGCCATCTTCTTGCCTTTGAACACGCGGCCCGGCGTCTGGCACTGGCCGATCGAACCCGGCGCACGGTGCGCCAGGGAGTTTCCGTGGGTCGCGTCCTGCATGGCAAAATTGTGACGCTTGACGACGCCTGCAAAACCCTTGCCTTTGCTGGTTCCCGTTACATCTACTTTCTGGCCGGCTTCAAATTGTTCTACGTTCAGCTCGGCGCCTGCTTCCAGGTCGGTGCCGTCTTCGGGGCCCAGACGCAGCTCCCACAACCCTTCGCCTGCTTCTACTTCCGCCTTGGCGAAGTGGCCGGCATCCGGCTTGTTGACCAGTTTGGCGCGCTTGCTGCCAATGGTCACCTGGAGCGCCCGGTATCCGTCATTGTCCTCGGTCTTGACCTGCGTCACCCGGTTGGGGCTGGCGTCAATGACCGTGACAGGGATACTGTGACCCTCCTCGGTGAACACCCGCGTCATACCGCATTTGCGGCCAATTATTCCAATCGTCATTGTTTAGCCTCTCAATACAGCTTGATCTGCACGTCAACGCCCGCGGCGAGATCGAGCTTCATCAGCGCATCGACGGTCTTGTCGTTGGGGTCAATGATGTCCATCAGGCGCTTGTGGGTACGGATCTCGTACTGGTCACGCGCGTCTTTGTTGACGTGCGGTGAGATCAGTATCGTGTGACGCTCAATGCGCGTGGGCAGCGGAATCGGACCGCGTACCTGGGCGCCGGTCCGCCTAGCTGTTTCCACGATTTCCTTCGCTGAACGGTCGATCAGGCGATGATCGAACGCTTTCAGGCGGATACGAATTTTTTGCTCAGCCATTGCTTTTTCTCGCTCTGCTTGTGTTACTCGTGGATCTTGGCAACAACGCCAGCACCCACCGTGCGGCCACCCTCGCGTATCGCGAAACGCAGGCCTTCCTCCATCGCAATCGGTGCAATCAGCTCAACCTGCATCTGCACGTTATCCCCGGGCATCACCA
>SMUY01058246.1_pt1 | contig 17659 bp, 16 predicted proteins | sample 2456441 | NCBI WGS metagenome assembly SMUY01 (sample SAMN11095931, study PRJNA526329) | marine sediment metagenome | biome: Marine sediment; feature: Surficial sediment; material: Deep marine sediment; isolation source: Hadal surficial sediment | place: Pacific Ocean | collected 2014-11 | depth...
ACCGGGCGGAGACGGCGCCGCCAGCATGGAATTCAACCGCACCCACCTGACGACGCTGGCGATGATCGCGGCGCTCATCCTCAGCGTGATCTTTCTCGGCGTCGACGTCGGGCTCGGCGCCTTCGCCGGCGCGGTCCTGCTCAGCCTGTTGAAAGCAGGCGACGAAATGGAGGCCGTGAAGGTGATGCCATGGCGGGTCATCATGATGGTCTGCGGCGTCACCGTGCTGATCTCGGTGCTCGACGCCACTGGCGGTCTCGCGTTGTTCACCGACATCCTCACCCGAGCGTCGGCGGTCGCGCCTACGTTCATCATCGCGGCCTCGACCGGGTTCATCTCGATTTACAGCAGCACCTCCGGCGTCGTGCTCCCGGCGTTCCTCCCGACCGTCCCTGGGCTCGCTGAAAATCTCGGCGTGGCGCCGCTCGCGCTGGCGTCGGCGATGAACGTCGGGGGGCATCTGGTCGACGTTTCGCCGCTGTCGACTCTCGGCGCTCTCTGCATGGCCGCCGCCCACCCCAGCGTGGACAGCCGCGACCTCTTCAACAAACTGATGATCTGGGGTCTGTCGATGACGGTCGTCGGCGGAGCGGTCTGCTATCTGCTGTTCACCGTGCTCGAGATCGGCCTGGGCTAGGTTGTCCTGGCGAGGCGTCCGCCTGGACGGCGTTGCTTCGTCGGTCACAGCCCGCCTGGCTGCTCCCTCTTCGCGCCTTGCCAGACGCACGCCTCGCCAGGACAACCGATCTTCGGGGATTGGCAGCACCCTGCCGGGGCCTTCGGGCGAGACAGGTGAAGGTAGCAAGGATGCAGGACCCGTGCGTGCCTACCCGGTCGAGCCGGATCGGGCGACCCTCCCCGCGTCAAGCACCACGACCCAGTCGGCCACGGCACGCACCTCTGCCTCGGCGTGCGACACATACAGCATCGGTATCGCCAGCTCGTCCCGGATCCGCTCGAGATACGGGAGGATCCGCTCGCGCAGCCCACGGTCGAGGCCGGCGAGCGGCTCGTCGAGGAGCAACAACGCAGGCGAGGCCATCAGCGCCCGCGCCAACGCGACGCGCTGGCGTTCGCCACCCGAGAGCACCGTCACATCGCGGTCGAGCATCGGGCCGAGCTCGAGCATGCCGATAACCTGGTCGAGCGGCGGCCCGCCCCCGGTACCGGCGCCATAGAGCATGTTGCGGCGGACGGTCATGTGGGGGAAGAGCGCCAGGTCCTGCGGGACGTAGCCGACGCGCCGTGCGCGCGCCGGCAGATCGACGCCGGCGCGCGAATCGAAGAGCGTTCGCGTGCCGATCCGGATCATGCCCTGCTCCGGGGTCCGCAACCCGGCGATCGACTCGAGGACGGTCGTCTTGCCGGCACCCGACGGCCCGAACAGCGCGACGACCCGCGCGTCGATATGTTCGTGGATCTCGAGCATGAAGGCGCCCTGGCGCAGCGAGAAGTCGAGGGTGATCGGAATGGACATCTTTCGACAAGACCTCTCTACGCGCTGCTCAGGATCAGCGGGCGACGTGTGGTGCTCATCTCCACGCGGCCCGAAAGGGCCTTGCTACGACATCTCTTCGTGGCCCGGCCTGTTCGCCGTAGCTCCGGCGACAATGGGAAGGTCCCGTGGCGGGTCTGCAGACCCGCCGCTACGTACTGCTGGCCAGACGGTTCGAGAGCAACAGGGCGCCGAAGGCGATGGTCGCCGACACCGCCAGCATCGCCATCACCGCCGACTCCTGGCCGGTCTCCGTGTAGCGCCAGATCGCGACGGCGATGGTGCGGGTGCTCGGCAGGAAGCCCGCCAGCATGATCGTGGCGCCGAACTCGCCAAGCGCCCTCGAGAACCCGAGCAGCGCCCCGGCGAGCACACCACGCCGAGCCAACGGCAGGCTGACCGTGAAGAACACGCGCGCCGGACCGGCGCCCAACGTGGCGGCGATCTGCTCGTAGCGCTGGTCGACCTGTTCGAAGCCGGCCCGCGCCGCCCGGACGAGCAGCGGCAGCCCCATCACCGCCATCGCCACGACGACTGCCCGCCAGGTGAACATCACCTCGATGCCGACCCGCTCGAGCCACGCCCCGATCGGGCCGCGCGGGCCGAGCAGTCTGAGCAGGAGATACCCGGTGGCGACCGGCGGCAGCACGAGCGGCAACGAGACGAGCGTCTCGAGCACTGCCCGCCCAGGAAACCGCCGGCGGGCCAGCAGCCAGGCCAGCGCCACTCCCGGAGGCAGCATGACCAGCGTGGCCAGCGCGGCCAAGGCGACGGTGCGCGACGCGATGGAGAGGATGTCTGGCATCGACTATCTAGACGGGGCTGCGCCCCGAACCCCCGCGGGCGCTGCGCGGGGACCCCAACGTCCCACTCCGCGACCGCGAAGCGCGCACGTGCGCGGCTTGGCCGTCACCGACGGCCCCGAACGCGTACAGAATTCCCGTGTCAGCGGGCATAACGGTCTAATCAACGCATAGCCGCGGGTCTTCAGACCCGCGGAAGGCGCACGGTGAAGATGTCGGCATCAACTGTCTAGACGGGGCTGCGCCCCGAACCCCCGCGGGCGCTGCGCGGGGACCCCAACGCCCCACTCCGCGACCGCGAGCCGCGCACGTGCGCGGCTTAGCCGTCACCGACGGCCCCGAACGCGTACAGAATCCCCGTGTCAGCGGGCATAACGGTCCAATCAATGCATAGCCGCGGGGTTTCAGATCCGCGGATCGGGAACCGTCATGGCTGCGCCTCCGGGACGATGAAACCGGCCTGCTCGAAGACGATGCGGGCGTCCGGGCCCTGTAGATACGCGAGCAGCCGTTCGGCTGCCTCCGGGTTCGTCGCCAGCGTCGTCAGCGCGGCCGGGTAGACGATGGCGGGGCCCTCCGCGACCGGGACCTCGAAGACCACCCTGACGCCGCTGGACGACAGGGCGTCGGTGCGGTAGACGATACCGGCGTCCACCGCACCGGTCTCGACGGTCGCCAGCACCGCACGGACGCTCCGTGTCGGCACCATCCGGTCCCGCAGCGCATTCCACAGACCGACCGACTCCAGATACGCCCGCGCGTACACCCCGACCGGGACACCGTCCGGATCCCCGATGGCGATCCGCCCGAACATCGGGTCGTTCAACGTCGCCGGCGACGGCACGGTTGCGGTGGTGTCTGCCGGCACCACGACGACGAGCTGGTTGGAGAGCAGAACCACCCGGGTCTCGACCCGGATCAGCTCTTCCGCCGCGACACGATCCATCTGGAACAGATCGGCGCTGATGAACAGATCGACCGGCGCCCCGGCGATGATCTGGACCGCGAGGACACTCGAGCCGGCCACGTTCAGCTCTACCCGGGTCCCGGTGTCACGTTCGTAGGCGGCAGCCAGCGTCTCGAGCACGTCGATCAGACTGACCGCTGCCGAGACGAGCAGCGGCCGATCCGGGCTCGCGGGCTGGCCGTCCTCTCCTGTCGGCGCACAGGCCGCCATCGACACCACCAGAGCCACCGATATCAATCTCGCCATGTAACAACCAATTTAGTATGATTACAGTCGATTTTGCAAACGATTCAATACGTGTTTGTTCCATGTGTACTGATGGTCCTGCCTGTCCGCCGTCGCCTCCGGCGAAGGTGGGAAGGGCCCTGCTACGGACCGGGCCGGTCACCCGCGGACCGCAGTTGCGGTAGCACGGGCCTTCAGCAGTCGGTCGGGGCGGCGGCGTCGGACCAGAAGGCGGTGCCTCTACGCCAACGGCCTTCGCCAACGAGAGTGACGACATGCCTTTGCTGACGGTGCGACAGGCGGCGGAGCGGCTCGGCGTCGGCTACTCGACGCTGAAGCAGTGGATCTACAAGGGCAGTGTCCGGACGACCCGCACCGACGGCGGGCATCATCGCATCGCGGAGACCGAGGTCGAGCGGTTGCTGGCGAAGGAGGGGCGCCTGCCGTCGACCCGCGCACCCAGACGCGCCGGCGGCGGTGGCGTGCTGATGGTCGTCAGCGGACGCAACCGCCTGCGCGGGATTGTCGACGAGGTCCGGCGCGACGGCCTTATCGCGCAGGTGCGGCTGCGGATCGGCGATCAGCGGCTGACAGCGGTGATTACCCGGGACGCGCTCGACGAGCTCCAGCTGAAGCGCGGAGACGAGGCCACGGCGCTGATCAAGGCGACCGAGGTGATGATTGCAAGAGAGGCTCCAGCGAGGCAGGAGGCGTAGGGCAACCGAGCTCGACGGGCCTGAAGGCCCTTGCTCCCGGTTACCGTGTAAACGTGGCGGGCAGAATCGACTGCAGCTGCAGCCCCCAGTGGCCGTTCTGGTTCGTGATCACATAGAGCCCCGGGGCGGTCGTGTAGGGGGTGCCGTCCGCGCTGTACCGGCTGAACACGATCCGGAAGTGCACCTTGTCCGCCGAAACGTGTATTGCCTCGGCCAGATCCAGCCTCGAGTGGTCCCAGCCCGACAGTCTCAGCTCTTCGAAATCGGTGGCGATCTCCTCGGGCGTCTCCCGCACGACGACCTGTCCGTTCTGTCCCAGGCTCACCCGTGGAAAGTTGCTGATCGCGGCCACGGCGGCGTTGTCGGCCGCGTTCCAGGCCCGGAAGTACTCGTCGAGCGCCGCCCGAGCCTCCGTTTCGTGCTGCCGGTCCGCATCCTGTGCCCGTACTGAGCCGCCGACCCAGACGACGAGCGCGACTGCCAGACAGCCGATCGCGGCGACGGCCGCCACACGACCCGCCCGTTCGACGTCATTCTGTGCAAAGATGCCAGCGTGCATGGGCACCCTCCTTAGTGTGTCCTACGCGTGTCATGTCATCAGTCTAGACCCAAGTGAGCCGGAGGTGAGGTAATGGGTAGGAAAGTTTTCATCATGCTGGTGCTGGCCGTCTGCCTCGGCGCCGGTGCGGATCACGCCGCGGGGCAGGCGCCGGCGGCCGACGGCGAGCAGGTCTACGCGATGAGCTGCGCCCGGTGTCACGACGACACCCTGCCGCGGATGCCGACACGCGATGCCCTGCGGGACCGGTCGGCGCGGCAGATTCAGACCGCCATGACCAGCGGGGTGATGCGCCAGTTCGGCAGCGCGCTCAGCGCCGCCGAGCGACGCGCGGTCGCCGAGTTCCTGTCCGACGACCCGGCCGGCACGCTGGACTCGCCGCTGCCCACGCTCCCGGACACCGCGTATTGCGACGCAGGCACGCGGACGGCTGTCGATCTGTCAGCCCCGGCGTGGAACGGGTGGGGCGTCGACCTCAACAATCGGCGGTTTCAACCGGCCGAATCGGCCGGGATGACGGCTGACACCGTGGGCCAACTGCGTCTCCAATGGGTGTTCGGATTCCCCGACGTGTCGAATTCCGGCTCGCAGCCAACGGTGGTGGCGGGTCGCGTGCTCGTCGGGACACGCAACGGCCTGCTGTATGCGCTGGACGCCGCCACCGGGTGCGTCTACTGGGTCCATGAAGCGCCGGCCGAGATTCGGTCCGCGGTCTCGGTCGGTCCGGCGGACGGGGGCGGGTTCACCGCGTACTTCGGCGACGCGTTCGCCTCGGTGCACGCCGTGGACCTGTTGACCGGCGAGCTGCGCTGGACGACCCCGGTCGAGGAGCATCCGGCCGCACGGATCACCGGCGCGCCGGCGCTCCACGAGGGGCGTCTGTATGTGCCGGTCGCGTCGCTCGAGGAGGTGTCGGCCGCCGACCCGAGGTATGAGTGCTGCACGTTCCGGGGTAGCATCGTTGCCCTGGATGCGGCAACCGGGGAGCGCATCTGGAAGACCTACGTCATCAGGGAGTCGCCGCAACCGACGAGAATCAACGCCGCCGGTGCACAGAACCACGGCCCGTCCGGCGCCGGGGTCTGGTCAGCGCCGACGCTCGACCCGGCGCGCAATCTCCTCTACCTCGCCACCGGCGATGCCTACTCCGACCCGGCCGCTCCAGAGAGCGACGCGCTCATGGCGTTGGCGATGGACACTGGCGCGATCCGCTGGGTCACGCAGACCACACCGGGCGACGCGTTCACGATCGCCTGCGTCGCCGCCGGGACCTTCCCCGGCCTCCCCGGGTCGGACAACCCGATCGCCCGGGCGAACTGCCCGGAGTCGAACGGGCCGGATTTCGACTACGGCAGCTCTCCGGTGCTCGTGACCATGCCCGATGGTTCGGATCTGCTGCTGGGGGGCCAGAAGTCAGGGGTGATGTACGGGGTTCGCCCAGAGGACGGCGAGATCCTCTGGGAGACCCGCGTGTCGGACGGCGGTCTGATCGGCGGGATCGAGTGGGGGTTCGCCGCTGATGGAGATCAGGTCTACGTGTCGATCTCCGACGCGATGGAGAAGGAGCCCGGAGAGGCCGGCGGCGTGACGGCGCTGCGGGTCGGAGACGGCGAGCTGGTCTGGCACGCACCACCGGTGCAGGACACCTGCGGCGGCCGACAGGGCTGTCACACGGCGCAACCGGCGGCGGTGTCGCTCATCCCCGGCGTGGCGTTCGCCGGCAGCCTCGACGGCCATCTGCGTGCCTACGCGACCGACACCGGACGGGTCATCTGGGACTTCGACACCGCTCGTGAGTTCCAGACCGTGAACGGTGTCGAGGCACACGGCGGCTCGCTCAATGGTCCCGGTCCCACCATCGTCGACGGCATGCTGTACGTGGTCTCCGGCTACGGCAGTTTCGGTTTCATGTCGGGAAACGTGTTGCTGGCCTTCGCGGTCGAGGACTAGAAAAGTCACTCGAAGAAGGCAGGAGGCAGGAGACGCTGGTGGGCCTCAGCAGCTTCTGTTTCAGACGGTGACGTCACGACAACTCGGGTAAACACCGCCCGGACGAGCGCCGTCGTGATAGCATGACGACTTACTCTGTGCCCTATTTTGCAGGATAGTCCTGCCTGACCAAGGAGCTGACCATGTCGCGTCGAACACTCTTTTCGCTGTGCGCGCTCGTGGGCGTGTGCGCGTTCTTCCTGGCGCCGCAGCCGGCGGTATCGGCCGCCGAGGGCCCCACGCTGATGTCCGGCGGCCCACTGACCTTCGGCCCCAACAACATCCTGTTCATCGCCGACAACGCCGGCGCGAAAATCGTCGCGCTCGAGTTGGGTGACCTGGCGTCGGGCGGCACCCCCGGCACCAAGGACGTACCCGGCATCGACCAGAAGATTGCCGCGCTGCTCGGCACGGACGCCCGCGAGATCCAGATCAACGACCTGGCGGTCAGCCCGACCTCGAGGAACGCCTTCATCTCGGTGTCGCGCGGGCGCGGCGCCAACGCGACGCCGGTGCTGCTCCGGGTCGACGGCGCGGGAGAGATCGAGGTGATCTCGCTCGGCGCCGTCACCTACACGACAGCCTCGCTGCCGAACGCACCGGACGCCGACCCGGGGGCGCGCCGCGACCCACGCGCCTCCTCCATCACCGACATGGCGTATGTCGACGGCCGGCTGTTCATCGCGGGTCTGTCGAACGAGGAGTTCTCGTCGAAGCTGCGGTCGGTCGCCTACCCGTTCACCACCGTGAACGCGGGCACCAGCGTCGAGATCTGGCATGCGGCGCACGGACAGTTCGAAACCCGGTCCCCGGTCTATACCTTCGTGCCCTATGAAATCGATGGCGTGCAGAACCTCATCGCCGGCTATCTCTGCACTCCGCTGGTGAAGTTCCCGATCGACAACCTGAAGCCGGGCGCCAAGGTCATGGGCACCACCATCGCCGAGCTCGGCAACCGGAATCGCCCGCTCGACATGATCGTGTATCAGAAGGACGGCAAGGACTACCTGCTGATGTCGAACACGAGCCGCGGCGTGATGAAGATCCCGACCGAGCATTTCGGGCATCAGGCGGGTCTGACCGACCCGGTCCCCGACGGGAACCAGGCGGGGATCAGCTACGAGACGATTGCGCACCTGACCGGTGTGGAGCAGCTGGACCTGCTGGACGACTCGCACGTGATCGTCATCGCGCGGAACGAGGCCGGTCAGGCCAACCTCGAAGCGGTGCCGCTGCCATAGCAGCCCCCTCGGGCTTCATGCGACCCTCATCCTCCGGTGTGACGCGAGCGTGCAGGCGCCCGCGTCACACCGGGCCACATACCCTCTCCTGCCCGCGCGGACCACTGCCGGCGTTGCTGCCAGCAGCAGCACTGCTCGTGGTGACCGCCGCCTGCTCCGGCGTCGGCGGACCGGACACCACCGCGCCGACCGTCGAGATCCGGATCGAGACCCCGGGTGACGGTCCAGACGGGGCCAGCATCGCGGTCGGTGGCCTCAGAGCCGAGGATCTGGCGGCGCTTCGAGCCGCGGGGCTATCCGACGACGAGTGGGCCGAGCTGCTTCGCGTGACCGTCGTCCGCGAAGACGCCGACACCCCCGACAACGATGACGACGGCCTCGCGATGCCGCCGGTCCTCGGGTCGTATGCGATCGGGGACGGGGTGCTGCGATTCAGCCCGATGTTTCCGTTCGACCCCGGTCGTCCGTATTCGGTGCGATTCGACCCGAACCGGCTCCCGGGGCGACAGTCGGCCGCGATCGATCCGGTCATCGCGGTGGTGGCGTTGCCGAAACCGGATGTCGAGCCGACGACCGTCGTCGATCGGATCTTCCCCAGCGGCGACCGTCTTCCCGAAAACCAGCTCAAGCTCTACCTGCACTTCTCGGCGCCCATGAGCCACGTCGACGGGCTCGAGTATCTCAGCCTGCGCGACGCTCGGGGACGCACGGTCGAGGAGCCGTTTCTGCCGCTGGGCACCGAGTTCTGGGACCGAGACCACGTGCGGTACACGGTGTTCTTCGACCCGGGGCGGATCAAACAGGGGCTCGAGCTGAACGAGCGGCTGGGTCGGCCGCTCGTAGAAGGGGAGACCTACACGCTCGTGGTCGACCCTACCTGGCCCGACGCAGAAGGCAATCCGCTGCAGGCGCCATACGAGAAGCGGTTCACCGTGGGGCCGGCCGACACGACACCACTGGACACCGCCACCTGGCGTCTGCGGGTGCCGGCGAGCGGCTCCACCCAACGCCTCGTCGTCTCGATGCCCGAGCCGCTCGACCACGCGCTGATGCGCCGCGCGATCGGCGTCGAAGACGAGGCGGGGCGTCGTGTCGACGGCGAGGTGGAAGTCGGGAACTGGGAGACCCGCTGGATGTTGACCCCGTCTCAGCCGTGGGCCGCCGGCGCCTACTCCCTGGTCGCGTCATCGATCCTGGAAGACCTCGCCGGCAACAAGATCGGCACACCGTTCGAGATTGACGTCTTCGAACAGGTGGACGAGACAATTGCCGGCAAGCGGTTCACCATTCCGTTCGAGATCCGATGAAAAGGCTGGCTCCCGCCCACCCGTAGCAAGGCCCTTCCCGCCTCCGTGTGCTGATTGACGCAGGCGAACTTCGGCGAGGTCCTGCCGTAGCCTTGGCGACGGCGGACAGGATCTTGGCCTCACCCTCACCGCGTGGCAAGCAGCGCGAGCGTGGCCCAGGCGGTGGTGGAGATGTACTGCGCGTAGCTCTGCTGACCGGCCGGCCGGGTCGTCTCCACCCAGCTGCCGTCCCGCAGCTGCTCTTCGAGCAAGAACCTCCGGCCACCGCTCACGACCTCGGTCAGGGTGCCGGCCTCGAGGGCCGGCGCCGCCAGCTCCGGTCGCCCGAGCAGCGGCTGGAGCGCCAGCAGGACGAGCGCGGTGTCGAACGGCTCGACGGCCGACGTCAGATAGGCGCCCCAGCCACCGGACGGGGCCTTGCCCTCCATGATCAGCGCGAGACACCGCTGCCGCTGGGTGAGGGCGGCCGGGTCGTCGGCACCCCCGAGCGCCAGGACCACCGCCGCGGCGTCGATGACGGTCTGCACCTCGACACCGCGCACCCACGCGTCGGCGCGTGCGATGACCGGTGTCAGGTCGAGTGTGCCGGCCTGTCTGAGCGCCCGTAGCGCCGCCCAGGTGGCCAGTGCCTTGCCGTAGGTGGCGGGCGAGCCGATGCTGCCGCTCGTGTCGAGCTGCCAGGACCCGTCGTCGGTCTGGTCGGCCGCGATCAGGGCGACGGCGTCCGCGAGCGGAACCGGGTCGCGGATCTGGTCGGCGAGCATCGCGTCGACCAGCGCCCCGGCGAACTGAATTCGCGCCAGCGTTTTATCGGCGAACTCCAGCCCGAGCGCGTTGTCGTCCCAGGCCGCCGGGTTCTGCAACCAGGCTGTCGTCGCCCGCAACGCCTCCGCCTCGACCGCGTAGTCCTGCCCCACCGCGGTGTAGAGCGCCCGTGCCGCGTCCCCGTTGTTGTGACACGAGAAGCAGTTGTTCTCAACCGGCCAGCGAGGCACCTCGCCGGCCAGAAACGCGATGGCCCGAGCCTCCGGCGACGTGTCCTGGGGCTGGGCGGCCACCAGAGACGCCGAGGCGCCGACCCCGGTGGCCAGGAGCACCGCGGCAACGGCCGCCCAGCGGAACCGTGCACGTCGCCCAGTCGACCCCGCAGCACCATGCTGGCTCACAATGTCCACATTGTAGTCAGCTCGAGCACGCCTGGCGCGTGACCTTTTCATGACTTGGCCCAGAGTGCCCGAAGCCTGGAGCCTGATGTCTGAACGTTGAGCCCCGGTGGCAAGGCTGTGCCTTCCGTTTATTCATCCGCCTCCAGCGTAGTTGATCTTTTTCGCGAGTCGACGTCACCCTCCGGCCATGATCAGGTCGTTTCTCTGCTCGCTGCGTTCCGCAGTCAAGACCCGCCGCGGGTTGGCCCTCGAGAACCTGGCCCTGCGGCAGCAGCTCGCCGCCCTCCATCAGGCGGTGAAACGGCCGCGCCTCTCGGAGGGGGACCGCGGGTGCTGGGTGCTGTTGCGCAGAATCTGGACTGATTGGGACAGGCTCCTCGTCATCGTGACACCCGAGACCGTGGTCCGGTGGCACCGCGCCGGGTTCAGACGCTACTGGACCTGGCGGAGCCGGAGGCGTCGGCCCGCACGACCCCGCGTCGCTCCAGAAATCCGCGAACCGATCCGAAACATCAGCCCGGCCAATCCGCTCTGGGGCACTTCCCGCGTGCATGGCGAGCTGGTGAAGCTCGGCATCTCGCTGTCCCAGGCCACCGTGTCCAAGTACCTAGTGCGACCCCGAACGCCGCCCTCCCAGACGTGGCGAAGTTTTCTCACCAATCACGTGCCCGATCTGGTGTCCGTCGACTGCTTCACGGTGCCGACGGCCACCTTCAGGGTGCTGTTCGTCTTCATCGTCCTGCGACACGACCGTCGCCGTCTCGTGCATGTCACTGTCACGGCACATCCGTCGGCCGCGTGGACCGCGCAGCACATCGTCGAGGCCTTTCCCTGGGATTCAGCGCCTCGCTACGTGCTGCGGGACCGAGATCGGATCTACGGCCCGTCCGTCACCCGGCGCGTCGTGGCACTCGGCATCCAACCGGTGCTGACGGCGCCGCACTCTCCGTGGCAGCATCCGTTCGTCGAACGACTGATCGGCTCCCTGCGACGTGAGTGTTTCGACCACGTGATCATTCTCGACGAGCGGCACCTGACGCGAATCTTGCGGAAATACGTCGACTACTATCATTCGTGCCGGACCCATTTGTCGCGTGACAAGGACGCACCCGAGCCGCGCCTGGTCGAGTCGCCGACAATGGGGAACGTGACAGCTGTGCCGAAGGTCGGCGGGCTGCATCACTATGACCCGCGCCTCGCTGCCTGAATTCGCAGCGCCGGACGCGAGCTCTTCCGCCGAGCGGCACGTTTTTCGACTATCGCATCCGTGGCCACTCTTCCCGCGACCACGCACCTCAACGGAGCGCAAACCGGGGATTGATGAGCGTGGCCGTCGTCACTCCGCCGTGTGCTCCCTCGGTTCCGACTAGCTCAACATTCGCACGATCGAGTATCTGGAAGGGACAGGTCATTGTAGCGCGCCCCGCAGCCGAGACCGCTGCCGGTTACGCGCGTGGTCTTAGGAGCGCAGCTTTGACGCCACCGAGGCGAGCGTCCTGCCAAGTCCGAGAATCCGCTGGTGCTGACGAGGATCCACGAGGGTGCCGTCGCTGTTGAACGCGTCGTGAGCCTTCGGCACCGCGACCTGGTCCGGCAGCACGATGCATCCGAGATTGCCGAGGATCGATCGCAGGTGCACCAGCCCACGGAGACCGCCGAGGGCACCGGGCGAGGCGCTCATCAGCGTGACGACCTTGCCACGAAACGCCACGAGGGGTGCCGCCTCGCCGTCGTCGGGACGCGACACCCAATCGATGCTGTTCTTCAACACGCCGGTGATGGAACTGTTGTATTCCGGAGCGGCAATGAGGAAGGCGTTGTGGTCGATCAACAGCTGCTTGAGCGCCTTCGCGTTGTCAGGCTTCCCATGCTCCGATTCATCGTCCTCGTCGAAGACCGGGAGGCGACAATCGCGCAAGTCGATCTCGGTGACGTCTGCGCCGGCCTCACGGGCGCCAGCGGCGGCAATCTGCACGAGCTTCTTGTTGAATGACTCCCGACGCGTGCTTCCCGCAAACGCGAGGATACGCAAGGTGTCGCTCATCAAGGGTCTCCTCTCGCCGTCGTCTTTTACAGCGGCCGTCACCGGGCGACGTGGGCCAGACGATCTAGGCCGAGCGTGGCGCCTGGGTGAGGGACATGGCGAGGCTGGATTATACGCCCGTCTCCCTGGTGGAGCGCGACGGCTGGACGTACTGATTACACGGCGTCGGGGCCCAGACGCCTGCCGCACGCCTGGAGGCGCCCCGCCGAGACTGACACGCCCTCTGACTGACCCGAAGACCCAGCATCTCGCGCCGCCCGAAGCAGTTGCGGGACGCGGCGCGGGTTGGGCGTGGGGATTTCGGGGGCCGGGTTGCGGGGGGGGAACGAGGGCACGCGTGCGTCTACGGGTCAGTGTGTGGCTGTCGCGTGAGACTCGCCGAGGAAGGCCGCGCGTGAGGCTTGCGACTCTCTGATTTGGCGCACGATGGGGTGATCGGCATCGGCGTACGCCAGCATGCGGAGCACATCGGCTTCGAGCGCTTCGGCCTCGTCGATATGCTCGAGCCTGCGGTACTCCCGGGCGAGACCCGCCTGCACGCGAAACCGACCGAAGGCCCCTGCCCATACGGCAGGTATCGCGCTTTGACGTGAGCAGCGTCTTCCAGCACGCGCAGCGCCTGCGTCTCGTTGCCCAGCTGTCGCCAGGCCGTCGCGAGTGATTCTGAGCCGAGGTAAAAATCAATAAGGCTGTCCGCCGACGTTAGCTCGAGGCCCCGTTCGAGCCGCTCGATCGCGTCGGACGTTTCTCCTCGCCTGAGGGCCAACTCGCCCCACGCCAACTCCCAATACCCCACACCTGGTTCCCCGTTGGTGGGATCCCGCAAGTTAACACGCTCGAGTTCCAACCCCGCGTGAACCGGGCAAGCCGATCAGGATCGCTGGCAAAGGCGTCAGGGAGGATCCTCAGCGCGACCTGGCGGTTGAGCTGGGTGTCGGTGGCCTGCCAGACCTGGCCCATCCCGCCCTCGCCGAGCAGGGCGGTGACGTTGTCATGGCCGAGACGATCACCGACTGTGAGGGGCCATGGCTTAGCGGGGATCTCTCAATCGCGGTCGCGTTCCGTCTCGGCGAGTCTGGCCGCCTCTGCTCGTCCCCCGATCAGAATCGTGGGCATGCTGTAATTGCCTTCGTGGCAGGCGTACTCGTACATCGGACCATCATGCCAGACCATCGAGAACTCACCCTTCCACGATTCGGTATACAGTTCGTCGTCTTCTACCGTGAATTGATAGAACAACTCCGTCTCCGAAACACGGGTGAAGCGTTCTGTTATCGTGCTGTCACGGCCAAGCAGAAGCGGGCGACCTAGGACGAAGCGGGCCGGGTCCTCATCACGGAGATGGGTAGTTCGCACGACGAGCGTATCGCCCTCCCAGTGACCCGTGGAGTAACCTCCGAAGCTGCGCAGCCGGTCAGGCGGCGGTTCACCTTCCAGGCGGATTATGCGTAGTCCAACTTGATCCTCGGTGACTATGACGACGTGATCGCGTGTTTGGAAGAGCTGCCGTGGGAGGAAAATGGGGATCGTGCGCATTGGTGGATACCCAAAACTCTCCAGGCAGCGCTCAACTAATGGCCGTTGGTCAGGACGGTCGAACAATTGCGTATCGCGATCGAGTGACCAGGCAGCCAAATTCAGACCGGTCTGAGTGAACGGCAGGTGGCCGTTCTCCGGCTCGACAATCACGGATGTTCGGTACTCGCCCTGCACCATCGCAAGCTGCCTGGTATCGTCCAGGCGCACCTGGGGATCGAGGACATCGGGGAGCTGACTCCAGATTGTCGCGGCCAGCCTCTGCGCGTGCTCCGGGCTCGCGACCAAGTTGTCGACGCCGGGCGGCCTTTCGAGCATGGTGAGGAATTCTGTCGCCCACACACCCTGAAAGTCGGGATGCCCGTGCGCGGTTCGCGGCACGTCGTATGGTTCGACCTGCTGCGCGAGACCAGCCGCGGACGTTGCGAGCAACGCCAGGAGGGCGAGTGTCAGACGTAGATACATAATGCGTCCTCCGCTGGGGGGTGTGCGCCGCCGATGCGCCTACCCCTGGCCCCCGCGCCGAGGAGGGAGGTGACGTCGTAGTGCCCGAGGCGGGTACCGGGAGCGAGTGCCATGTGTCTCGTCGCGTCGTCGAAATTATAGTGCCAGGCCGACCTCGGCGCAGCCAGCCAAGGCGGGGAAGGAGGGCAGGAGCGCACTGGCGAACATCGACCCGAATGGGATTGGTGGCCGAGGCACCCTACCGACCCACGGCCCAGCCGACCATCGCTCCGGTAGCCGCGCCACCGTAGAATCCGACGAACGAAGCCTCTGCGTCGACTGCCGCTCCGACGATGCCGGCACCCACGACCGCACCGATGATCGTCCCGAAGAGCACTGGATGCCGTTTGATCCAGGACCGCTTCGGTGGGGTCGCCTGCTTATTCGGAGCCGACAGTATGGCGTCCGGTTCTCGCTCGACGCCATGTAGCGCACGGTTCGCCGCCGAGCGGAGATCACTAGTCCCGATACTGTTTTCCAAAAGAGACTGCGCCGACGCGACAGACGTCGTGACCGCCAGCACCATAGCGGTAAGCACAAGGATGCGCAGTACAGAAACCATGCATCTCACTCATCTCTCCGTTCTCTATGCCCGCCGCCTTCCCCGAGGAGGGCCGTGACGTCGTAGTGGCCGAGGCGGGTGCCGGCGGAGAGGGCCATGATCTGTTGGGACGAACGGGTCATTCTACGCCGAAGTGGCCGAGGGCTCCACTTTCCGGGTGCGGTCACCGGCTCCACCGTCCGGCACAAGACAGGGCCACCGTGCCTGCTTCCCCGGCGGGGGTGCTGCTGATATCCTGACCGCCGGGGGGCGACGCCGATGTTCATGCTGTTCGTGGCCGCCGGGATGGGACTGATGGCGCTAGCCCACATCGCCCCCTTTCCCTTCCTGCTGGATGCGCTGGCGCGCGGACGCTCTCACTGGGAAATGCCACCGGGCGAGGGGGCGCCGCGCGTCTATCTCACCTACGACGACGGTCCGAACCCGACAGCGACCCCGGCGCTCCTCGACGTGTTGGCGCGTGAGGGTGCGGTCGCCACGTTCTTCCTGCTCGACCGTCACCTCAATGCCGACACGGCGCCGATTGTCGCACGAATGTTCGACGAGGGGCATGCCGTGGCGCTCCATTCCCACACCCGCCGGCTGATGTTCCTGTCGCCGGCAGAATTCGCCCAGACATTGCAGGCAGCGGCCGACCGCATCGAGCAGTTGACCGGTCACCGGCCCTGTCGGGCCTTCCGGCCGCACGGCGGCTGGCGCAGCGGTCAGATGTATGTAGGGCTCGCGCTGATCGACCACACGCTCATCGGATGGGGGTGGTGGCTCTGGGACTGGGACTGGTTCCGCTCGCCGGCTCCCGAGAGATTGGTGCGACGGTTCGTCGGGCGGGTCTCCGATGGCGACATCATCGTGATGCACGATGGTCACCACGAGGACCCGCGCGCCGACCGGCGATACGCTGTCGACGCCACGGCGCGTCTGGTACCAGTGCTGCGGGACCGGGGGTTCGCCTTCGGTACGATCTGCTGATAGGGCGCAGAATCGCCACGAAAACGCGCACGTGCGCATCCTCAGCGGATTTATCGAACCGGGCCGGTCTCAGGGGTGGCTCGCGGGTCCGGGGGCCTCATATCGCGCACGTGCGCTTGCTGCGAGATCCCTTAGCAGGGTGCGCCTGTCGCGGACGGCTCGACGGTGATCGCACGCACGTGTGAGGTGATGATCCACTGCCCCCCGGCGTGGAACTCCATGTGCAGGCCGAGGCCGACCCAGCCGATCTTCAGACAACTGCCGCCGAAACTCGACCCGCTCAAACAGGCGCGCGTGCGCTCTGGGAAGAACTTGCCTCCCTGGACCAACACCTCGCGGAGGTGCGGCGTGAGGATCGTGATCCGGTAGATCGAGTTGTCGGTCCGTACCACCAGGGTCGTGAAGGCGTCCACGTCGATCAACCCGATCCCGTCCGTTTGGGACACGGCCGCGGTGACGCCATCGAGTGTGCGGTACCGGGGGACATCGGGCGAGGGCCGGGAAACCACTTTGGGCGAGCGACGGCGCGGGGGGTGCGCCGTCTTGCCAGCGATCGAGGAGGTGGAGTTCGATGACATGGGCACGTCGTCCACGGGCAGTATAGGACGTTCGCCGCGTAGACGGAACCCGGCAGATCACGATCGACCTTGACCGGCGCGGCCGCGTGGTGCTGGACGGCACGACAATACGGCGGTCTGAGCAGCCGCACTGGTCCCAGAATCCCGTCTGAGGTCAGCATCGCGCCGTACAACGCCACTTCAGGGATCTACTGGCGGGGCCCTGGGGGTAGACCCCTCCTGGGCGGGGCTGGGGTCTCGAACCGGCTGTATTGCGCGTGACTCTCGGGCTGAGCGGGGTTGGGTCTTGAACCCGCGGTAGTGGTCGGAATTCTCAGGCTCCTGGCGATGTCCCCGTCGTGTCGGGGCGCTCATGCGCCGGGGGCTGCCGTCTCGGGGAAGTGCATGCGGCGGAGGAGGGCTTGGAAGCGGGGGTCGGCGCGGTCGGTCCGAGCCACGAGCTAGTCGTTCGACGGCATGCCGATCTGGCGGCGAACCTCGTCGAGCTTGCCCGCGTCGCTGAGCACCCGGCGTAGCGGCGCCGTCAGAGGGAACGTTCCCATCGATAGCATCAGGAAGGGATCGCGCTCCTGAATGGCGCGCGTGGTCAAGGTGACGACATCGTCGGTGAGCCCGGCGGTTGCGGCCGTACACGCACGCACGGCGGGTGAAACCCACCGGCTGTCGGCCCTCTTCATGAGCTCATCGTGCAGCGCGCGGGCTTCGGTCCGTTTGCCCCAGTCCGCGTAGATTGCGCCCATGGTCATCATCGCGAACGGATGCCGCCCGGAGACGGCCAATGCCGCGTGCCCGGCGGCGACCGCTTCCGGGTACCGACCGGCGAGAGTGTAGTTGCACTGCAGGCTCCAGTGCGGGATGAACGACTCGGGGTCGAGCTCGATCCCGGCGAGCGCCTCCGCGATGCCCTCGTCGTACCGCCCACTGAAGGCGAGGAGCCAGGACCGGATTGCCCGGTTGTATCCGGACAGCGGATCCTGTTCGACAATCGGCGTCATGAG
>SMUY01043258.1_pt1 | contig 17657 bp, 15 predicted proteins | sample 2456441 | NCBI WGS metagenome assembly SMUY01 (sample SAMN11095931, study PRJNA526329) | marine sediment metagenome | biome: Marine sediment; feature: Surficial sediment; material: Deep marine sediment; isolation source: Hadal surficial sediment | place: Pacific Ocean | collected 2014-11 | depth...
CACGCGGGTGCGGGAAAGGTATCGTGTCGAGCCAAGTCCATAAAGAGGGAGATATCGTTGCGCTCCGGGTTCTTCGCCTCGCTGCTTCTCGTGCTGCTTGCGTGCTCGGCCGGCACCACGCTGCCGCATGCCGGTGACCGTGGCATCCCCGCATTACCGCAGCAGACCTTCGAGACGTTCTTTTATCTGCGCAACAACGACGAGGCCATCCGCAGCTTCGCGGCCCACGCGCAGCACATCTCGATCATCGGTCCGCAGACATTCAATATCAGCGCCGCGGGTGAGCTGCGCGGGCAGGTCGCCCCCCGCATCCTCGAGATTGCCCGGTCCGGTGGCGTCAAGGTCATGCCGCTGTTCTTGAATCCCGGATTCGATCAGGCCATGGCGCACGCGTTGCTCGATGATCCCGCCGCCCGCTTCCGCGCCGTTCGCACCATGGTCGACCTGGCCGTGGCGGACCACTTCTGGGGGTGGCAGTTCGACATGGAGAACATTCACGCGTCCTACCGTGACCGCCTGACGGCCTTCTATCGCGAAGCGGCGGACGCGTTACACGCTGCCGGCAAGACCATCTCGATTGCCGTGGTGCCTACCGACGGCTCCGCCGGCGACGATGCTTTTTCCGAGTACATGCAGGAAAACTGGCGCAACAGCTTTGACGTCGCAGCGCTGGCGGAGATCGGTGACTTCGTTTCCTGGATGACCTACGCGCAGCACGCCGGCGGCACCACACCGGGCCCCGTGGCCGGGCTGCCCTGGATGCGCGAGATGATGGACTGGGTGCTGGCGCAAGGCGTCGCGCCGGAGAAGATCTCGCTCGGCATTCCAAGCTACTCGGACTACTGGTTGCCTACCTACAGCGAAGAGTCGGGGGCGCGCGTGCGCGGCCGCGATATCTCCTTTGCGCGTGCCAACGAGCTCGCCGGCGCCGCCGGCGCCGAGTGGACCTGGTCGGCCGAGCAGGGGGTTGCCTACGCCTTCTGGCGGCGCAACGTGACCTTCGACTGGATCTTTCGCGAGGACGCCCGCTCGTTCGGTCTCAAGTTGGATCTGATGGGGGAGTACGCCGGGCTGCGGGGGATCTCGGTGTGGGTGCTGGGGAGTGAAGACCCGGGGATCTGGGATGTGCTGGCGGCGCGGCGGTGATGGAAGAGGTTCGGCACAGGACCGGGTAGAATCCGCCCCTATGATCGAAATCGACGGTCTTGTAAAGACCTACGAGGGCTTCACCGCCGTTGACGAGCTCTCGTTGCACGTCGGCGCGGGGGAGATCCTCGGCCTAGTAGGCCCTAACGGCGCCGGCAAGACCTCTACGCTACGTTGCCTGGCGGGGATCATTCCGATGACTTCGGGGCGGATTCGTATCTGCGGCCACGACATCGTCGAGGAGCCCATCGCGGCGCGCCAGTGCCTGGCCTTCGTGCCCGACGAGCCGCACCTCTTCGATCACCTCACCGTGTGGGACCACATGACGTTGTTCGCCCGCATCTACGGCGTCGCCAACGCCGAGCAGCGCGCCACGCAGCTGCTCGAGCAAAACGACCTTGCCGAACAGCACCACGCCTTCCCCGGGGAGCTTTCGCGCGGTATGAAGCAAAAGCTGCTCATCTGCTGCTCGCTGCTGCACCACCCCGAGGCATTGATCTTCGACGAGCCGCTTACCGGGCTCGATCCCGGCTCCATGCGACGTACCAAGCGCACCATCGTCAAGACGGCGGCGTCCGGCGCCTCGGTGATCGTCTCGTCGCACATGCTGCAGCTCGTCGAGGAAGTTTGCGACCGCATTCTCATCCTGCAGCACGGCAAGAAGATCCTCGAGGGAACGCTCGAGGAGATTCGCGCCAGGGTGCCGGACTTGTCGGGTGACGCCGACCTCGAAGAGATCTTCCTGCGCGCCACCGGCCAGGACACAGAGGACTAAAGGGGTGCTGGCACCCCCCGGAGTTCTTCAGCACCCTACTAGACAGACTAGGGGACACCGATGAATCCCGCGCTGTGGTACCTGATGGTGCGCTCGTTGCGGGGCCGCATCATACGGATGCTACGCCTCCTCAAGCAGCCGAAGTACTTCGTTGGTGTGCTCGTCTTCGGCACCTGGATGGCCGTGTGGGTCGGCGGACCCCTCTTGTTCGGCCGCAACCGTGGCAGAACCAACATCGAGTTTGCCAACGCCGAGCGCCTCTTCGAGTTCGTGGGCGACGCGTTGCCGGCCCTGCAACTGGTCGTTGCGTTGGGGCTGGCGCTGCTCATAAGCCTCTGGTGGCTGGCGCCCTGGAGCCGCCTGGCGCTTAACCTCACGGAGGCCGAGATCCACATGCTGACGCCGATGCCGGTGAAACGTCGGCATCTGATCCAGTACGGCGCGCTCAAGAGCCAACCGGGGATTTTCTTCGGCTGCACCGTCATGACCCTGTTCCTCGGTTCCGGTGGCTTGCTCGCCCGCGGCCGCTGGTTCCTGGCGTTCTGGGTGGTGCTCACGCTGTGGGATCTGCACTCCAAAGGACGCGCCTTGTGGCTCGAGCGGCAAAAGGAGCTGCCGCGAGCCCTCGCCTGGCGTAACCGCCTGATGCTCAGCGGCGCCATCGCCGCCTACTGGATCGTCCTGGGCGCCGCCATCAGCGGGCTGTTGGCGGAGCTGCTGTCGTTGCGCCTGGCGCCCGAGCAGGAACTATTCGATTTCTGGCGCCAGACGCTGACCACCGCAGGACCACAGATCCAATCCGGCCTTCTCGGCTGGCTGTTGCTCCCCTTTCGCTGGGTCACCGCGCCGCTATTCCTCTTTGCGCCGGGAGCCGGCACCATGCTCAAGGTGACCGGCGTCGCCATGCCGGTAATTCTGCTGCTGGCGCATAACGAGTGGGTGGTGCGCTCACAGGCCAAGTTCGAAGAGACGGCGCTGGCGCACGCCCGCCGCGAGGCCAGCAGACAGAGCCGGGGAGGCCGCTACTGGAAGATTTCTGTGCGCAGCCGGCGCCGCGTGCCGTTCGCGCTGCTGCCTGCAGGCCCTCCCGAGATGGCGATCCTGTGGAAGAACTCGATGATCGTCACGCGCTTCAGCTATCGTAGCCTGCTGCTGTTCGGCGTCGCCGTCATTGGCATTGCACTGCTCATCCCCATCGTCTTCGCCTCGTTTCAGGGGGCGCCGTTCATCATCTTGATGATCGGCCTGGTAACCATGGCAATGAGTCCCCTCACCGGTCCGCAGAGCTACCGCAACGATCTGCGCACCGACCTGCTGCACCTGGAAGCCCTGCGGCCGTGGCCCCTGGAGGGGTGGAAGCTGTTCGCCGCCGAGGCGGCGGGGCCGGCCGTCTTCGCCGGGCTGACGGCGCTACTGGGGGCCGGCCTGGTGCTGGCAATGGACCTCTTCATGACCATCAACGGCAGCGTCCTTTCAAGATTCGATTCCGAGGAGTTTCGTCTCCTGCCCGCCACCGCCGCGGCGACCCTCGGCGTGCCGCAAGCACTGTTGGTGCCGCTCATCCTCCTGGGCGTTATTCCCGTGGTGCTGGCCATGACCTGCCTGTCGGCGACGGTGCAGAACCTCCTGGTTTTGCTGTTTCCGGGCTGGGTCCAACTCGGCAACGACAAGCACAAGGGGGCGGCCGCGGCCGGCCAGAACATGATAATGTTCGCCGGCCTCGGGCTGGCGAACCTTCTCTGTCTGCTTCCCGCGGCGCTGATCATCGCCATCATCGTCGCCCTACAGACATTGGTGTTCGACGTCTCCGTGGTGGGGTGGGAGTTTCCAGCCTTCGGCATCATCGGAGCTACGCCGGTCTTTGCAGCGGTGGCCGGCATCGTGCGCGTCGGCGGACGCGTATGGGACAAACTCGACCCGTCGCGCGAGGTCCTCGAGACGGCGGCATAGACTTACCTGCATGCGCAAGCTCGTTCTCTTCGATATCGACGGCACCCTACTGAGCACCGACGGTGCTGCCGGGCGCGCCTTCGAAGCGGCTTTGATCGACGTCTACGGCACCACCGGCCCGCTTTCCGAGGTGTCGTTTGCCGGCAAGACAGACCCCCAGATCGCCCACCAGCTCATGGCCCTGGCAGGCCTTTCGCGCGCCCAGGTCGATGCCGGCCTCGCTTCGCTATGGAAACGATACATCGACCACCTGGACGAGGAGCTGCGCCACTCCTTGATGCGGGTGTGCCCCGGCGTGGGTGACTTTCTGGCGTGGGTCGAGGCGCGCTCCACGGAGGCGGTCATAGGCCTGCTCACCGGCAATATCGAAGCCGGGGCCCGCCGCAAGCTCGATGCTTCGGGGATCGGCTTCGATCGTTTCCGCGTGGGCGCGTTCGGGTCGGACAGCGAGCAGCGTAGCGAGCTGCCGGCCATTGCCGCGCGCCGCGCCGACGCCCTGGTCGGCGTCAAGTACACGGGCACCGATATGGTGATCGTCGGCGACACGCCGGCGGATATCGCCTGCGGCGAGGGCTTCGGCGCCCGCACCATAGCCGTCGCCACCGGCGTCTATTCGCGCCAAGAGCTGCACGCCTGCGCCCCCGATTTTCTTTTTGACTCACTCGAAGACGCCGCGGCCGTCTGGGACGCCATCGCAGGCTGACAGGGTGCTTGCAAAGCGACCTCATGGCAACGGCAGCTCAGATATTTCAACGGGTCGCCAAGCGAGCGGGTAGATTGCACTTGCCCCGCCCCCGGCCAGCCGCGCACAATCGTCAACAGGAACACCACCGGGAAACAAAGATGAAGCTCTTACGCATATTCGCTTTCTCCGTGATCTTCGTGGGCGTGGCGTCGCTGGCCAGCGCCCAAGACACCATCGCGCTGCCGCGTGGCAATGTCAGTGGTTTCGGCACCTTCACGGCCACCGCATCCGACGATCTCGATCGGGGCAACGGGTTCGGCTTGTCCGGCACCTACTTCTTCTCGCGCCTGATCGGAGTCGAAGGTGGTTTTCGACGTCAGTCGTTCGACGTCGCGGGCAGCGAGGCGAACGCTCTCGCCGGAGGCGAGCTCAAGGTCAACCTCATCACCGCCAACGTCGTTGTCCGCATGGCGTCGGGCAACGTGCAGCCCTACGTCTCGGGCGGGGTTGCCTTCTACACCAACGACTACGCCACCGATCCGGTGGTGGTGGCCGCACTCGCTGATTTCAACTTTGTGGCCGCCGAAAGCATCGATAATACCGTGGGCTTCAACGTCGCCGGAGGCGTCGACTTCCAGGCATCGGCGCGCATCGGCTTCTTCGTCGAAGGTCGTTTCATGGCCGCCACCGCCGATAGCATCGGCGGACTCACGGATGAGGTCACGGACATCACCGCCACCATCGCCGGCACACAGGAGCTCAACGTGTTTACGGTGAACGGCGGCATCCGCATTTTCTTTTAGGAGGCTGTGATGACGGTCTGGTGGGTCTGGCAAGTGGGAGTTACGGGCGAGCGCGGCGAGGGCGACGAGCGCCGAAGAGGAGAGGGCAAGGAGGGACGAAGAGGAGGGGGCAACGTGCGAACCAACAGAGGTGACCACAGGGGCCGCCGGGCATCCTTCGCCATCGTGGGCACGTTGGTGGCGCTTTCCTTGGCAACCGGTGGGGCGCCCGCAGGCGCTGCGGGGCCATCGGAGACGATGCAGGAGGCACTGCCCGGACAGCGGCTCGAGTTCCAGGCTTCCGAGATCTTCGCAGCCCCGGGAAAACCTTCGACCCCCTCTCTCGACTCCCGACTCGATCAACTCGCCGCCATCGAGCGACGCGAAGGCGCCGCCGCGGCGCGACGTTTTGCGGACGTCAACGCAATCTCGCTCGATGCGCAGGGGCGCGCCAATATCCTCATTCACCAGAGCGCCCAGCGCGACTACTACCGCGGGGCACAGGCAGTCGGGGACGATCAAGAGCATTACACCGGCTCCGCCACGTTCGGTGAAGAGGCCCTCTTCGAGCTCCTCGAGGGACGCATCACCGAGGCAGTTAGACGCCTCGGCGGTACCATCCGCGGTCGGGTGTCCGACCTGGTTGATGCCAGTGTGCCGATCGCCAACCTGCGGGAGCTCGGCGACGCTTTCGGTGTGGGTTGGCTGGCACCCGCTCTGACCCGTCGGGGCACCGTGGTGAGCCAGGGCGTGAATGTGATCCAGGCGGCGGCGCTGCAGTCGTCGTCGGTTTCCTACCAACCCACCGACCCGGTCAGAGTGGGCGTCGTTGACCTCGGCTTCAAGGGCTACCAGGATCTACTGGGCAGCGACCTGCCACCGTCGGTAACGGTGAATTCTTTCCACCCGGGCGGCATCGATGGCAACGGAGAGGAGCCTCTCGACCAAATACACGGTACCGCCTGCGCCGAGATCGTTTTCGACGTCGCACCGGAGGTGGAACTGTTTCTTGCCAACTTCGACACCGCTGCCGACAACGCCGCCGCCTTCGATTGGATGATCGAGCAGAACGTCGACGTGATCACCTACTCGATCGGCTGGTTCAACGCCGGACCCGGTGACGGCCGCGGCGTGATAAACGATCCCGTGCAGCGTGCATTGGACCGCGGCATCGCGGTCACCGTCGCCGCTGGCAACGCCGCGCGCACGCACTGGGAGGGCCAATATTCCGACCCGGACGGTGACGGCCTCAACAACTTCGCACCCGACGACGAGAGCAATGCGGTGTTTCTCAACGCCGGCGAAGACTTGGTCGTTTTCCTCAACTGGGACGACTGGTTCGCATCGGCCCAAGACTACGACCTGTATATCCTCGATGAAGACAGCAACATCGTGGCGTTCTCCACCAACTTCCAGACCGGCACCCAAGAGCCGACGGAAGCGGCCGGCTTCACCGCCCAGGTCTCCGGCGTGTACCACGTGATCATCACTCGCTTCAGCGCCACCCGCGACGTGAACCTCGAGATGTTCTTCTTCATCGACCGTGAGATGCAGTACATCGTGCCCGCCGGAAGCATCACCATCCCAGCCGACAGCGACGGAGCGGTGGCGGTGGGCGCAACGTTCTGGGGCGATGACGTCATCGAGTTCTTCAGCTCGCACGGACCCACCGCCGACGGTCGCATCAAGCCTGACCTGACGGCGCCGGACGGCGTCTCCACGGTCAGCTATGGCGATCTTGGCCTGGCTTTTTTCGGCACCTCGGCCTCAGCACCACACGCCGCCGGCGCCATCGCCCTGATGAAGTCACGCTTCGGTGTCTTCTCCGTCAACGAGATTCGCGACATTCTTTACGGGCGCGCCATCGACCGTGGCCTGGCGGGAATGGACAATATTTACGGGCGCGGGCGCCTCGACGTGATCGGCCAGTGAGGGCGCGCTTCTTCTATTGGGCCTGACGGACGTGAGCAGCGGCAGATCCCGACTCGCAACCCTGCGCGCCGCGTTTTCTCTGGTGGGCGCAATTCTGCAGGGAGGCAAAGGCAAGACGCACGAATCCGGGACGGTGACACGCACGTCGCGCGAGCCGCTGGTGGAGGGGTTCGGCCCTACGGACGTGTACACCCCAGTAAACAGCACCCCCACGAGCGCCGCCGTGCTGATGATGCACGGGCTCACCAAGGACGGCATCAGGGACCACCGAATCCCCACCTTCGCAGCCACCGTGGCGCGCGGCGGAATGCCGGTGGTCCTGCCGGAGTTCCCGCGCATGAAGCGCCGCCTGATGAGCATCGAGGATCCAGCCGACGTATTGCGCGCCGCCAGGGCCGTGCCGGAAGCCACGGGCATCGATAGGGTGGTGCTCTTGGCGCTGTCGTACGCTGCCGGCCCCACCTACCTGGCAGGCGCGCAGATGAGCAACGATGAGCTCGCCGGTATCGTTACAATCGGTGCCTACTACAACGTCGACCATCTCTCCGAGTTTACCGCCACCGGTGGGGTCGCCGCCTACGGAAGCAAACAACCCACAGCACACGACGCCGGCAAGCAGCTCGAGGGACGCTGGGTGTTCCTCGCCAGCGCCGGACGTTGGCTCCCGGATCCGCACGATGGCGAGGTCCTTGCCGCCGGCGCAGAAGCCTGGAAAGAGGATAGGGCACCGACCTGGGACGAGGTGCGCCCCAAACTGTCGCCCGAGGGGCAGAACCTGCTCGACTACATGACGCTCACCGACCCGCAGGCCCACGAAGAGGCGCGGCGCGGCTTGGCGCCCCCCGTGCAGGAAGCCTTCGAGATGCTGACCCTGCGCGGCAAGCTCGGTAACCTCACCGCTCCGGTGGTGCTCATCCACGGGCGCCACGATGTGCGTATCCCGTTCCGCGAGAGCATGCTGCTGCGCGACGAGCTGGCGTCCAACAGCAAGGTCCGATTGGCCATCCTCGACGCCTTCGTGCACGCCGAACGTGCCGACGGATGGAAGAAGTTCTGGCGCGTCGCCGGCGACGGTTTCAAGCTCAGCCGCTGCGGTTTCGAGATTCTCAATTGGACGCGTTGAGATGGACATGGTGGTACCCATGCCGCCGCCTCGCCCGGCTAGCGCTAGCGCCCCGGCGTAAAACGGGTGATAACTTCGAACCTCCACGGAACCACGATCCCCACCTCCGGCGCCGCCGCCCCGTCGGCGAGCTCGGCGGCGATGCTCAGCGATTGCTGCTCGTCGAGCGCCAGAACGGTGGCGGCGACATGCTTGCACAGGTGGCGCGAGGGAGCCTGTCCTTGGAAGTCACGGCACCCGTGTTGGATTCGCCGCGTCGCCACGTCGATGACGACGTTGTAGTTGGCCACCGCGGCAATGATCAGCTCGCTGTCGGCAACCAAGAAATTGACCTGATCGACGAGTTTGACGGCACGCTTGAGACGGCCGGCCTCCGTGCATGCGGCGAGGGACTCCGCGGCGGTGTTGACTCCGGTGGCGGCATCCTGCGGCGACGTCACCTCGGACTCCGCCCATGGATGGCGAAGAGGTCGGCGACCACCGCATGCCCGGTGGCCCGTCGTCCGGCACCCGGGCCGGCGATGGAGACCTCGCCCAGCGCTTCGGTATCGAACACCAGCAGATTACCCGGCCCGGTGAGCGATCCCAGTGGGTCGTTGCGATCGACCTTTTCCGGCGCCACGCCGGCGCTCCAACCGCCGTCGATACGATCGACCCGCACCACCAGACGCCAGCTGTTCCCTTCCTCTGCTGCGGCTTCGATATCAGCAGCCGAGAGGCCCCTGATCCCAGTGCGCGTCACGTCTTCGATGGCAAGATCGGCGCCGAGCACGCAGTTGGCGAGGATGAGCGCCTTGGCGGCCGCATCCCAGCCATCGACATCGCCAGACGGATCAGCCTCGGCGTATCCCCGACGCTGCGCGTCATCCAGCGCCTCCTGATAAGCGATGCCTCGCTCCATCTCGGAGAGAATGAAGTTGCAGGTGCCGTTGACAACACCACGGAGACCCCGGATACCGGCCCCGGCGAGGCCCGACTCGCAGAGGTTGAGCACCGGGGTGCCGGACATCACAGTGCCCTCGAACCGCAGCTGCACGCCCGCCACGCGTGCCGCCGCGTCGAGCTCACGGTAGGCGAGCGCGATGGGGCCCTTGTTAGTGGTGACGACGTGAAGACCGGCATCGATAGCGGCTCGCACGTGGCCGAGACCGGGTTCGCCGGTCTGTAGATTGGTCGGTGTGAGCTCGATGAGAACATCGGCGGCGCCACACTCGAGCGCCTCCGTGAACCCGGCAAGGGCCTCCGCGCCATGATGTTCGGTGAGTTTCTTGTCGGCGTCGGCGAGCCGCAGCAATTCGGTGAGGTCGAGTCCGGCATCGCAGGCGACGCTGCCCACCAGCGGATCGACGACCGCCACCACAGAGGGCTCGAAGCCGTGTTCCGCGAAACCCTGGCGAGCTGCCAGCAGGCATTCAGCAACACCGCGACCAACGGTGCCGAAGCCAACCAGAATCAGGCGCATGGAAGTATCGAAGAAAAGCCCAGGTGATTTCCACGATCGCCTCCCGCGAAGTCGCAATGTTCCCCGCGGGGCCTCCGACAGCTTCGCTCAATCGAGGGTTTCACCTGGGCTCCGTCCAACTTAGCAGCCACCGGAAACGTGTCAACAATATTCAGTACGTTGCCGAAACACGGTTGCGCATGGCTTGCGGAAACTGCTCAAGATTGTCGCGAAACTCCTCAATCGCGTCTGAACGGCATCGCCATTTTCGAGTAGCCCTCGGGAGCTTCCCAGGTCTCGGGACCAAAGTCGGCGTTCTGGTCGATGGCGCGCAGGGTGTTGGTCGAGAGCGTGCCGCCGGCGCTCGAGATGATCTGCACGGGGAAGCCGTCCGGCATGTTGACCGCGGTCATCTGCGCCTGGATTTGCCCGATCATCCCGGCGGCACCGCCGCTACCGCCCACCATACCGCCCAGCATCGGGCTGTTCAGCAGCGTTGACATCGAGTCCATGACCTGCCCCACCAGGGCACGGAAATCGGCGTCGACCTCCTGCGAGAACCACATGGTCAGATCACCGTCCTGCTCCGGGTGCTGGACAAGCACTTCGTACGCGTTCCACTGTTCGATCTGCTTGGTGTTGCCGGTGCGAGTGAAGGTGGGCGGCGTCATGTCCTCCTCCATCCTTGCTTCCACCTGCTCCGGCATCTGGCCCAGCAGGCCTGCCATCATTTGCCTCATCTCGGCGGTGAATTCCAGGTACGACTGCTCGGCGTGCTGGATCAACAGCATCTTGCCGTCGTCGCCGCCGATCGAAACCATCGAAATCTCCTCGCCAATGTCCATGCGCAGGCGGTCGGAGCCGAGCGACAGCTTGATGACCCTGGGCTGGCCCTCGCTCTCGGATACCATTTCCAGGTATGTACCGGCTTGCGCCGCCAGGCCTGGTGCCGAGCCGGCCAACAGAAGTAGCGCTGCCACCGCCAGACATCCGATCATGCCGGTGTTTCTCCAAGTCGTCATTGCATGTCTCCTGTGGTCCGACACTCTCATGAGACGGCCACCGCCTCGACGTTTCCGAGTCTACTGCACGACCCCCCGAAGTACGGCCTCCACCGCCGCCGCCTGCTGGTCCCAGGTGTATTTCCGTTCGACTAGCGAACGCGCCTCGTGCCCCATGGCGCGCACCGCAGCCCGATTGCTTTCGAGCTCCATGAGGGCCTCGGCCAGGGCAAGCGCGTCGCCGCACCGGTAGAAGGTCGCCACGGTTGGCGGCAGCAGTTCCTTGAGCTCGGCGATGTCGGCGGTGATCAACGCCAGACCGGCGGCAAGGTACTCGAAGATCTTGATGGGCGACCAGAACCAGCCGAGCTCCAGGGCGCGGAACTGATCGGGCGCGAAGGGGGCGAGGCCAACGTCGGCGTCGGCCAGGAGCTCCGGTATGCGGGCGTGAGAAACGCGCCCGACGAACTCGATGTGGTTCTCGACGCCGGCCGCCACCGCCGCGGCGCGGGCGAGCTTCCAGCGCGGCCCCTCGCCGATGCACGTCACCTGCAACGACACGCGCCGCGCGGCACAATGGGCCACCGCGGCGACCAGATCCTCGGCACCGTGCCAGGATCGAAAGCTGCTCACGTACACGCAGCGCAGGGGTCCGGTGGCGGCAGTTTCCGCACCGGGCCTGAAGCGCTCGATGTCGACCCCGTTCACCACCACGGTGGCGCGATCCTGGAGGTCCGGCGGCAACAGGTGGCGCGATGTCGTGTAGAACCCCGCGCTCATCGCCAGTTGGCGCCGGCGCCAACGGTCGACCGGGCGTACGAGGGTCAGCTTGTCGAGCGTATCGCGCAATGACCCGGGATAGTCGCGCGCCGGCGAGTTGATCTCCAGCACCGCCGGAACGCCGGCAGCATGGGCTGCGGTCAGCGCTGCGCCGCCAAACGTATAGAAGCGCTCGACAACGACATCGGGCTCCAGTGCATCGATGAGGCGACGGAGGGAACGCCTCGCCGTCCACTCGAGCAGGGTCACCGGCAGCAGGCGTTTCAGCGGGTGCAGGGCGACGCCGTCGAGGTCTCCTAGGGCACCGCACGATGCCAGGGCAGCGAGGTGCACCTCATGTCCGCGGCGTGACAGCGCGCGGCACAGCTCCAACGTGTGGACACTGCCGCCGTGGGTTCCGGGAATCGGCGTGCCGGCTGCGGAGTAGAGGATCTTCAATAGGGTCCCCCGGTGAGAGGCAGGATTCTAGGGTCCATCTTGCTCCCCTGTCTCCGCCCCGGTACGATTCTTAGATTCTACGCGATTTCCAAGGGAGCCTCGGCGGCCCCTCTGAACCCTGCGGAATGGACTATGAACTATTTGCTGATCCCCCTCGGCGCCATTGCCCGGCTCCTTCCTCACCTCCCCAACTTCACTCCCATTGGCGGCATGGCGCTGTTCGGCGCCGCCCACGGCAGCCGGCGCTCGGCGATCATCGCGCCTCTGGTTGCCTTGGCTCTGAGCGACATGCTCATCGGCGGTCACGCCACCATGCCGTACGTGTACGCCTCGTTCGTGATCATCTCCTTGATGGGTATGTTCGTGTTCCGCAAGGGAATTTCGATGCCGCGCGTCATCGGCGCCTCGATCGGTTCGTCGATGATCCTGTTCGTGGTCTCGAACTTCGGCGTGTGGGCCAGCGGCACTATGTATGCACCCACCTGGAGCGGCCTCATGACCTGCTACCTGATGGCGTTGCCGTACCTGCGCAACACCATGCTCGGTGACCTGTTCTACGCCGGGGTGTTCTTCGGCGGTTACGCCCTGGCGACGCGGTACGGCCGCCTCGCGGCTCTGGTTCCGGTCACCGCCGACCACCTCGAGGGTTAGCCCGGACTTCTCAACGGGTGGCTACTGCGCGAAGGCGCGGAAAGACTTTTCGCCGAAGGCCAGGACAACGGGCCTGCACTCGGCAACGGAGAGGTGTCCGAGAGGCCGAAGGAGCGCGCTTGGAAAGCGCGTGTATGGCTAGACCCCGTACCGTGGGTTCGAATCCCACCCTCTCCGCCATCTACTCGCGGGCGCAGGGCGCGCGATGACTGCGTTGCGCTCGATTCGGGATGCTCGACGTACCGGAAGGTACGCCTCCGCTCCCGAATCGGCGGGCGCCTTGTCCTCACACGCCCTGCGCCGGCTCGCTTGGCAACCGTGGTGGGGACAGGTGTCGTGGGCGTAGGGGGGTCCGCCACACGTCTGGGTAAAACCTTACTTGCTTTTCTGAGTTTATGGCCTTAGGCTTATTGAGACTCAATCGCAGTACGCCCCGCCCTCTTCACACCGACCGGTCAGCCCAGCCCCTATGCCCAACGCCGCGTTTGTCATTACCCTCCGGGAAGGCCTTGAAGCCTTCCTGATCGTCGCCATTACCCTCGCCTATCTGCGCAAGACCGGACGGTTCAAGTTGGTGCCGGCAGTGTATTGGGGAATCGCCGTGTCGGTCGTCGTCAGCATCATCGCCGGCGTTCTGCTGGCCCGTGCTTCCAACGCCGCGTTGTGGGAAGGTGTCCTCGCGCTCGTTGCCGCGGTGCTGGTCACCTGGATGATCGTCCACATGTGGCGCATCTCGAAGACCCTCAAGAAACGAATCGAAGGGCGCCTCGAAGAAGCGGCACTGCGTGACGGCACCGCTGCCTTCATGAGCGTGTTCGGCTTCACCGTCTTGATGGTCACCCGGGAGGGTATGGAAACGGCGCTGCTGATGAACGCGCTGATTTTCCAGGTGCCGGACTCCGGGTCGCTCATCCTCGGTGCCGCCGGCGGAATCTTGGTGGCTGCGGTGGTCGCCTGGCTATGGTCGCGCCACGGGCACCGTGTCAACCTGGGAAGATTCTTCCAGGTCACCGCGGTGTTCCTGCTGATCTTCGCCGCGCAGCTGGTGATCACCGGCTTCCACGAGCTCACCGAGGCACGTATCTTCCCGTACAGCGACACGCTGCACTGGGCCACTGAGCCCTACGGCCCGGACGGCCAGTATGGACGCTATTTCACCTACCTGCTCCTAGCCGTTCCGCTGAGCTGGTTGCTATTCGCCAGCGTTCTCGAGCGCCGCGCGTCGCGAAGGAGCGGGCGCGAGGGCGTGGGAGGACAAGGCGCGCGCAGATTCGGGAGCGGAGGCGTACCTTCAGGTACGTCGAGCATCCCGAATCAAGTGCAACGCGGTCATCGCGCGCCCTCGCGCTCGCTTCGCCTTGAGGCAGACTGAGGCGCATGGCACCATCAAGGTCACCGCAAACGTAGAGAGTTTTTGGCCGTGCTAGGTGGGGAGTTAGCGGTGCCCTGGACCTGCAATCCGCTATAGCAGGACCGAATTCCACCCCGAGGGGTGCAGCACTCGTGGTCGGGTCGCCGAGGGAACAAACGACGCCGGGCCCTGTGCGGTGCAGACCTGCGAACCCCGTCAGACCCGGGAGGGAGCAGCGGTAAGTAGGCACCTGCAGGTGCCGCAGGCCAACCCGGCGCGCGTCCTGAGGTTGATTCGCCCGAGAGCTGGCTTCGACGGGTGGTGCACGGCCAGTATTTGATAGCGCTGTTTGTTTCCGGATTCTCCTTATGGCCGATCACAGTTACCAGGTACTCGCGCGCAAGTGGCGGCCGCAGAGGTTCGACCAGGTGGTCGGACAACCGGCCATCGTGCGTACGCTCCGCAACGCGCTGGAGCAGGGCAGAGTGGCACATGCCTACTGTTTCTCGGGGATTCGCGGGGTCGGCAAAACGACCATCGCGCGGCTTCTCGCCAAGGGGCTCAATTGTCGCAACAGCGAGTCGCCGACCGCGAGCCCCTGCAGCGAATGCGAAGCCTGCGTGGAAATCGAGGAGAGCCGCAGCCTCGATGTCATCGAACTGGACGCCGCGTCGCAAACCGGCGTCGACGACATCCGGCAACTCAACGAGTTCGCTCGTTACACACCCTCGCGCGACCGCTACCGCGTGTTCATCATCGACGAGGCACATATGTTGTCGGCGAGCGCCTTCAACGCGCTGCTCAAGACGCTGGAGGAACCGCCGCCGCATGTAGTTTTTCTGCTCGCCACTACCGAGCCGCACAAGATCCTGCAGACCGTGCTGTCCCGCTGCCAGCACTACCCACTGGGCAGAATCAGCCAGGTCGAGATCAGCTCGCGTCTGCGCGAGATGGTCGACGCCGAGCAGGTCGCCCTGTCCGACGACGCCCTGGCGATGGTTGCCATCGCCGCGGACGGCAGCCTGCGGGATGCGCAGAGCCTGCTCGACAAGCTCATCGCCTTCGGTGGCGACGACATCGACGACGAGACAGTGGTGGAACTCCTCGGCATGGTCGACCGAGAGCTCCTCTTCACGGCCACAGATTTGCTCACCGCGCAGGACCTCGCCGGTATCCTGGGATTGGTCAACCGCATGGTCGAACAGGGGGTCGACCTGCACCAGTTCACCCTCGACCTGTTGGGCCACCTGCGCGCCCTGCTGGTCGTCGCCACGGTGCCTGACGCGGGAGAAATCCTGCACCTGCCGGGCGGCGACCTCGACCGGCTGAGGGGGCAGGCGGAACGGTTCGAGATCGACGACCTTGACCGCGCGTTCGCTCTCTTGTCGGCAAGTGAGTACCGCATCAAACAGTCCGAAGTTCCTCGCTACGAGCTCGAGATGGTGCTGGCGCGGCTCGCTCGCATGCCCCGCCTGGAGCCCATCGCAACGCTGATCTCGCAGCTGCGGTCGGGATCCGGTGGCGACACCGGCGGCGGGAACGCCGGGCCCGGATCGAGCCAGAATCCGGCAACCAACCGGCGCTCCGGCAGTGGTGGGGTGGGCGCGGCGCCAGGTGGCGCGGCAGCATCGGCCCCTTCCACCAGCGCACCACCTCCGGCGTCGTCAGAGGCGCCAGCCGGCGCCGCGACACGAACGGAATCGACCACCGAGGCGCCCCCCGCAGCGGCGCCGTCGATGAGCCAAACAACGGAGTGGGCCGTTGCGGAGAGCAGCAAGACGGTGCCGACGCCGGCTATCGGAACCGAGGTGCGACTGGTCATCGAGCGCTTACGCGCCGACAAACCGATGATCGCGCAGATCATCGAACGCGCTGACTCCGTGCAATTGCGCGACGAGACCCTTTTTCTGACCTTTCGTGAGGCGGGCGGCATCTTTCGCGCCCGGCTACGCGACCGCGCCACTGTGGAAGCAATCGCAAAGGCTGCCGAATCCGCCCTGGGGCGCAAGATCACCGTGGTGGTGGGGTTCAACGGAGATGCCGAGGGGAGCACGGAGTTGACTCCAGCAACCGAATCGCCGCACGCCGAGGCCTCCCTTGCACCGCAGGACACCGCCCAGCAACACCGCGACGAGCTCTGGCGGCGGGCTGAAGGCGAGCCGATGGTGCAGCAGTTCGTCGATGCGCTGCGCGGCAACCTGACCGACGTCGAAGACATGTAACGGGGAGGAATCGATGATCAACAAGAAGATGAAGAAGATGCTCGCTGAGGCTCAGCGCATGCAGGACACGTTGCAGCGCGATCTCACCGAGCTGCGGATCTCCGCGACCGCCGGAGGTGGAGCGGTGCGCGCCACGGTGAACGGGCAAAAGCAGCTCATGGAGCTGTCCATTGAGCCCGAAGCCGTCGACCCCTCGGACGTCGAGATGCTGCAGGATCTCATCGTCGCCGCCATCAACGAAGCAACGCGCCGGGTCGACGAGGAAGTGCAACAAAAGGTCGGCGGCATGATGGGCGGCATGGGTCTACCCGGCCTGATGGGCTGACGCTCGGTGTCGCTCGACGATTCCGGGCCCGTAGCGGCCCTCATCGAGGAGCTCTCACGGCTACCGAGCATCGGTCGCAAGACGGCGCAGCGGGTCGCCTTCTACCTGCTCAAGGTGCCACAAGAGCAGGCGGACCGACTGTCCGATGCGATCCGCGCCGTGCGCGCCGGCGTCAAGCCTTGCCGGCAGTGCAACATCCTGACCCACGAGGACCCTTGCACTCTATGCGCCGACTCGCGCCGGCAGGACGACCTGTTGTGCGTTGTCGAGGAGAGCCTCGACGTCGGAGCCATCGAACGTACGGCGCGGTACCCGGGCCGCTACCACGTGCTCGGCGGTGTGCTCTCGCCGCTGGACGGCATTGGCCCGGACGAGCTCAATCTCGAGAGCTTGCTCGAGCGCGTCAAAGCAGGCGTGATCACCGAGGTCATCGTGGCTACCAACCCGACGGTCGAAGGCGAGGCCACCGCCGCCTACATCGCCCGGCTCATCAAGCCATTGGGAGTGACCGTCTCCCGTATCGCCTCCGGCATCCCGGTTGGCGGCGACCTCGAGTACGCTGACGAAGTAACGATGGCGCGATCCCTAGAGGGCCGCCGGGAGCTGTAGGGAGGCGGGGAGGCACGGTGTCTCCTGCGTTGCGCCTTGGATCCACCGCACCTGCACGCCTCGCTGGGAGCTTGAGAGGGGGCTCCAGCTTTGCTAAATTTCCCCTTGGCGGGAGTCATCGCGATGTCCCGTTGTGCGGTTTCTGGTTCCTGAGTAGCTCAATTGGCAGAGCATCCGGCTGTTAACCGGAGGGTTGCAGGTTCAAGTCCTGCCTCAGGAGCCTTTTTTTTGTCCGGCGCCGGCTGCCTGCTCCTTGCGTTCGCATTCCCGGGCCATCTCCGCCAATCAGGCGCACCTAGCAGCTATAGCTGACGCGCCCCTCAGCGCGCCTACTCCAGCTACGGCTGGAACCTCATCAGCACCGTGGTGCAGGGGGCCGCCGGGCAGGATTTCTTGTCGTACATGCAGGAACGCGTCTTCGATCCGCTGGGGTTGAACCACACCTA
>SMUY01166169.1_pt1 | contig 17657 bp, 12 predicted proteins | sample 2456441 | NCBI WGS metagenome assembly SMUY01 (sample SAMN11095931, study PRJNA526329) | marine sediment metagenome | biome: Marine sediment; feature: Surficial sediment; material: Deep marine sediment; isolation source: Hadal surficial sediment | place: Pacific Ocean | collected 2014-11 | depth...
GGGTGCAGGCAGCGTCACGGCGGGTGTCGTTGCTCCGCACCACCATCGTGCCGCAGTCGGAGCAGACGCTGGAGGTAGCACGAGTCGGGTATCAGACGGATCAGGTGGACTTCCTTGTCCTGATCGACATCCAGCGCCTCCTGCTCGACACGCAGATCGACTACCTCCGGGCACTGAACGATCTGGAGCGGGCGCGCGCGGCGCTGAAGCGCGCGGTGGGCACCGACATCACGTCCGTGCCAGTGCGGGAGACCAGCGTCACGCCGCGCGACATGGGGAGGGCACGCCGATGAGGTCATCTGTGCAACGACGCGCGTCGGGGATGGCGGTGGTCGTGTCACTGATCGTGCTCGTGTCGATGGGCTACGCCTTCCGCGCTCGTCTCGTGAGGGTCCCCCTCATCGGCGAGTGGTGGCAGACCGCCGTCGGCACCGACGACGGGATGGGGATGGGTCAGGACACCGTCGCCCCCGTCACGCTCCCGAGCGGGAGCCTGGGCGCACCCGGAATCGCAGCGCGCGCGGAGGTCAGGATCGATCCACGCCGACAGCAGTTGCTCGGTGTCAGGACCGTGGCGGTCTTGCGCCAGTCGCTCACGAGGACCATCAGGGCGGTTGGCGTCGTGGCCTATGACGAGACAACGCTCGTCGACGTGAATCTGAAACTCGATGGATGGATCGAGGATCTGTTTGTCGACTACACCGGTCGGCTCGTCCAGGAGGGCGATCCCCTCTTCACGCTCTATAGTCCGGCATTGCTGACGACCCAACACGAGTATGTCCTGGCGCTCGAGACCCGTGACGAGCTCCGCGCGTCGGAGGACGCCGAGGCACGGTCGTACGCCGAACGGATGGTCGACTCCGCGCGCGGCCGACTGGCGCTCTGGGACCTGTCGCCCGATCAGATCGCCGCCGTGGCGTTGACCCGCACGCCGCAGCGGTCGCCGGTGTTCTATTCGCCGGCCACCGGGTACGTGATCAGCAAACGGGCGATGGCGGGCTTGTATGTCACGGCGGGTGAGAGTCTGTATCAAATCGCCGATCTGTCGACCGTGTGGATAGAAGCTGACGTCTACGAGCGAGATCTGTCGGTCGTGCGGGTCGGGGCCCACGCCGAGGTGACGCTGGACGCCTACCCACGCAATCGGTTCAGCGGCCGTCTCGTCCACATCGATCCCTACGTCGAGGAGCGGACACATACGGTCACAGTCCGGTTCGAGCTGGCCAACGCCGACGGCCGCTTCAAGCCGGGGATGTACGCGAACGTCGAGCTCGCCGTGTCAGCCGGTGTCGGGCTCACGGTACCGGTCAACGCGGTGCTGGATTCCGGCGCCGAACAGGTGGTCTTCGTCGCGTTGGGAGACGGCTACTTCGAGCCTCGCCAGGTGCAGGTGGGGCAGCAGCTGGGCGACGTCGTCGAGATTCTCGACGGTCTCGACCTCGCGGAACGCGTCGCAACCGCGGCCACCTTCTTCCTCGATTCGGAAAGCCAGCTTCGCGCGGCACTCCAGGGGTTCGAGCCGGCGCCCGACGCTCCCAGACGCGCGTCCGGCACCCGCGATCGGTTCGACATCCAATTCGAGAGCCGGCCGGATCCCCCGGCCAGCGGGAGTAACGAGTTCGAGGTGACGGTGCGCGACCCGGCCGGTCGACCCGTTGCTGACGCCGACGTCGCCGTGGTCTTCTTCATGGCCGCAATGCCAACGATGAACATGCCGGCCATGCGGTCCGAGACACCGCTGCTGCACGTCGCGGACGGCGTCTATCGAGGCACCGGGGACGTGATGATGCCGGGACGCTGGGACGTCAGCGTGCAGGTGACTCGCGCCGGGGCGCTCCTTGGCACGGCGCAGCTCACGGTCGTCGTACGGTGAGGGGCGAGTGTCATCATGATTGAACGGATCATCGACTGGTGCACCGGGAACCGGTTCCTCGTCTTCACCGCGACCATCGTCCTCACGCTGTGGGGCCTGTGGGCGCTGGGCGAGACGCCGCTCGACGCCGTGCCGGATATCTCCGACGTGCAGGTGATCGTGGTCACGCGGTGGGACGGGCGCAGTCCAGACCTGATTGAGGACCAGGTGACCTATCCCATCGTGACGTCGCTGCTCTCGACGCCACGCGTACGGACCGTGCGGGGCTTCACCGACTTCGGCATCTCCTACGTCTACGTGATCTTCGAAGACGGTACCGACATGTACTGGGCTCGAAGCCGCGTGGTGGAATACCTGCAAGGCATCCGCAGCCTCTTGCCGGACGGCGTCGATCCGGCCATCGGGCCCGACGCGACCGGCGTCGGCTGGATCTTCGAATACGCCCTCGTGGACGAGACCGGCGAACACAACCTGGCCGAGCTCAGGAGCTTCCAGGACTGGCATCTGCGGTACTGGTTGGCCAGTGTGCCCGGGGTGGCCGAAGTCGCCACGATCGGGGGGTTCGTCAAGCAGTACCAGGTGAATCTCGACCCCAACCGGCTGGCTGCGTACGACCTGTCGGTCACCGATGTGGTGCGCGCGATCCGGGCGAGCAACAACGAGGTCGCGGGCCGCCTCCTGGAGTTTGCGGGGCGGGAGTACATGGTGCGCAGCCGTGGCTACCTGACGTCGATCGAGGATATCGAGCAGATCGCCCTTGGCGCGGATGCCAGGGGCACGCCCATCCGGGTGCAGGACGTGGCACAGGTGCGGGTGGGACCGGACATCCGGCGCGGCGTGGCCGAGCTCGACGGCCGCGGCGAGGTCGTCGGCGGCATCGTAATCATGCGCGTCGGGGAAAACGCGCTGCGGGTCATCGACCGCGTCAAGGCGAAGTTGATCGAGGTCCAGTCGTCACTGCCCCCGGGTGTGACGATCGTGCCGACCTACGATCGATCGCGTCTCATTCGAGACGCGGTCGGCAACCTGGGACGCACGCTCATCGAGGAAGCCGTCGTCGTCTCGATCGTCATCGTCTTGTTCCTCTTCCACCTCCGCGCAGCGCTCATTCCGCTCCTGGTCTTGCCGATCGCCGTCGTCGCGTCGTTCGTGCCGATGTACTACCTCGGGGTCACCGCCAACATCATGTCGCTTGGCGGCATCGCGCTGGCGATCGGGGTCCTCGTCGATGCCGCCATCGTCATGGTGGAGAACGCCTACCGCCGTGTCTCGGAGGACGAGAATCAGGACGGGGTGGGTCCGGATCAGCAACGACAGATCGTCATCGACGCGGCCAAGCAGGTCGGGCGCCCGATCTTCTTCTCACTGGCGATCATCATCGTCTCCTTTGCGCCCGTCTTCCTCCTCGAGGCGCAGGAGGGGCGCATGTTCAGACCGCTGGCCTTCACCAAGACCTTCGTCATGGTCTTTGCCTCGGCGCTGTCGATCACGCTCGTGCCGGTCCTGATGACCCTTCTCATCCGCGGCCGGCGTCTGAGGACGGCATCGCGGAATCCGCTGACCTGGTTGTGCACTCGTCTCTACGACCCGATCCTCCGGCTCGCGCTTCGCTGGCGGTGGACGGCCCTGATCCTGAACTTCGCGCTCGTGCCGTTGACGCTGCCGCTGCTCGCGACCATCGGCTCGGAGTTCATGCCGCCCCTCTACGAGGGGTCGATGCTCTACATGCCGACGGCGCCGCCTGGCCTGGCGGTGGGTGAGGCCACCCGGCTCTTGCAGGTACAGGACAAGCTGCTGGCGGAGTTTCCCGAAGTCGAGCGGGTGTTCGGGACGGTCGGGCGAGCGACGACGCCCACCGACAACTCACCGATGGGCATGGTCAACACGACGATCACCCTCAAGCCGCGGGAGGCGTGGCGTCCCGGCATGACGATGCAGCGGCTGCAGGCAGAGATGGACGAGGCGCTACAGTTTCCGGGGTTTCCCAATGTGTGGACCCAGCCCATACGCAACCGGCTCGATATGTTGCTGACCGGTATCAAGACCCCGGTCGGCATCAAGATTTTGGGGGCGGACCTGAACGTCATCCAGCGTCTCGGGGAACGCATCGAGCAGATTGCGCAGGGCGTGGAGGGCACGCGTAGCGTCTATGCCGAGCGGGTGGCGCAGGGCTACTTCACCGACATTCGTATAGACCGCGCCGCCATCGCCAGACATGGGCTGACGGTTGAAGATGTCCAGGACGTCATCCAGTCCGCGCTCGGGGGGCAGACGGTGACACGGACCGTCGAGGGCCGAGAGCGCTATTCGGTCAACGTGCGCTACGCGCGGAGCTTCCGGGAGACCCTGCCGGCCATCGAGCAGGTGCTGGTGCGCACGGGCACGGGGGCGCACATTCCGCTGGGCCAGCTCGCCAGCGTCGAGATCACGTCTGGCCCCGCCATGGTGCGCGATGAGGACGGCCAGCTCGTCGGGTATGTCTACGTGGACACCGCGACCCGGGATATCGGGGGGTACGTCGAACGGCTCGAGCAGGCCGTCAGCGAACAGCTGACGTTGCCGGCCGGCTACACGCTGCGCTGGACCGGGCAATACGAGTTCCAGGTGCGGGCCCGGGAACGGCTGCAAGTGCTGATTCCGATCGTCTTCTTCGTGATCTTCATCTTGCTCTACGTCACGTTCCAGTCGGCGTCCGAGGCCGTGACGGTGATGCTGTCGGTCGTCTATGCGATGACCGGCGGCGTGATCCTGCAATGGTGGCTCGGCTACAACTTTTCTGTGGCTGTGTGGGTGGGCTACATCACGCTCTACGGCGTCGCGGTGCAAACGGGCGTCGTGATGGTGTTCTATCTGCACGAGGCGCTCGATCGGCTCCTAGCACGGGGGGGAGCGATCACGGAAGGGGATCTCCGTGACGCGACAATCAGTGGTTCGGTGCTCCGGTTGCGGCCCAAGCTCATGACCGTCAGCGTCACCATGGCGGCCCTGCTCCCGATCATGTGGAGTACCGGCGTCGGCGCCGACGTGATGAAACCGATCGCCGCGCCGATCATTGGCGGCATGGTCACGTCGACCATGCACGTGCTCGTGATCACGCCGGTGATCTTCTACCTGATGAAACGGCGGGCGCTGCGGCGAGGCACGCTGACAGGCTCTGCGGGGAGCGGGCTGTCACGCGTCGGGGACACGCCCTGACCCCAGCACGACCGGGCGGCAGCGTACCGCCCGGTCTCCTCAGGGTGCTGCGTTACGGAAACACGCCGAGCGACAGATACGACCGCGCCACCTTCTCGATGGCGTTGGCCATGGCGGCGATCCGCAGCGACCGCATCTTCGGACGTCGGCGCAGGGTGTCGCGGATCTCGTGGTAGGCGACCAACATGATCTCCTCGAGACCGGAGTTGACGACCGTCAGCTCGTCGGAGCCGCGGATGACCGAGGCGCGTTCCTCCGGTGTCAGCCGCGTGCCCGTGGCGTTCTCGATGGTGGACAGCATCCGGCGGTGCGCGCTTTCCTGATATCGCTTCTCGAGCCGGCCGAATCTGACGTGCGAGAGGTTCTTGAGCCACTCGAAGTAGGACACGATTACGCCGCCCGCGTTGGCGTAGATGTCCGGGATGACCAGCACCCCCTTCTCCTCGAGGATGGCGTCGGCCTCAGGCGTGGTCGGCCCGTTGGCGCCCTCGAGCACGATCCGGGCTCGCACACGCGGCGCGTTGTCTTCGGTGATCTGGTGCTCGAGCGCCGCCGGGATCAGGACGTCGCAGTCGAGCTCGAGCCCGTCGAGCGAGCGCGGCAGCGTCGTGGCCCCGGGGTAGTCGAGCATTGTCCCGGTGGCGTCCCGGTGGCGCTTGACCGCATCCGGGTCGAGGCCCCGCGGGTCGGCGATGGCCCCCTCGCGCTCCGCGATCCCCACGATGAGCGCGCCGGCGTCGCGACAGAACCGCGCCACCCAGTAGCCCACCTTGCCGAGCCCCTGCACGACGATGCGTTTGCCGTCGATGCCGACCGGTAACCCGAGCCGGCTCATGTCGTCGGCCTGGGCGCAGACCTCCGACAGCACGTAGTACAGTCCCCGGCCCGTCGCCTCGGTTCGTCCGTTGATGCCGCCCTGGTCCAACGGCTTGCCGGTGACGCACCCCAGAGCGTCGATCTGGTCCGGGCGAAGTGCGGTGTAGGTGTCGGCGATCCAGGCCATCTCCCGGCTGCCGGTGCCGTAGTCGGGCGCCGGCACGTCGGTGGCCGGGCCGATGAAGTTCTTGCGCACCAGCTCGTGGGTGTAACGTCGGGTGATGCGCTCGATCTGGTCGTCGGTGTAGTCCGCCGCGTTGATCTGGACCGCCCCCTTGGCGCCACCGAATGGGACATCGACGATGGCGCATTTGAACGTCATCAGCGCCGCCAGCGCCATCACCTCATCCTCGTCCACCTGTGCGCTGTAGCGGATGCCGCCCTTGAGCGGCAGCCGGTGATGACTGTGCTCGACGCGCCAGGCTCGGATGACCTCGAGCGTGCCGTCGCTCCGTCGGATCGGGAAGTCGAAGCGATACACGGCGTTGCATCGTTTGATCTGGTCGAGCAGCCCGGGCGGATGGTCACCGAACGTGGCCGCGCGGTCGAAGGTACGGCAGACGTCGGTAAAGAAGCGGTGGATGCGAGCCATCACGGGATGTCAGGTCGGACACTCGATTATAGGGTTCGGTCAAGAATAAGTCCGCATTTCATCGGCGTCGAGACGCCCGGCTGGCAAGGCGCGAGGAGGGAGCATACGGGCACAGTATGCGACCGACGAGTCACGCAGCCAGACGGGATGGATCGGCGGCCAGAACTGTGACGTTATTCTTGACCGGGCCCACGGTGCCGTGGTTCCGGTGCGATGCGGTCGTGGAGGGGAATAAACCCCGGGGCGACCAGGTCTTCACCGGTAGCCGGCGGCCGGTGTTGCGTGGAGGACAGGATGAGAAAGAGTGGAGAACGTGCCTTCTGGCGGGTCGCCTGCGCAGCGGCGCTGGTGGCAGCGACGCTGGGCCTTGCGGCCGCCTGCAAGCAGGTCGAGCTGGCCAGCGGCTGGGCCACCGACGGGGTCGAGGTCGATGGCGTGAACGACGAGTGGATCGGCGCCATCACCTACTTCGAGAAGCAGGACGTGACGGTCGGGCTGCTCAACGACGACGAGTTCCTGTATGTCAGCCTCGTGACCAGTGGCCCGGTTGGCCGGCTGGCGATGGCGACCGGTCTGACGGTCTGGTTCGACCCGGATGGCGGAAAAGACGAATGGTATGGCATCCGCTTCCCGGTGCCGCCGGAGCAGAGCGAGCGGCCGCGTGGTGGTCGCGGCGGCCGTGGTGCTGACGGGCGCGCGGGTGGTCGCAGTGGCGGCCGAGCCGGCGGCGGACGGGGTGGGACATCGTCGCTGGAGCGGATGCGCGAGGTCGAGCTGGTCGGTCCCGGCGATCTGAGTCGACGCCGTCTGCCGCTGCCGGTCGGCGGCGGGCTGGAGGTCGCCATCCGGAACAACGGGCCGACATTCGTCTATGAGCTCAAGGTTGCCCTGGCCCGAAACGACGACTATCGGATGGGGCTCGGCGTGGAGCCGGGCTCCGAGATCGGCGTCGGGTTCGTGACTGGCAACGTCGGGGGCCAGGGGCGTGGTGGTCGGGGCGGCTTCGGAGCCGGCGGGTTCGGCGGGGGCGGCGGCCGCGGGGGCGGCGGTGGTGGCCGCGGGGGCGGCGGCGGCGGCCGTGGGGGTGGCGGCGGCGGCCGTGGCGGTCCTGGCGGTGGTGACAGACCGGATCGTCCGGACCCGCTGAAGCTGTGGGCCAAGGTGCAACTGAGCGCTCGACCGAGCTCCTGAGACGGGATACGGCCGCATGAGACCCCTGCACCTCCCGATCGTGATCGCGCTGTCGGTGCTCGGCTGTGATACAGGCACTCCCGCGGCTCCCACGCCTGTGGTCTCAGACACCGCTGACACCACTCCGCCGGGCACCACGACTCCGGCCCCCGCCACGCCACCTGGACCCACGGTCGCCAGGCCCGCCTTCAAGGTGATGACCTACAACGTCCAGCTCGCGAATTTCGGTGCGCCCAACCCCGCGAGTCGGAAGCCGATGATTGTCGAGATCATCAGGTCGGAGGCCCCAGATATCGTTGGCCTGCAAGAGCTCGGGTCGACCCACCGAGCCGATATCGAAGCCGGACTGCAGGACCTCTACGACTTCTTCGATGGCGGGAGCGGGAGGAATGCCGAGCTGATCCTGTTGCGGAAGAACGTCCTGGCCGGCTCGGGACAAGGCATGGTCACCCTCTCGACGCAGTGTGGCGGGTCGTTGGGTGTCACGTTCCTCGAAGTGCGAAGTCTCCGAGGGGTCGATTTCGTGTTGTTCAACACGCACCTCTGCTTTACCAACCCCGCTCAGCACGCCATCCAGGTCATCGATACGCTGGCCGACAGGTATCCCGGTCGCCAGGCGGTTGTCTTGGGGGACCTCAATTCGAGACAGGGGGGCGAGACGATGAACTTCTTCCTCGAGCAGGGGGAGCTCTTGGGTCGCGTCAGTCCTGTGCGGCTCTACGACACCTGGGCGCTCGCCGGGGGTGACCGCTCGTCCCGTGTAGGCACGGGCATCGACTGGATCCTGACGACCGATGGCACGGGTCAAGCGATCGCTGTGACGGACGCGTCAGTTGTGGCGAACGCCTCACAAGCCTCGGACCACATTCCGATCACCGCGACGTTGTTCTAGCAGCCCGTGGTGCAAATCCCGCTGCATTCGGCTGGCGCTGCATCCGGTCTGGCGGCGCCAGCCGCCGCCCGGCCAGTTCATGTTCGGGCTATGGCCAGGTCTCGCCGAAGCCGTGGCAAAGGCGGATTGTTCCTCGGTCGAATACTGCCGGTATGCTCCCTCTCGCAGGTTCTGCAAGAGGGAAGTCTCACACGAGACGTGGCTCGGCTCTTCTCGTGCCCGTCGCGGAAAGGCCCCTGTGGGAGGGAGCCGCCGACAAGGCTGCGAGTCTAGCGGGGTGGAAGTCCCCGCGCCGTCAATGGCCCGATCCGGACGGCGAGCATGTTCGATGCGTGAGGAGGTCACGATGCACGTTCTGCTGAACGGCGCTTCTGCACCGTATTCGTGGTGATGATCCAGCGCGGCCACTGCGCCCCGTAGTGTCCAAGGACGGCCTCTCACCCCTGTGCCGTGGACGGCTTGCTCCTGGGGACGCACTGTCTCATCCATGACAGAAATCCACTCTTCACCGGTGCCGTGCGGGACACGCTCGCGGACGGTGGGGTCGAGGCGGTGCGCCTGCCCCCGCGTTCGCCGAGCGATTTATCCGCACGATCAAGGCATCCTGCCTGGAGCGGCTGCTCCTCATCGGGGAAGGTGCGCTACGCCGCGCGATTCGGGAGTTCGTGGACCACTACCATCACGAACAGAATCATCAAGGGCTGGGCCATCAGCTGATTGTGCCGCCAGCCGGCACAGGACGACCGTAGGGGCCGATCAGGCGTCGACACCGGCTGGGTGGGATGTTGACGTACACCTACCGGCCGGCCGCCTGACCGCAGGCGGCGAATCTCACCTGATGCCACCGGTCTCGGCGAGCGGCTCAACGTGCTCAGTCAGGTCACGCCGGTGCGCCGTGTGTTCGGCGTCGGCACGTGCCACGGGCGCTTCCCTTCAAGTCCGCTGCGTCCGAGCATGTGCGCCGCTTGACACGCCTGATTCCGAGAGCACCGAGGGCCCCGTCCGAACCGTGACGCCTCGATCGAGTTCTTGGACACTACGGGGATGAGGTGACGCGTCCCTGTCGAACGATGAGGGCTGCCGTGCCATCGGGGTCGTCACGCCCGCCGCTCGTCACCGTGACCGTGCGTCGCTATGCAGTGAGTCCGTGGAGAGGGCCGCTCACATCGATGAAGTCGCCGCGCTGCCCGCGCACGTGCTTGAGGCCCACGTGATCGACGTCGAGGCCCATCGCGCCTGCGACGCTCACCAACAACCGCTGATGGGGGATGCCGGACAGCCTCGTGGTTCCGCCGGGCAGAATCTGCGACGGCACCCGCATCTCCGCGGGTGTCGTGTGGGGCCAGTACATGTAGCGCCCCGTCTTGAAGGCCCACGAGCCGCCGATGAGCACGGGGCAGTAGTGTCGGTAGCCGTGCCACCCGTCGCCGAGCTCGGAGCCCCAGACGATGAGGGTGTTGTCCATCACCGAGCCTCCGCCGGCGTCCGGGATGGCCTCCAGGGTGCTCACGAGGCGCGCGATCTGGCTGGCGTGATACTGGAGATAGTCGGTCATCGCGGCATGTTTCTTTGGGTCGTCGTAGATGAAGTGCGCGATGCCCTTGTGCACTTTGTCACTGATGTCGTCGGCGCCGAACTCCGCCGTCGGCATCTCGCCCAGCGAAAGCGAGACCACCCGCGTGATGTCGCAGCTGAACGCCGCGGCGATGATGTCCGCGAAGGCGTCGAACCGCTTGTCGTACGTCTCGAACGAGGCCGCGGGTCGCGCAGGTGCCGTGCACGGCAGCGTCGCCAGCGCCTCGAGCCGTCGACCAAGCCGCTGCACGAGTCCGAAGTGGGACTCGAGCCGAGCGCGATCGGTGGCGTCGAGCCTCGGGGCGAGCTCGCGATACTCGTGGTAGGCGAAGTCGAGTGTGGCGCGGCGGCGTTGGCCGACCGCGTCGCCGGATGAGGCTGGCCCGAAGACCCGCTCCCAGGCGCCCAGCGGCGTGCTCTCCGCCGGCAGGCGCACGCCGCTCGGGTTGTAGCTGATCGGGCGACCGGCCTCGAGCGCGGCATCGACCGACAGTTCCAGGGAGGGCAGCCTGTCGGACCTCGCGATGTGCGCGGCGACGAGCTGGTCCAGCGACGCGGAGGTCGACCGCGTGTCCCTCGTGGCGAAATCGGCGTTGTTGCCGGTCCAGGCGTGAATCCAGCCCCGGTCGTGGCGGTTGCCTCCGGTATCGAGCTCCGCCGTCGCCAGCGAGAGACCGTCGAGGGCCAGCAGGCGGTGCCGGTGCTGATAGAGCGGAGCCAGCGGCTTGCTGAAGTCGCTGTGGGCGAGGCCGCTCAGGTCGAGCGTCCACGGCTGCTCGTCGGACGTGCCCGTCGGACGCATCCTCCACGCGGTGTACGGCCAGCCGTGGCAGTGGCTGATGACGACGAGACGCCTCGTCGGCGCAGGGCTCTCGGTAAACGCGCGACCCATGCCGCTGGGCAACCCCACCCCGAGCGCCGTGAGCCCGCCCAACTGGAGAAGGTGTCGTCGCGAGATCACCGGTTGTCTCCTGAGCCGTTGCCCGTGGGGCGCGTCCGGAAGAGGTCGCTGCTGGCGATGGACACCAGGAGCTCCTTGATCGAGTCGTTCTCGCGGAAGCGTGCCTGCAGCGCGTCGAGGCCTGGTGCCTGCGCGTCGAGCTGGGTGCCCAGGGCGTAGCGCGTCCAGTGCAGCACGTAGCAGTCTCTCACGCGGTCGCTGGTCGCGAGCTTGCGCGCGAAGTCGATGCCGTCGGTGAAGGTGATCTCCTCGCCGCCGGTCAACGTCACCGAGCCGCTCGCGTCGACCTTCTGCCCGTTGTCCTGGTCGCGCCACTTGCCGATCGCGTCGTAGTGTTCGAACGCAAACCCGGGCGGGTTGAGCAGCGTGTGGCACGAGATGCACGCTGCGGGGCTGGTGGCGGTCGCGGTGCGCTGGCGATTGGTGCTCTCGGCCGTCAGCGTGTCCGGCGGGAGCGCGGCTTCCGCCCCTTGAATGGGAGTGCCCATGTCCATACAGGCGAGCCGCTCGAGCACCCGCTTGCCCCGCAGGATCGGTCCGGGCTGCACCGCATAGGCACCCAGCGCGAGGACCGACGGGAGCGTCAACACGCCGGCGCGTTCGTTGGGCGGAAACTCCGCCGCGTACAGGGTGAGCGGCTGCGTGCGCCCGATCGACGCCACCACGATCTCGATGGTCCGCGTCACGGTGGGGAGACCCGCGATGCGTGTCGCACCCGTTCCGTAGATCGGCGCCGTGGCGTCCGACATGTAGCCGTGGTTGTCGGTCATCAGCGCGTTGAACGTGCCGGCGCCGTCAAAGATGATCCGCTCCACGAACAGCTCGGTCTCGAGCTTCATCGAGTGGCGCACGGGGCCCATGATGGCCGGCCACTTCAGGTCGTCGTCGCGCGCGTTGTCCAGTCGGGCGGTGATGCCAAACAGCGGCCCGAAGGCGCGGCGAGCGGGCGCGACGAGCAGGACTTTGTCGGTGCCCAGCCACTGATGGTGGAAGTGCACGATGGCGCCCCGAGCTTTCGGGTCGTCGAGCATCCGGCGCGCCTGTCGCTCGATGTCCTCCGTCGTGGCGAGCTGTCCGGACGCGGCCGCCGCGAACAGCATCTCGTCGGGCATCGAGTCCCAGAGGAAGAAGGAGAGGCGCGTGGCCAGCTCCCACTGACTCAGCCTGGCGGTCGCGCCGCTGGTGGACGCGTCGCCCGGCTCGATCCTGAAATGAAAGGCGGGGGATTGAAGGATGCCCGCGACGGTGAGCGCCACGGCTTCGTCCCGCGGGTCGGCCGCGTTGTTGGCCTGCCAGAACGCCTCGAGCCGCCTGCGTTCCTGGGCGCGGATGGGCCGTCGGTAGGCACGTTCGGCGAAGCGCTCGATGCTCATCCAGGCGCAGGTCTCCTGCTCCGTCGCGGGCAGGGTGGTCCACTCGGTGCAGCTGAAGAACGTCGGAGAGACGAGCGCGAACGACGCGAAATGCATCGCCGCGAGGTGCAGCTCCTCTACCTGGTAGGACGACGGGTTCTGACCTTGCACGATACCCTCGAAGCCGTCGGAGCCGGGCTCGGCAGGAAATCGCCAAGGCCACACCGGGGGGGGAGGCGGAGGGAGGAACACGCCCTTGCTCGCGGCGCGCCGCGGGCTGAGCGTGTCGGCGATGGCGGGCCGCGCCGGCCAGCGCTCGCCGTCCCTCGGAAAACCGAGCAGGTCGGCGATGGTGTTGTTGTACTCGGCCGGGGTCAGCGCCAGGGGAGCCGTGCTCGGTGGGTCCGGCCCGGCCGCGACGCGCTGGCCGGCCGCTGCCAGCGGCGCCAGTGCGACGAACGCGAGCACGGTCGTCAGGATCAATGCCGGGACAGTTCGATCCCTCATGGAGCGCATGCCTCCCGTGCGCGCTGACGCACGCCAGCGCGGACAGGCCGCGGGCGAGACTCCCAGTCGATGGCCTCGCCCGTCCAAGAATCGCAGTGTGAGACTTGCTGAGTCAAGCCGTGCTTCATGACACGTTCGGCCCAGACCGCTGCTCGGTATAATGGCCCCGTGTGGAGCTGGGAAGGAGTGGTCGATGCGATGCATCAACAGGGCCCTCGCAGGGGCCATGCCGACGCTTGTGGTGCTGTGCGCGCTTCTGGGGACTGACGCCGCCGCCCAGGACCTTGGATCGATAGCAGACAGGCTGGCCATCGCGGAACAGCTGGCTCAGTACTCCTATCGGTGGGACGCCAAGGACTCTGTTGGATTTGCTGATCTCTTTACGGACGACGGCGTCATGGAACGCCGGCGTGGCGGTGAATTGGTGAGCGGTTCGCGAGTGGTCGGTCGGCAAGCCATTCTTGACTATGCGAAGGCGTCCCATCAGGGTCGGCTCGCCGATCGACAAACCCGGCATCATTTTTCGGCACTGGTGTTCTTGGAACTCTCGACCGATTCCGCCATCACCGAAAACATGGCCTTGATCACCCATCAAACCGCAGACGACAGAGCCCCATTTATTCGCGCGTCGGGCATCTACAGAAACACCTGGAAGCATACTGACCAGGGCTGGAAGATTGCCGAACGCGTACTGTTTACCGACCGCTTCACCCAACGGTGAGATCTTCGCCGTGATTCGAGACAGGATCGGGCCGGACGTCTCGGTGGATGCCGTCCACCTCCGACTCACCGCGTCCGACACCTGGCATCTGGTGAGTTCCTTGAGGACTCTCCGGTAGACACAGGGAGCTTGGGGCCGGTTTCACTCAGGCGGCGGCGACAGGATTGAGCCAGCGCAGACCCGGGAACCGAGTGAAATCGGCATCTGAGGTATGCACCACGGCATCATGCTCGATGGCAATGGCGGCAATCTGCGCGTCGGTCACGAGGTTGCCGGCCGTGCCAAGGGAATCGATCAGGTTCAGGACGTGCCCTGTGTGACCGGGACCGGGTACCAGGACTTCGGTGACCGGCTGGTCCAGCCAGGCACGGACATGGCTCGCCGCTTCGGATGCAGCCAGGGGGGTGCGGAACACGCGAGCACTGGTGCTCACCCGCATGAAACCGAACAGGACCACGTAGGCCAGTCCGACCGGCTCGGTGCCCGTGAGGCACGCCTGCCACCACGATCTCGCCGGCACGTGGAATGGCGACGCGGTGTCGTAAGCGTAGAGCAGCAGATTCACGTCCGGAACGATCATGGCGCAGTCACCGTGCGCGTCGAGCGACAGCTTGTTCCCTGACCGCGTCCACTTCCAGTTCGTCGGCCAGCTTATTCAGAGCCGCGGGATCGATGCCCTCCCGCAACCCCATCGGGCGGGCCGCGAGCACGAACGGCTTCCGCTTCCCGGCCGGCTGGCGTCGAGCGGTCAGGCCAGCGCGGACCGCCTGGTTGAGGGTTTCCTTGAACGACGCTCGCGTTCGATGCATCGTGTCGCGCAGCATGCGCTCCACATCTTTGTCCAACGTCACCGTGGTTCGCATCAAAGCATCATAATGAGTGCTCGCAGATGCTGTCAAGATGCTCGCCTCCCCATCCGACTACGGGACACGGATCAGCCAGGTCTCGATCAGCTCGTTCACGAGCTCTGGGGCTTCCTGCTGCACCCAGTGCGAGACGCCAGGTAGGTAGCGCATCGTCAGGTCCCTCACCAGACGGTCGGTGCCGTAGGTCAGTTCCTTCCCGAGCGCGGTATCCGCTTCACCCCAGATCATCAACGTGGGCACGTCGAGGGTCCTGGTCAGAGACGGGTGTGGGCCACCGGCCCGCGTCTGGCGGAAGAGCGTGCGGTTGGCCCGGTAGTAGTTGATCATCGCGGTGAGCGCGCCCGGTTCGAGCGCCTGTCGGCGATACACCTCGAGGACCTCGGCGGGGAACCGGGTCTTGTCGACCGCCATGTCGAGGAACGCCTCGGCGATGGCGCGGGCGCGGCGCCGGCGCAGGAGGAGCTCCGGGAGGACCGGCAGCTGGAAGGCGAAGATGTACCACGACCGCCGGATCTGCGGCCAGCGAAGCAGGCCGGCGATGAACAGCGCCGGGTGCGGCGCGTTCATGATGATCAGCCGCTCGAGCGGGCGCAGTCGGTCGATTGCGGTCGCCCAGGCGATACCGCCGCCCCAGTCGTGTCCCACGAGGATGGTTGACCGGGCCCCGGCCGCATCGATCAGACCGGCGACATCGGCGGTCAGGCGGTCCATCCGGTAGTCTTCGACCCGCCCCGGCCGGCTCGACCGACCGTAGCCGCGCAGACACGGCGCCCAGGCGCGGTAGCCGAGCCGGGCGAACAGCGGGAGTTGATGGCGCCAGGCGAACGCGTGTTCGGGGAAGCCGTGGAGGCACAGCGCGAGCCGGTCGCCACTGCCGCACTCGTGCACCTCGAAGCGCAGGCCGTTCGCGTCGACGAATCGCGTCGTGATGGCGCTGTCGCTCACGTGGGGTCCGCACGCGGCAGACCGACGTCTGTTCGGCGGCTACTCTGGCAGACGGTACGCCAGCAGCTCGCCCGACCGGCCGCTGCCGCTCGTGGCGACGACGATGTATTGCTGGTCGTTCACCTGATAGGTCATCGGCGACCCGCTCTGCGGGGCCGTCATATAGACGGCGCCGACGTCGGCGCCGGTCGCCTTGTCATAGGCGCGCAGCATCGCGCCGACCTCGCCGGTCTCGGTCGTGTAGAGACCGGACTCGCCGGCGACGACCAGGGTCTTGGTGACCAGCACGCCGATGCGGCCGGGCCAGCCAGTTCGCCCGATGTCGGCGCCCTCGAGCACCTCGTGGTTCCGGATGTTGTCTGGCGCTTCGCCGTGTGGAATCTGCCACGCGATGTCGCCGGTGTTCATGTCGATGCCGGTGATGCGCCCCCAGGGCGGTTTGATCATCGGGAACCCTTGGATGTTCGTCGCGGCATCGCGGAAGCTGACGCCCTCGGGGCGGCCACGGATGAAGTCCATGTCGGAACGTTCAGGGTCGTTGACCAGTCCGAGCGCGCCGATCTGGGTCTTGGTGTAGATATAGAAGAAGCCGGTCTCCGGGTCGGCCGATCCGCCGGGCCAGTTCACGCCGCCGGTCGAGCTGGGTAGCTGGAGGGTGCCGAGCGTCCCGTCGGCGACGGCCACCGTGGGCGGGTCGTACAGCCACCCGACCGTGAATTTGGAAAAGATGGCTTCGGCTTGCGCCAGCAGCTCGGGCGTGTAGTCGACCAGATTGTCGACGCCGAGGTCGATCTCGTCGAGGGCGGGCGGTTTGGTCGGGATCGGCTGGGTCGGCGCATACCACTCGCCCGGCACGTCGCCCTGTTTCACCGGCACCTCTTCAATCGGCCACACCGGTTCGCCGGTGACCCGGTCGAGCACGAACATGTACGACTGCTTGGTCGGTTGGATCAGCGCCTTGATCGCGCGCCCGTCGACGGTGATGTCCAGCAGCACCGGCGCGGCCGGCAGGTCCCAGTCCCAGATGTCGTGGTGCACCGTCTGGTAATGCCACACACGTTCGCCGGTCTCCAGATCGACCGCCACGACACTCCCGGCAAACAGATTATCACCGGGCCGGTGCCCGCCGTAGTAGTCGCCGGTCGGCGCCTCGACCGCGAAATAGGCCATGTTCAGCTCGGGGTCGATGGTCATCTGGGCCCAGACCCCGGTGTTCCCGGTGTAGCGCCAGGATTCGTTCAGCCAGCTATCGTTCCCGAACTCGTCCGCGTCGGGAATGGTGTGGAAAATCCATTTCCGATCGCCGGTCCGGACGTCGAAGCCGCGGACGTAGCCTTTGACGTTGGTGCGCGACGGCGGCGCGCCACCGGGCCGATGCGCCGCGCCGATGATGATCGTGTTGCCGGCGACGATCGGCGCCGCGTGCAGTCCGATTTCGGAGGTGGGGTCGAGATCCTGGTCGATGTTCTGCTTCAGATCGATGATGCCCCCGTCGCCGAAGCTCTGGATCCGGGCACCGGTCCAGGCGTTGAGGGCAACCAGCTGGTAGCCGGGCGTGACATACAGGATGACCCCGTTGCCACCGTCGTCCCAGTAGGCGAGCCCACGACCGGACAGCCTGCGCGGCGCCTCCTCGCCCCGCTCGCCCTCGTCGAGTCGATGCATCCAGAGCAGCTCGCCGGTTTCGGCGTCGAGCGCGACCACGGCGCGTCGAGAGCCCGCCGTCGTGTAGAGGATCCCGTTCACCATCAACGGCGTGGATTGGAAGTTGCTCTCCGGCCGCGGACCGAGGTTGTCGGTGTTGAACCGCCACGCGAGCTCGAGGTCGCTGAAGTTCTCCGCGGTGATCTGGTCGAGCGGCGAATAGCGGTCGTGTGAGAGATTGCCGCCGTAGGTGGGCCACTCACCGTTCGCGGTCCCTTGCTCCTGCGCGGCCGCCGTTCCGGCGGCGCCCAGCAGCGCGACCGTCACACAGGTCAAGGTCAGCTGCGATCGCAGTCTCATGAATCGTTCCTCATCGACGGTGTGCACGAACGTCCACACGCGACCGTGTTGCCCCGTGCGGCGAGTGCGTGGGGAACCTGATGCAGCAGCATGATAGCGGAATTTGA